>OMCT01000669.1_pt1 | contig 24814 bp, 26 predicted proteins | sample 1674301 | NCBI WGS metagenome assembly OMCT01 (sample SAMEA103958158, study PRJEB25191) | human gut metagenome
AAAGAACTCGATTGTCCCCTCTTTCCGGGGTTATTTGATTAATATTTAACTGGTCCCGATTTTAACGGGACACTAATGTAGATAAGTCTTTTTACTTTTAAACGCCCTTTTTACTTTTTTACTCTTTTAATTTTAAACGTCCTTTTTACTTTTTTACTCTTTTACTTTTTTACTTTTAAAAATCCTTTTTCCCTTTTTCAAAGTAGTATTGTCCTTTTCCCTTTGTTCTTCCGCCGTATTCTATAGCTCTTGTGGGGCAGTGGTGGTAGCAGGCGAAGCACGAGAGGCACTTGCCGGTGTGCAGCCATACCGGGTGTTTGTTCTCGTCCATAGCCATATCGCCCACGGGGCAGTTTCTTGCGCAGAGTCCGCAGCCGATGCAGCGGTCAGGGTCAACGCGGAACGGCGTGTCTTTGATAATCCATCGTATGAACACATCGCCGATGAGTCGGCTGTTGATGCGCGGCCAGTTGCCCATGAGAATGTCGCGCACGCCGTGGCGTCGCTGTCGTATGTCCTCGATGAAGCGTGAGAGTTTCTCGTCGGCTTCGCGCTTCTTCTTCGCCTCCTTCTCGGGCTTGTCTACGTCCATGAATGGCAGTCCGACGTACGACTCGGGCATGATGAGCGATATTGCGCTGTGCACGGTGATGCCCACCGCCGCCAGGTCTTTCTCCAGAATGTCTACAGCCTCGCCCACGTTGTCGCCCGCCGTGCACACCACGTAGCAGAAGCGGTCGGCCTGACTGAGGCGCAGTCGGCTTACGAACTCCTTCACTATCAATGGCGGGCGCCATCCGTGTACGGGGAAGAAGAAGCCTATAGGCTCGTCGTCTTTCAGTTCGTAGCAGAACGTGCTGCCGCCGTCGGCGTGCTTCAGCGTTGCGGCTATGTCGATGAGTTGGTCGTCGAGCGCTTCGGCTGTCTTGCTTGCAGCCCACTTCGTGTTGCCGGTTCCTGAGAAATAGAATATCATAAGTGTACGTGTTTAAATGAAAAAGGGTGGGGAGCAGAACGTCTTTCTGTTTCTCTCCCCACCCAGTATAGGTTTATAATGCTTGTCTGTTTATTTCTTATTCTCGCTCATCACGCCCTCGATGTAGAGGCGTGTCAGCTCTGTTACGCCGTTGGTGCGCACGGTGATAGTCTTCTTGAAGTGGCCGGGGAACGCTCCGGTGCCGTTGTATGTCACCTTTATCTCGCCCTTCTCGCCCGGCTTGATAGGAGCCTTGGTGTACGAAGGAATGGTGCATCCGCAGCTTGCCACAGCCTGGTTGATGATGAGCGGCGCTGTACCTACGTTGGTGAAGGTGAACACGCACTTCTGTGTAGGCTGGTCCTCAGAGAATGTGCCGAAGTTGTGAATCATCTTGTCGAACTTGATCGAAGCCTGATTCTGCTGAGCCATAGCGAAGCATACGCTTGCCATGAGCATTACTGACATTATCAAAAATTTCTTCATAATCGTATTATATTATGTTGCAAAAGTAATAAAACTATTATATGTGGAGGTATATCGGACGCTTTTTTTTACATAAATTAAGCCTCTTTAGGCTATATCGTATATTCATTCGATAAAAAAACGAATTGTTTTGGTTATGTCAGCCGTTTTAATTAATTTTGTAATAATAACCAAAAAACGAATTGCCATGTATAAAATTCAAGCAAACGCCTCAGGCACAAGAAGTGTGGAGATTAGTGATAACCATCTCGAGACAATAAGAAAGTATTCGCTGCTCGACGCATTGGTAGACAGTAACGGATTCGTAGACGAGCCGGTGCTCGACAAGCTGAAGTTCCACGTGCGCTCGCTCTTGGAGAACGCCGTTGAGAACGACAAGAACCTGCTCGACCTCTGCCTCGACGTGATTTACAACAACAATATGAAGGCTCTCGGACTGCAGAACCTCATTGCGCTCTACCGCGAGTGGGCTGCGGCTCACACCGAGCAGAACGCAGAAGGAGAAGCTCCGGCGGAGAACGCACAGTAATCTCCCTGCGGGCTATTTAATAACGAAAACAATATACAATGAAAGAATACAGGCTCACCGACTGGCTGCCTACTACAAAGAAAGAAATCGAGCTGCGTGGATGGGATTCCGTCGACGTCATTCTCTTCTCTGCCGACGCCTACGTGGATCATCCCTCGTTTGGCGCCGCAGTGATTGGTCGTACACTTGAGGCTGCGGGCTACACCGTGGCTATCGTTCCGCAACCAGACTGGCACGGCGACTTCCGCGACTTCAAGAAGCTGGGTCGCCCCAATCTGTTCTTCGGAATAGCGCCGGGATGCATGGACTCGATGGTGAACAAATACACAGCCGGCAAGCGCCTGCGCTCCGAAGACGCGTACAGCCCGGACGGTCGTCACGACTGCCGCCCGGAGTATCCTACCATTGTATATACAAAGATTCTGAAGCAGCTCTTCCCCGACGTGCCCGTCGTGCTCGGCGGCATCGAGGCGTCGTTGCGCCGCCTGACGCACTACGACTACTGGAAGGACTCGCTGCAGAAGTGCATACTCTGCGACTCGGGCGCCGACATGATAATCTACGGAATGGGCGAGAAACCTATCGTTGAGCTCTGTCGCAACCTCGCCGAAGGCTTGCCAATCAGCGCCGTTCACGACATTCCGCAGACCGTTTATCTCTGCCGCGAGGACGAGGTCCCTAACGGCATTGGCGCCGACGACATAGTGCTGCACAGCCATGAGGAGTGCTTGCGCAACAAGAAGGCGCAGGCAGAAAACTTCCGACATATCGAGGAGGAGTCGAACAAAATGCACGCACAGCGACTGCTGCAGGCTGTCGACAACAAGTACGCCGTTGTCAATCCGCCTTATCCGCCTATGACATCCGAAGAGCTCGACCGCTCGTTCGACCTGCCTTATACCAGACTGCCGCATCCTAAGTATAAGGGCAAGCGCATACCGGCTTACGAGATGATAAAGTTCTCGGTCAATCTGCATCGCGGATGCTTCGGCGGTTGCGCTTTCTGCACAATCTCTGCGCATCAGGGCAAGTTCATTGCATGCCGATCGAAGCGCAGCATCGTGGAGGAGGTGAAGAAGGTGATAGAGATGCCCGACTTCAAGGGCTACCTCTCCGACCTCGGTGGTCCGTCGGCTAACATGTATGGCATGCACGGCAACAACCCGAAAGCCTGCGCCGTCTGCAAGCGCCCGTCGTGCATCCATCCGCAGGTGTGTCCCAACCTCAACACCGACCACTCTAAGCTGCTCGAGATATATCACGCCGTCGACGCTCTGCCCGGCATAAAGAAAAGCTTCATCGGTAGCGGTGTGCGCTACGACCTGCTGCTCCATCGCAGCAAGGACGAGAACATCAACGCCGTAGCACGACAGTACACACGCGAACTAATCACCAAGCACGTGAGCGGACGCCTCAAGGTGGCGCCAGAGCATACGTCAGATGCTGTGCTCAAGCTCATGCGCAAGCCGTCGTTCAAGCTCTTCGGCGAGTTCAAGTGCATCTTCGACCGCATCAACCGTGAGGAGCATCTCAACCAGCAGATAATTCCTTACTTCATCAGCTCGCACCCGGGCTGTCGCGAGGAGGATATGGCCGAACTTGCAGTGCTCACCAAGCAACTCGACTTCCACCTGGAGCAGGTGCAGGACTTCACGCCTACGCCTATGACCGTCAGCACCGAGACTTGGTATACGGGTTACGACCCTTATACTCTGGAACCGGTGTTCAGCGCCAAGACTCCGCGCGAGAAACTCGCACAGCGCCAGTTCTTCTTCTGGTACAAACCCGAGGAGCGCCAAGCTATCGAGCAGGAACTGCGCCGCATCGGTAGGGCAGACCTCATTCAGAAACTCTACGCCGGTGTGCCTGCGCCTAATCATGGCCGCAACTTCGGCAACAACCGACGCCCCGAGTTCGAACGCCGCGACAATAGAGATGAATTCAACTCACGCAAACCTCGCAAGGGCCGCAATGGTCGCGATGCTCGTGACGGATATAACGGAAGAGACGCTCGTTCTGGTAACAACAGAGATGTTCGCAACGGCTATAATGCTCGCGACAATCGCAGCAATCCTAACAGTCGCGACAACAAGAAGGGCGGCTATAAGGGAAGAAAGCCCAAGTGGTAACGGCAAAGATAGTTACCACATGCAGCCTTGATACAAACCTTTTAAACTACAACCTATGAATATAAAGAATGTTTTGGTGCGGTTCTTCATCGCAGCCGTAATGCTTGTCGGAGCTTCTTGCGAAAAGCCATTCGCAGAAGACGGCGAAGAGACAGAAGATGTTGTGGTTGACAACAAGAACGACAAGGACAACAATGGTGACAAGGCGAAGACCGTCACCGTACGCTTCAATGTTCTCGGCGTAGAGTCGGCAAGTGCAGGGTCTACGGCGCTGAGAGATGTGTGCAAGCGCTTGAGCTTTTCGGTGTTCGATGCTGACGGTGAGCGCTGCAACTATCGCACCATTACACAGCTAAGCACCGACAAAGACTTCGGAAAAGTGGCGCTGGCAGTGCCCAAAGGTACGTATTCTTTCGTGTTCGTAGCCGAGAACGGCAAAGATGCGCCTACCATCTCCAAGCCGAACACCGTGAAGTTCAAGAAGAACAAGCTCACCGATACCTATTGCTTTTACGGCCAGTACGACGTAAACGGCAACTGTACGTACGACATAACGCTGCGACGTGTCGTCGCAAAGCTGCGTGTAGCCATCAACGACGCCACACCTCAGGAAATAGACTCGCTCCAGTTCTTCTACACAGGTGGCAGCAGTACGCTCGATCCGTCCACCGGCGGCGGCAATGTAAACTCGCGTCAGACCGAAGTATGCAGCGTTGAGCCCGCAGCATACAAAGGCAAGTCGGTTTACGAACTCTATACCTTTCCACACGCCGACGGCAAGCCACTCACATTGAAGATCGCTGCAAAGTCGGGCGAAAGAACAATGTACGCGCGTACAATAAATAATATAATGGTGGAAAGAGATAACACTACAGAATGTCAGTTGCGTCTGTTCGGAGAAAGTCCTGAAGGCGGACGTTGACGTATAATAAAACAAAAAGGGTGTATCAAAAACTGCAAACTTAGAGTTTTGATACACCCTTAATATATTCTGGATGTCCGAGCATTACTTGCCCGTAACCTCAGCCAAAGCTTTCGGCCAGTCTGTGTCGAGTGAGAACTGGGTTATGTAGTTCTCGTTGTCAACATAGCTGTATATCACTTCTTTATCAACATCGTTGAAGAGCGAGTTGTTGATTGTGGCTGTACGGAACTTTGCCTTCAGCATCTCCTTATCCTTATCCTTCTTTATCTCGCTAAGACGACTCACGAAGAGATTCACGAACTCGATCATAGCGTTTGTCTGCACGCCTAGTTCGTACTCGCTGAAGCGTTCTTCCTGACTGCCCTTTGTGATAAGATAGAAGATGGCGTCGTATTTGAAGGTAGCAACCTTGCGTGCTTCCAGGTCTTTAGAGGTGTCGTTGGCGAAAGCCTTCACCTCTTTCTCTATTCTCTTCACTTCGTTGTATATCTCCTGAGCCGAAGCGCCCACCGACATACATACGAGAGCCAATATTAAAAACAGTTTCTTCATACTTGCTTTCTGTTTATTTATATAAAACGTGTATTTTATTATAGATAACGTGCTTAATGACCGATGCGGCTCACCTTGTCCTGGTTCTTGTTGATGAAGTCTTTCCAACCGCTATAGTGCGTGTCGCTCACGGGATTGCCCTGCTGCATGAAGTGGCAGTAGGCTACGCCCAAGGCGTCGGTAGCGTCCATCAGTTTCGGCATCTCTTCGGTGTCAATGCGCAGCAGGCGCTGCAACATCGCCGCCACCTGCTCCTTCGAAGCCTGACCCTGTCCGGTTATCGCCATCTTTATCTTCATCGGTGCGTACTCGTGTACGGGTACGCTGTGCCCTACGGCAGCTGCGATAGCCACGCCCTGCGAACGTCCGAGCTTAAGCATCGACTGCACGTTCTTGCCGAAGAACGGAGCCTCGATAGCCATCTCATCGGGCAGGAAGCGGTCGATAATGGCAGTCACCTGCTGGTGAATCTTGCCCAGACGCAAGTACGGGTCGTGGTCTTTGCGCATGTCTATCACGCCCATGTGCAGCATTTCGGCTTTGTTGCCCACGGCTCGCAGCACGCCGTATCCCATCACGTTCGTGCCGGGGTCGATGCCGAGAATAATCTTTTCTGCCTTCATTTATCGGTCCAAGTACGGATTATGCGCCAACTCATATCCCATTGTTGTCTTCGGTCCGTGACCGGGCAGCAATGTGATGTCGTCGGGGAACTGCACGAACATGCGCAGACTCTGTATAATCATCAGCATACTGCCGCCTTCGAAGTCGGTTCTGCCGATAGAACCGCGGAAGAGAGTGTCGCCGGTGAAGGCTACGCGCTCGTCCTTGATGTAGAGCACCACGCTGCCCATCGAGTGTCCCGGTGTTTCGATCACCTCGATGTCGTGCGAACCGAACTTGAGGTGAGCACCTGCTGTGAACGGCTTGATGTCCGAAGCGATAGGCTCTGTGAGAGCTATACCGAAGAACGCAGCCTGCTTGTCGGCAGCGCGAACGTAAGCCTCGTCAGATGCGTCGAGCTCCAGCGGCAATCCGTATGTGCTGGTGATGAAAGCGTCGCCGAAGTTATGGTCGAGGTGACCATGCGTAGCGATAAGATGTACGGGGAGCAGTTCGTTCTCGTTGATGTATTTCTCTATGGCGAGCTTCTCTGCCTCGGTGTATGCACCGCAGTCGATAATCACGCACTCCTTTGTCTCGTCGCTTACAACATAGCAGTTCTCCTGCAGCATGTTGCATGTGAATGTTTCTATATTGAGCATTGTTTCTTTTCTTTTTGGGGATAAGCCTCTTTATGCCTTTCTAAGCCTTTTCTAAGCCTCTTTAAACCTTTGTAGACCTTTCTACTTTTTTACTTTTTTACTCTTTTACTTTTCAAAGCGGTAAGTAAATAAGATACTTCTCCTTGAACCACTCCTCCTTGAACATGTCGTGAATCTCGGTGAGGCTCACGATGTTCTTGAACGGCTTTGTCTCAGCCTGCAGGTCGCCGCCCTTAAGGCAGATGAGTCCGTTAGGCAGCGCGTTGTGCTGGTTCTTGCGGTTCACGTTCTTCTTTATTATCTTCACGAGGTCGGGCAGAGGCATCACGGCGCGACTCACCACGAAGTCGTACTGCGCCTTCTCCTCTTCGCCCGAAAGCTGTTCAGCCACCACGTTCTTCAGTCCGATAGCCTGTGCCACCTCGTTCACCACGCGAATCTTCTTGCCCGTGCGGTCGATGAGCTTGAACTGGCAATCGGGGAACATAATGGCGAGCGGAATGCCAGGGAAGCCGCCGCCCGTGCCGAGGTCGAGCACCTTAGTGCCTTCGCGGAAGCGAATCTCATGAGCGATGGCGAGCGAGTGGAGCACGTGATGCTCGTAGAAGTTGTCCATATCCTTGCGCGAGATGACGTTAATCTTGCTGTTCCAGTCCTCGTAGAGAGCCTTTAATGCAGCGAACTGCTCGCGCTGAGTGTCGCTCAGATTAGGGAAGTATTTAAGTATCAGTTCCATTTTCCTATAGTTCGTTGTATGTTTTTTGTTGTTTTCTGTTTAGTGCATTACGCATCCCGAAGGTTTTTCGCGGTCTTCAGCCTTTACGGCGCCAGCGTGCTGCTGACTGAACTCGCGGTTGATGTCAGCCAGTTCGCGTCTGCCGAAGATATAGTCGTCGTACATATCGTCCATGTCGATGCCTTCGCAGTCGCAGTTGCCGAATCCGCCGAGCGCTTCTTTCACAATCTGCATACGCTCGTCTACGGTAGTGTCCTCTATAAGTAAGCTTTTCATATTCTGTATTAATGCAATTTATATTGTTTTTAAGAGTGTAAAATTACAGAAAAAATCTGAAACGAGCGATTGTTTTTGGTAAAAGAAAGGTTATTCAATATTTTTTTGTACTTTTGTAATACATTTCAATAAAGCAACAAATTATTTAACAACTCATCTTTATCATTTCATAATAACCTAATATGTTTAGCGTAAGAACAAAAAAACGGATTTTGCTTGCAATAACTTCACTTTTCTTTTCGATGGGCGCTTCAGCTCAAGGTAACAACACGCTTATGGGCGGCAACGACGAAGGCTTCGAGTCGATAGCCGAACGCATCACTAAGCTCGAAAAACGTCACGACGCCTTCAATATCTACGTCAACTTCGCCGGCTCGGTGAAGTCGGAGCACGACAGCCGTACCGACCAGTGGGAGTCGCGATTTGCCAACCGCCAGCTACGTCTCGAGTTCAAAGGCACCATCAACGACAAGCTCTTCTACCGTCTGCGCCATTGTTTGAACAAGTCGGCGAAGGGACAGAGCTTTGACAACTTCGCCGAGGCTACCGACATCATGATGGTGGGCTACAACATCAACGACAAAGTCACCGTAGCCGGGGGCAAGTTGGCGCAGCTGTGGGGCGGATACGAGTTCGACGAGAACCCGATATACGTCTACGAATACTCGGACATCGTGAGCCACATGGGCGACTTCATGACTGGTGTGATGGTGAGCTTTCGTCCCGTGTCAAACCACGAGTTCGCCTTCGAGATGAGCAACACATACCAAAAGAAGTTCTCCGACATATACGGCGCGTTGCCATACGTCTTTGAAGGCATCTCGCATAAGCAGTTGAAGAAGTCGAGCGCACCGTTCTGCTACATCCTCAACTGGAACGGATCGATGTTTGGCGGAAAGCTCAACACGCGCTGGTCGTGCGGTTTGCAGTCGCTGGCTAAGGGCAAGCTGAGTCGCATGGTGACGCTCGGTCAGCAGCTCAACCTGCCAAAATTCCAGTGCTACCTCGACTATATGGGCGCGTTCGACCAGCTCGATATGCTTGGCATAGCCACATCCGAACTAATGCCCGCAATAGTCGACGACGACGAATCTGGCTCAACGTTCCACTTCGGCAAGGTGAAGTATCACACGCTCACCGCAAAGGCCGACTGGCAGTTTGCGCCCTCTTGGAACCTTCAGCTGAAGGGCATGTACGGCATAACCTCTGTGAGCGAATACGAGCATCTGCACAACTATCGTCGCAGCTATGGCTATGTGGGCAGTCTGGAGTATTTCCCCGTGAAGAAGCAGGACTTCCGCCTGTTCCTCTCGTACGCAGGTCGCAAGTACGACTACACACGCCGCTGCGGACTCACCGATTATAATACAGACCGTGTGGAGCTTGGCGTGATATACCGCATCAAGGCGTACTAAAACTCTTTTTATATTATTATGTTAGCTGTTCATTTTCTTTTCACGCCTCTCACAGCCTCGGCTTCAAGTGGGTTCTCGGGCCAGTAGTGCTTCGGGTATCTGCGTCTCAGCTCCTTGCGCACCTCGAAGTATGTGCCTTGCCAGAAACTGGCGAGGTCTTGCGTCAGTTGCACCGGTTTGAAGCCCGGCGAGAGCAGTTCCATAAGAAGCGGTTGCCTGCCGTCGTCGACACACGGCGTGCTCTCCATGCCGAAACACTCTTGCAGACGCACGCTCAGCACCGGCGCTTCGGCACCCGAACGGTAGTCGATGCGTATGTGCGAACCCGTCGGCACCTCGATGTGTGTCGGTGCCAACCGGTCTACCTCCAGCTTCGCCTCGTACGGCAGAATGTTCCATATTATCTCCGCAAGATTCAGCTTTCTCAGTTCCTGCACACTCGTCTTCACGCGTCCGCCTTCTTCGAGATAGAACGGCAGCCAGTCGGCGGCGGTGCTCAGTAAGTGTTCGGTCGACACGTCGGGCAACGCCATCTCTGGATGCCACGCCGCCACCTGCGCCACACGCCGCTGCACCTGCTCCACGGCTTTCTCGCTCCACGCCATCATCGTCAGTCCGTCTTTCTTCATCGCCTCGCACACTATGCCCTTTAAGTGCTCCTTGTCGGCGTCGTGTATCGGTTTCTGACTGAGTATGAGCTTGCCTATACGCTGCTCGCGCTGCATCACCACGCAGCCCTGCTTCGTGTCCCATGCGATGTTGTCCACCTCCTTTACGAACTCTTTTTCGAGATCATCGGGGGCTATCGGTGCGGCGAGAAACACTCTGCCCGTTGTGCCCGGCGCACTGTAGAGCGACGCTATGGCAAGCCACGAGTGAGCCGACTGCTGGTCGGCGGTGTCCAGTTGCACGTTTGCGCCGCTCGCAAGTCTATAGCCGCCGATGCTGTTCGTGCTGTGCGCAATGCGCTCAGGATAGGCGTAAGCCACAAGCAGTCCTACCTCCGTCGGCGCCGGGTCGCGGTTGTCTTCGTCGGTGTGCGCCATGCGACGATACTCGGCTGCAATTTTCGCTATACGCTGCCATCTGCCCAGCTGCTTCTTGCGGCGTGCGGTACGCAGAGCGGAGAGGCGCAGCGTGAGGTCGGTGCCGCCGGTCTCGGATAGCGGGTCTTTCTCTTCGAGCAGAGCGGCTATGTCGCAAGCCAAAGAGGTGTTGGTGTGGTGAGATGTTGAGGTGGTGAGGTGTTGTTGGTGCACTTCTTGCTCTGGCAAGCGGCAAAAGCCGAGCGGAGACAAGTGCACCCCCTGAGGTGTTGAGGTGGTGAGATTGGTTGTTGCGAGAATCATTCTTGCGATACGCGGATGGCAGGGTAGTGTAGCCATTCGCTTTCCGATAGACGTTATATTGCCGTTCTCGTCGATGGCACCGAGCGCAGTGAGCAGCTCTTTCGCCTTGAACACACCGGCACGCGGCGGCATAGTGAGCCATGGCAGAGCCTCTGCGTCGCTCTCGCCGAAGGCAGCCGTGTCGAGCAACATAGGCGCAAGGTCGGCTTCTTCAATCTCTGGTTTGCGTTGTTCAGCCATAAGATGCTCCGACGCTTTCGTCCAGAGACGATAGCACACACCTTCAGCCACACGACCTGCACGTCCCATGCGCTGCGTAGCCATGTCCATGCTGATGCGCACGGTCTCAAGATGACTCAGTCCGGTGCGTGCGTCGAACACTACTTGTCGGCATAGTCCTGCGTCAATCACCACGCGCACGCCCTCAATCGTGATTGATGTCTCGGCGATGGGTGTTGCTATCACAATCTTGCGCTCGCCGGGTGCAGACGGGGCGATGGCACGGCGCTGATCTTCAGGCGAGAGGTTGCCGTAAAGGGGGTGTATGGTGAGATGGTGAGGTGTTGTTGTGGTGGGTTGAGATGTTGAGGTGGTGAGGTGTTGATGGGTTGAGGTGTTGATGGGTTGAGATGGTGATGCGGTGAAGTGTTGAGATTTGCTGAGCAGTTCATAACAGCGTTCAATCTCTGCCTGTCCTGGCAGAAACACAAGAATGTCGCCTTCATATTTCTTGTACGCCTCGATGGTAGTTGAGGCTGCTGCTGCGGCAATGTCGCGCGGGTCGGTGTCCTTGTCGGCGTAATGCAGTTCTACGGGAAACATGCGGCCTTCGCTCTCTATGAGCGGAGCCTGCAATGCCGCACATATATTGCTGGTGTCGATTGTTGCCGACATGATAACAACCTTCAGGTCGGGGCGTATTATCTGCTGCGCCTGACGGGTCAGCGCAAGGGCAAGGTCGGAGTTGATGCTGCGCTCGTGAAACTCGTCGAAGATGACTACGCTCACGCCGTCGAGCGTTGCGTCGTCTACAATCATGCGCGTCAGAATGCCTTCAGTCAGCACTTCGATGCGTGTACGTTTCGACACCCGACTCTCGAACCTGACTCTGTATCCTATGGTTTCGCCCACCTGCTCGTCAAGCATCTGCGCCATGCGCTCCGCAATCTGTCGCGCAGCCAGTCGGCGCGGCTCGAGCATTAGTATCTTCTCGCCTTCGCCGAGCGAGGAGAGAATGGTCAACGGCAGCAATGTCGACTTGCCGGCGCCTGGAGGAGCCGTCACTACGAGCGAACTGTTGGTATGCAGGGCTTCGTTCACGCCGACCGCAATCTGCGATGCCGGCAGCGAAGCCCACTGGCGGGTTATATCTTGTGTGGAAAAACTCATTGTTACTTGATTTGTATAATGTTAAAACCGGTTCACTTTGATGTTAAAGTCAGTTCTTTATCTTATTAAGCTCGGTTCTCTCTACTGAAAAACCTGTCGGTTAATCAGCTACAAAATTAACTCTTCATTTTGACAACTACAAACTAATGCCGTTTTTTTAGGCTATTTGCTTTCTGTTTACAATTGTTTTCTGTACTTTTGTACCTCGTATAAACTCAGAAAGCGAAACAACAATGATATTTGAATTTAAGGATGCTACGGCTACAAATGGTAGCGAAACCCTCTTTAGCGGCGTTTCGTTCGTGGCTCGTCCGGGCGATGCGGTTGCCGTCACGGGCGATGTTGTGGCTCGGAAGACTCTGCTGTTTGCCATGCTCGGCTTGCGACCGCTTAAGTCGGGTTGGGTGAGCATCGACGGTGAGCCAGTTACAGCCGTCACCGGCAATTACTTCCGCCAGTTCATAGCCTATCAGCCCGACACGCTCGATTTCGAAGGGCTCACCGTGCAGGAGGTGGCGAAGAGTCAGTTCGCCATTAAAGCCAACGCCGACTACGCTTATTCGGTGAAGGCTGTCGCTGCCGAGCTTTCGGCTCTCGGTGTAGACGCTGATTGTATGCAGAAAGGCTTCGACGAGATGGATGAAGCTGTGGCTCAGCGTGCGTCGCTCGTGCTTGTCGGCATGTTCGAACGCCAGTTGCTGTTGCTCGATAATCCTACGTCGCATCAGGACGAGGCAGGCTGTCAGCTCGTAGCCGGATATATCAAGCAGAAACGGTCGGAGGGCGTAGCCTTGATTGTGGCTACAGCCGACGAAAACCTGCTTGCGGTGTGCAACAAAAGAGTTAACTTGTAAACGAAACAATTATAGATATGGTAAATCTTTGGATAGCATTGGCACTTGGTGTCATTTTCATAATAATAACCGTCGTAGTGATGGGCACTTTAGGCGTCAATATGTTCGGCAAGATGCTGAAAGGTTTCTTCTCTATGGCGCTGAAAGTGGGTGTCATAGCCTTGTTTGTCTATTGGCTTGTGGAGTGGGACAGCTTCGTGTTCGACGTTCTGTTCGTCATCGCTATGCTCTTCTACTCGGCTATTGAGGTAAAGGTGAGGGCACGTCTGCGCTCTACGTCTTATGTCATCCCGGTTCTGGCTGGTCTCTTCGTCGGCACAATGCTCACCGGTGCTGGCTTGCTGCTCGTCACCATCACGTCGCTGGCGGCTCTCAGTGCGTGTTTCGTGCTGCCCGTGTTCGCCATTCTGCTTACCGGTACAGCCGATGTGCTGGCTCGCTCCATGTCGATGTACTACGCCGGACTGCGCCATCACAACCAGTTCTACTATTATATGCTCGGCAACGGCGCCACGCATCATGAGGCACTGAGTTATCTCACACGCCGTGCTGTGCAGCAGGCTGCCGCATGCGGCATAAGCGCTTTGGTCGGCGGCACATCCGTAGGCGCCGGAGCGGCAATGATGTGGGCAATGATAATGGTTGGTTCGACGGTTGTCGACGCTGTAGTGCTCTTCGTGCTGCTATTGCTCGGCGTGTTCTGCTCGTCGATAGTGGCTACTGTGGTGGCTGTGAAGGTGGCGCGTCGCTATTCGCTCGACGCTTACGGACGAATGAAAAACACCAAATAAATGCTGAACAATACTGATTGCTGTACCTCGCACGACAAGTTGCGAGGCATTCGTGCTATTGCGTTTGATGCCGACGATACGCTTTGGGAGTTGCAGAACCATTTCGAGGCTGTTGAGCACGAATACTGCCGACTGCTTGCTCCGTGGGGCTGTAGCGACGAAGTGTCGGCGGCGCTCTTCGCTACCGAGACGGCTAACATGGCTGACATGGGCTACGGCTGCAAGGCTTTCACTATCTCGCTTGTAGAGAATGCGGTGTGGGTGAGTCATGGTGCTGTTACTGGCGACATCATCGGACGCATAGTGGAACTTGGAAAGAGTCTGCTTCACCTCGACGCCTCACCGCTTGATGGCGTAGAAGAGACGCTGCGCTATCTGCACGACCAGACCGACGCACATGGCGCACGCCGATACCGGCTGGCTGTGTTCACCAAAGGCGAACTGCTCGACCAGGAGAACAAGTTGCGCCGTTCGGGGCTTGCGCCTTTCTTCGATGTGGTGAGCATCGTGAGCGACAAGACCGAGGAGGCTTATCACCATCTGTGTTCCGACCTTGAGGTGACGCCAGCCCAACTGCTTATGGTGGGCAACAGCTTCCGTAGCGACATCGCCCCTGCGCTGCAGATTGGCGCCTACGCCGTGCATGTGCCGTTCCGCACCATCTGGGCGCACGAAAAGACGGAGGAATATGAGCATGAGCGGCTGTGGCGTGTGGATAGTCTGAAGGAAATGCTGAGTTTTGAATTTTGAATTTTGAGTTTTGAATTGTCGGCTACGCCGATTAAGAATTATTCAATTAGGAGTTTTGAATTTGCAACTCTCAACTCTCAATTCTCAATTCAAAATGCGCGCAGCGCATAATTCAAAACTCAAAATTCAAAATTCTCAACTCATCAATTCAAAATGCGCGCAGCGCATAATTCAAAACTCAAAATTCAAAATTCTCAACTCATCAATTCAAAATGCGCAAAGCGCATAATTCAAAATTCAAAATTCAAAACTCAAAACTCAAAAATGAATAAAATACGAACAATACTTGTTGCGTGCTGTCTTCTGCCAATGTTCTGCTCTTGCGGCGAAGTGGCGAAGCGCATGGACGCAAAGCTTGCCGAGAGCAAAGCGGCTATCGGCATAGTTGAGAACACAGAAACCGACGGAGTGGGCGAGAGTAGTCTCGCTTCCGGCGACAAGAAGTCGGCGGCAACCGCTGTTGCTGACGGCGAATACACAGACTTGGAGATTCCTGCGCGCCTGACGTCGGTGCCCGAACAGATACTGCGTCGCACGGGCTACACCGTGTCGTATAACAGCAATCGTCGCGTGCCCAATTGGGTGGCGTGGTGCCTCACGCCGAAGCGTCTTACGGGCAGCAGCAAGCGCAGCGACGCGAAGTTTCATGAGGACACCGATGTGCCCGAGCCGCGCGCTGTAGACTTCGACTATGTGCGCTCTGGCTACGACCGCGGACATATGTGCCCGGCTGGCGACAACAAGTGGAGCGCACTGGCTATGGACGAGTCGTTCCTCTTCACGAACGTCTGTCCGCAGGCGCCGCAGCTGAACCGTGGCGACTGGAACGAGATGGAGCAGGCGTGCCGCAAGTGGGCTAAGCAGGAGGGCGCATTGTACATCGTGTGCGGTCCGATATTCTACAAGAACAGCAAGAAGACTATCGGCAAGAACCGCGTCTCCGTGCCCGATGCCTTCTTCAAGGTGGTGCTCTGCATGACGGGCGAACCGAAGGCTATCGGCTTTATATATAAAAACGGTGACGGCAACCGACCGAAGGGCGATTATGCCAACTCGGTTGACGAGGTGGAGCGCATCACGGGCATCGACTTCTTTCCTACGCTGCCCGATGAGATTGAAGACAAAGTGGAGGCAACGTGCAATCCCGACGACTGGAACATATAGTGATTTTTGATTTTTGAGTTTTGAATTTTGAATTGTCGGCTACGCCGATTAGGAGTTGTTCAATTTTGAATTAAGAATTCGCAATTAACAAACCACAACTCCTAACTCATAAATTCAAAATGCGCAAAGCGCATAATTCAAAATTCAAAATTCAAAATTCAAAATTGCCAAAGGCAATAATTCAAAACTCAAAACTCAAAATTCAAAACTAATAATGGAATATATGTCACAAGAGGGCTACGACAAGCTTGTAGCCGAACTGAGAGAACTTGAACTCGTAGAACTGCCGCGTGTGCGCGATGCCATTGCTGAGGCACGCGACAAGGGCGACCTTAGCGAGAACTTCGAATACCATGCTGCCAAGCGCGAGCAGGGCAGACTGTTAGGACAGATACGCTTCAAGCAGAAGGTGCTTGAGAACGCGCGCGTCATCGACCGCTCACGCCTGCAAGCCGACCGTGTCGGACTTCTCAGCCGCATAGAACTGACGAACATCGCCAACAACCGCAGCATGAAGTATATGGTGGTGAACCCACATGAGGCGAACCTCACCGAGGGCAAGATTTCCATCAAGTCGCCCATAGCACAGGCGCTGCTCAACAAGCAGGCTGGCGATGTTGTGGAAGTGCGCGTGCCTGCCGGACTCGTCAAACTGCGTATCGAAAGCGTCGAGTTGTAACGGTAGGAGGCTACGGCAAGAACTGAAAGTCAGCGGCGCGTAGCGGAAAGCTAATGCCGTAGCCTCCTACGTTTGTCGTTAAAATGTTCTAATTAAGAGGCTGCAGAGCTATTGCTTTGCCAAAAAAGTAGTAACTTTGTACCTCTAAATAGAAATTCTATCGACATACATAAAGGCTGAATAGCGTGAAAATAAAGGAAGTAATTGAAGCCCTTGAACGTTTCGCGCCTCTGCCCTTGCAGGAAAGCTGGGATAATGCTGGCCTGCAAGTTGGATTGACAGAGGCGGAAGTATCAGGGGCATTATTGTGTCTGGACGTTACTGAACGTATCGTCGACGAGGCTGCCCAGAAGGGCTGCAACCTCATCGTGTCGCACCATCCGCTCATCTTCCGCAAGCTGTCGCGCCTCACCGGTGAGGACTATGTGCAGCGTTGCGTGATGAAGGCTCTTGCGCAGGGCATCGTCATCCTCTCGCTCCATACCAACATGGACAATGCGAAAGGCGGCGTCAACTATAAGATTGCCGAGAAGATGGGGCTTGAGGACGTGCACTTTATGAGTGCGAAGCAGATGGACGGCGTTGAGTACGGTTCGGGCGTTGTGGGCAGTTTCGCCGAACCGCTTGCCGCCGACGACTTCGTCATCATGCTCAAGCGCGTGTTCGGCGTAGAGTGTGTGCAGACCAACGAGCTGCTGCGCCGCCCTATACGCACGGTTGCCATCTGCGGCGGCTCAGGATCGTTCCTTCTCGACGACGCCGTGAGCGCCGGCATCGACGCCTTCGTGACGGGCGAGATGCACTACCACGAGTATTTCGGACGCGAGCAGCAGATACAGATAGCGGTGATAGGCCACTATCAGAGCGAGCAGTTCACGAGCGAGATATTCCGCGAGATAATAGAAAACAGTTGTGAGGGCGTGAAGTGTTTCATCGCCGACACATGTACCAATCCGATAATGTATTTTTAAAAATATCAAAGACTATGGCAAAAAAGAAATCAGAAATTTCAGTAGAGGAAAGACTGAAGACCCTCTACCAGCTTCAGACCACTCTCTCGGCTATCGACGAGAAGCGCGCATTGCGCGGCGAGTTGCCTCTTGAGGTGCAGGACCTTGAGGACGAGATTGCAGGCTTGAAGACACGTGTGGAGCACATCGAAGGCGACATCGCAGACTTCCAGCAGGCTGTCGCTCAGAAGCAGGGCGAGATAGCAGAGGCTGAGGAGAGCGTAGAGCGCTACAAGAAGCAGCTCGACGAGGTGCGCAACAACCGCGAGTACGACACGCTGACAAAGGAAATCGAGTTCCAGAGCCTCGAAATAGAGCTTTGCAACAAGAAAATTAAGGAGGCTAACGTGAAGGTTGAGGACAAGAAGCGCGAGCTGGCTCACACCAACGACCTCATCGCCGACCGCCAGCAGGCTCTCGCCGAGAAGCGCAACGAGCTTGAGGAGATCATGCAGGAGACTCGTGAGGAGGAGGAAGTGCTGAAGGCTAAGGCTGCCGACTTGGAGACAAAGATTGAGCCGCGTCTGCTCTCAAGCTTCCTGCGCATCCGCAAGAACGCACGCAACGGTCTCGGCATCGTCTACGTGCAGCGCGACGCTTGCGGTGGCTGCTTCAACAAGATTCCGCCACAGCGTCAGCTCGACATCAAGATGCACAAGAAGATTATCGTGTGCGAATACTGCGGTCGTATCATGATCGACCCTGAACTGGCTGGCGTTAAGACCGCTACTCCTGAGGCTGCTGAAGAGAAGCCGAAGCGTAAGCGCGCCATAACTCGCAAGACTACTTCGAAGAAGTCGGAGGAGTCTGACGAGAAGCTTAGCTAAACAGTTGAGAGTTGAAAATTGAGAGTTGAGAGTGGACGAGTTGAGAGTTGAAAATTGAGAGTTGATAGTTATGATTACCTTTGATTGATGCAATTTTAAGCATCGAACGTTAACAATAAAGCAAATCATAACTCTCAACTCTCAATTTTCCACTCTCAATTAAAAATAACCCTCGGTTATTTTTTTTATTTTATCCAAATCGTATAATCATCCTTTCTTGGTTTCGCTTCTGCGGGTTCTTTCAGCGCATAGCCTAAGGCTACGTGTCCGATGCCCTCGTAGTCGCCCTCGATGCCCCATGAGGCGAGCAGCAGCTTACCCTCTACGGAGTCGAATATCTCGTGAGCACGATGAATCCAGCAGCTGCCCAATCCTACGGCGTGCGCTGCGTTCATCAGGTTGCCCATCACGAGCGTACCGTCGTATATATACGTCGGTCGCGAGCGGTCGGCGAGCACGAGTATTATCACCGGTGCGCCGTAGAACGGGTCAGACTCTACGCCCATCACTTCGGCATTGAGCTGCGAGAGCTTGTCGCGCACCGCCTTGTTAGTCACTACCACCATTCGTGGCGACTGCATTCCTCTGCCCGTAGGGGCATACTCGCCGGCTCGAACCACCTCTTTGATGAGTTCGTCGGACGGCATTCGTTCGGGGTCGAAACCGCGCACGCTGCGGCGGGTTTCAAGTACATTTAGTGTTTCGTTCATACTGTTTTTAGTTGAGAGTTGAGAGTTGAGAATTGAGAGTTATGATTACCTATAATTGATGCTGTCTTAGGCATCGAACATTAGTAATAAAGCAAATCATCGCTCGGCTTTGCCGCTTGCTTAAGCAAGAACTCTCAATTCTCAACTCTCAATTTTCAACTCTCAATTCTCAATTCTCAATTCTTAATTCGATTAATCCATTCCGTTATTATTTCCAGCACCTCCGGAGCCATCGTTTCCTCAATCTGCTGATACTCCATGACGATACCCGTCTTGCAATGCTGGAAGAGATGGTTCACGCCCTCCACCTTCTTGATGTCATGGCGGCAGTTGCTGAGCCCCTTCTCAAGTGTTGTAAGGTTCTGCGTGCAGTCTACCTGCGTGTCCTTCGTGCCATTGAGTGCAAGCACGGGGCACTTTATCTTCGGCAGAAGCGCCGCAGGGTTGAGCGTCAGAAAATGGCGCAGGTAGGGCGAGTTGCCCTGCTGCAGCGTCTTCTTGAACACCGGCTTCATCTCCGCCGGCACGTCGGCATCGCTAATCTCTTCTACGGCCTTACCCTCAGCCAGAGCGTCGAACGCCTTGGCGATAGGCTTGCAGTAGGTCTCCACAACGTCGGGCGTCATTCCAGCCGCCTGCAGCACGAGTCGGTTCTGCTGCAGAAGGGTCTCTCTGCCCGACGCCGCCATACCGGCAAGCGACACGATGAAGTCAGCCTTGCCCTCGGCTGCGAGCATCAGAGCGATAGTGCCACCCTCGCTATGTCCGACGATGCCCACACGGGTAAAGTGGAAGCGTTGGCGCAGCAGTTGTAGCGCAGCAGCCGCGTCCTGCTTGAAGTCGTCGGTGGTGAAACGGCTGAAGTCGGTGCTCTTGTCGCCCCATCCGCGGTCGTCGTAGCGCAGCGAGGCAATGCCGTTGCGCGCTAAAGCGTCGGCAATCACGGCGAACGGTCGGTGTCCGAACAACTCCTCGTCGCGGTTCTGCTGTCCGCTACCCGTCACGAGGAGCACTACGGGCGTATCGTTTGTGCAGTTGGCAGGCGTGCAGAGCGTACCGCCGAAGCGGAAGCCGGCGTTCTCGAAGCTCACCTCCTCCTGCTTGTACGGGAAGGGAGCCACCGGCGTCTGCGGTCTGCGCACCTCTTGCGCTCCGCGTTTCAGCGTGAGCGGCAGCTGCAGCGCGCCCTGCGCGAACGTGCCGTTGATGCAGTCGCCCTCAATCTTTCCCTCGAACGTAGCGCCGATCATCGCCACCGTCACCTTTATCGTGCCGTCCTCCGCCACGCTCTTCTGCGCCGGAATATCCTTTGCGCCCTGCGCCGGCGAGTCGAGCGTGCAGCCGTCAGCCGAGAAGTTGAATACCAGCGGCAGCTTCGTGCCCATCACGTTGAGGTCGCCGCTCCATGCGCCCTGCTGTGCGCAGGCTGTGGAGCAAGCGAGAGATAGCAGCGCAGCTGCCAAAGTCTTCGTAATTCTGTAGTGTTTCATTCCTGTTCTTTTTAGAGCGTTTTTAGTAGCGGAGGTCATCCGATGCTTGACATCTTTCCCACATAGTATTATATTTCCATTTGTCATACAGGTAAGCAAAGACAAAGGATAGTACGGCAATAACTGCCAAAACTATTTTGTTATTTTTGATATTCATAATATTTAATCCTAATTTTGCGTATAATTTAATTCTTTTAGTCGTAGCCGGGAAGGCTCATCTAAATGCGTGCAATTCCAGAAAGCGTGATCTCCTATCTTCGTTACTGAGTTTGGAATAGTGACGCTTTGAAGAGATTCGCAGCCACTAAAAGCTTTATCTCCTATGTTTGTTACAGAGGTCGGAATAGTGATGCTTTGAAGAGATTCGCAGCTACTAAAGGCTTCATATCCTATGCTCGTTACCGAGTTTGGAATAGTGACGCTTTGCAGAGATTTGCACAACCAGAAAGCGAAATCTCCTATGCTTGTTACAGAGTTTGGAATAGTGACGCTTTGAAGAGATTTGCACCAACAAAAAGCACTATTTCCTATGCTCGTTACCGAGTTTGGAATAGTGACGCTTTGAAGAGATTCGCACGAGCTAAAAGCTCCATCTCCTATATTCGTTACTGAGTTCGGAATAGTGACGCTTTGAAGAGATTCGCAGCCACTAAAGGTGTAATCTCCTATGCTTGTTACAGAGTTCGGAATAGTGACGCTTTGAAGAGATTCGCACGAGATAAAAGCGTAATCTCCTATGCTCGTTACAGAGTTCGGAATGGTGACGCTTTGAAGAGATCTGCACCAATAGAAAGCTCTATTCCCTATGCTCGTTACAGAGTTCGGAATAGTGACGCTTTGAAGAGATTTGCAGAGTTCAAAGGCTTCATCTCCTATGCTCGTTACTGAGTTCGGAATGGTGATGCTTTGAAGAGATTTGCACCATCTAAAAGCTTCATCTCCTATGCTCGTTACAGAGTTCGGAATGGTGATGCTTTGAAGAGATTCGCAGCCACTAAAGGCTTCATCTCCTATGCTTGTTACTGAGTTCGGAACGGTGATGCTTTGAAGAGATTTGCACCAACTAAAAGCATTATCTCCTATGCTCGTTACAGAGTTCGGAATGGTGACGCTTTGAAGAGAATAGCAGCCACTAAAGGCTTCATCTCCTATGCTCGTTACAGAGTTCGGAATGATGACGCTTTGAAGAGATTTGCAGCCACTAAAGGCTTCATCTCCTATGCTCTTTACAGAGTTCGGAATGGTGACGCTTTGCAGAGATTCGCACCATCTAAAAGCACGATCGCAAATAACTTCTGTTCCTTTTCTTACAACATATTCTTTCTCGCGGAATGAGGAAGAAGCCTCTAATAGCTTTTTCCCATCGCGACTATACTTAACTCCATACTCATCTTCAATAGCATCCTTTAAATTGTCTTCCGAATGTTTAATGGATTCAATGTATTCTGATATATATTTCCATTTGTCATACAGGTAAGCAAAGACAAAGGATAGTACGGCAATAACTGCCAAAATTATTTTGTTACTTTTGATATTCATAACATTTAATCCTAATTTTACGTATAATTTAATTCTTTTAGTCGTAGTCGGGAAGGTTCATCTAAATGCATGCAACCACGGAAAGCGTCATCTCCTATGCTTGTTACAGAGTTCGGAATGGTGATGCTTTGCAGAGATCTGCACCAACCAAAAGCTCTATTTCCTATGCTCGTTACAGAGTTCGGAATGGTGATGCTTTGAAGAGATTTGCAGCCACTAAAAGCGTAATCTCCTATCTTCGTTACAGAGTTCAGAATGGTGATGCTTTGAAGAGATTCGCAGCCACTAAAGGCTCCATCTCCTATGCTTGTTACAGAGTTTGGAATAGTGACGCTTTGAAGAGATTTACACCAGCTAAAAGATCCATCTCCTATGCTTGTTACAGAGTTCGGAATAGTGACGCTTTGAAGAGATTTGCACGAGTAAAAAGCTCCATCTCCTATCTTCGTTACTGAGTTTGTAATGATGATGCTTTGAAGAGATTCGCACGAGTAAAAAGCGTCATCCCCTATGCTTGTTACAGAGTTCGGAATGGTGATGCTTTGAAGAGATTCGCAGCCACTAAAAGCTCCATCTCCTATATTCGTTACTGAGTTCGGAATAGTGACGCTTTGAAGAGATTTGCACCATCTAAAAGCTTCATCTCCTATGCTCGTTACAGAGTTCGGAATGGTGATGCTTTGCAGAGATTTGCAGCCACTAAAAGTTCCATTTCCTATGTTGGTAACTGAGTTCGGAATTATATAATTGGTGCAATCTTTTATTCTACTAACAATAGCTGTCTTATCCTTATTGAACAAGCAAACATCATCATTTTGGAAATATGTTGAGTTACAAATGAAAAAACATATATTGCAACCACGAAAAGCGTGATTTCCGATACTTCTTACAGAGTTCGGAATAGTGACGTTTTGAAGAGATTCGCACAAGCTAAAAGCTCCATCTCCTATGCTCGTTACAGAGTTTGGAATGGTGACGCTTTGAAGAGATTCGCACCAACTAAAAGCTACATCTCCTATGCTCGTTACAGAGTTCGGAATGGTGATGCTTTGAAGAGATTTGCACAAATAAAAAGCTCCATCTCCGATGCTCTTTACAGAGTTTGGAATAGTGACGCTTTGCAGAGAATCGCACAAACTAAAAGCTTCATCGCAAATAACTTCTGTTCCTTCTCTTACAACATATTCTTTCTCGCAGAATGAGGAAGAAGCCTTTAATAGCTTTTTCCCATCGCGACTATACTTAACTCCATACTTATCTTCAATAGCATCCTTTAAATTGTCTTCCGAATGCTTAATGGATTCAATGTATTCTGATATAAGAGGATTATTCATAATTATAATGTTTTGAAAGTGAAAGAATAGTCATCCAATGCTATTAGTTTATTCTTTAACCTTAATTCCGCAACACTATTATATTTCCATTTGTCATACAGGTAAGCAAAGACAAAGGATAGTACGGCAATAACTGCCAAAACTATTTTGTTACTTTTGATATTCATTATATTTAATCCTAAATTTGCGTATAATATAATTCTTTTAGTCGTAGTCGGGAAGGCTCATCTAAAGGTGTGTAAAAGAAAGCGTAATTTCCTATCTTCGTTACAGAGTTCGGAATGGTGATGCTTTGAAGAGATTCGCACAAATTAAAAGTTCTATTTCCTATGCTCGTTACTGAGTTTGGAATAGTGATGCTTTTAAGAGATTCGCACAAATTAAAAGTTCTATTTCCTATGCTCGTTACAGAGTTTGGAATAGTGACTCTTTGCAGAGAACAGCACTGTTCAAAAGCTCCATCTCCTATGCTCGTTACCGAGTTTGGAATAGTGACGCGTCGAAGAGATTCGCACGAGCTAAAAGCGTAATCTCCTATCTTCGTTACAGAGTTCGGAATGGTGATGCTTTGAAGAGATACGCACCCCCTAAAAGCTCTATCTCCTATCTTCGTTACAGAGTTTGGAATAGTGACGCTTTGAAGAGATTCGCACAGTTCAAAAGCTCCATCTCCTATGCTCTTTACAGAGTTTGGAATAGTGACGCTTTGAAGAAATATGCACCAACTAAAGGCTTCATCTCCTATGCTCGTTACAGAGTTCGGAATGGTGATGCTTTGAAGATATTTGCACGAGCTAAAAGTACCATCGCAAATAACTTCTGTTCCTTCTCTTACAACATATTCTTTCTCGCGGAATGAGGAAGAAGCCTTTAACAGCTTTTTCCCATCGCGACTATACTTAACTCCATACTCATCTTCAATAGCATCCTTTAAATTGTCTTCAGAATGCTTAATGGATTCAAGGTATTCTGATATAAGAGGATAATTCATAATTATAATGTTTTGAAAGTGAAAGAATAGTCATCCAATGCTATTAGTTTATTCTTTAACCTTAATTCCGCAACACTATTATATTTCCATTTGTCATACAGGTAAGCAAAGACAAAGGATAGTACGGCAATAACTGCCAAAACTATTTTGTTACTTTTGATATTCATAATATTTTATCCTAATTTTGCGTATAATTTAATTCTTTTAGTCGTAGTCGGGAAGGCTCATCTAAATGCGTGCAACCACTGAAAGCGTAATCTCCTATATTCGTTACTGAGTTTGGAATGGTGATGCTTTGAAGAGATTTGCAGTCACGAAAGGCTCCATCTCCTATCTTCGTTACTGAGTTCGGAATAGTGACGCTTTGAAGAGATTTGCACGAGTAAAAAGCGTAATCTCCTATGCTTGTTACAGAGTTTGGAATGGTGACGCTTTGAAGAGATTCGCATAAAAAGAAAGCTCTATATCCTATGCTCTTTACTGAGTTCGGAATAGTGACGCTTTGAAGAGAATAGCAGCCACTAAAGGCTTCATCTCCTATGCTCGTTACAGAGTTCGGAATAGTGACGCTTTGAAGATATTCGCACCGACTAAAAGCTTCATCTCCTATGCTCGTTACAGAGTTCGGAATGGTGATGCTTTGAAGAG
>OMCT01000678.1_pt1 | contig 24619 bp, 14 predicted proteins | sample 1674301 | NCBI WGS metagenome assembly OMCT01 (sample SAMEA103958158, study PRJEB25191) | human gut metagenome
GCATTGAGCGACTTCTGCTGCGCCCTGCAAATCAATGTACCTACCGGCAAGGACTCCTTGTCCATGACGCAGAAATACCCCGACGGAAGCAAAGTCATCGCTCCGGGTACGGTCATCGTATCGGCCGGTGGCGAGGTGAGCGACGTGAAGAATGTGGTTTCGCCCGTACTGGTGAACGACCATAAGACGACGCTCTACCACATCGACTTCAGCTTCGACAAGCTGCGCTTGGGCGGTTCGGCCTTCGCACAGTCATTAGGCAAGGTGGGCGACGACGTACCTACCGTACAGAATCCCGAATACTTCCGCGATGCCTTCCTGGCCGTTCAGGAATTGGTGAACAAGGGCCTCATCCTGGCCGGACACGACATTTCGGCCGGTGGTCTCATCACCACGCTGCTCGAAATGTGCTTCTCGAACATGGAAGGCGGTATGGAAATCAGCCTTGACAAAATTAAGGAAGACGACCTCATCAAGATATTGTTTGCCGAAAACCCGGGCATCGTCATCCAGGTGGCCGACAAGCACAAGGACGAAGTGAAGAAGATACTCGAAGACGCCGGCGTAGGCTTCGTGAAGATAGGCAAGCCGACCGATGAGCGTCACATCCTCGTCGAGAAGGACGGTGCCACCTATCAGTTCGGCATCGACTACATGCGCGACGTGTGGTACTCCACTTCCTACCTGCTCGACCGCAAACAGTCGATGAACGGTTGCGCCAAGAAGCGCTTCGAAAACTACAAGATGCAACCCATGGACCTGGCCTTCATGCCCGGCTTCACAGGCAAGCTCGCCCAATACGGCATCAGCCCCGACCGCCGCACACCGAGCGGCATCCGCGCCGCCATCATCCGCGAAAAGGGTACGAACGGCGAACGCGAAATGGCCTACTCGCTCTACTTGGCCGGCTTCGACGTGAAGGACGTGACCATGACCGACCTCGTAAGCGGACGCGAAACGCTGGAAGACGTCAACATGATTGTCTTCTGCGGCGGATTCTCCAACTCCGACGTACTTGGTTCAGCCAAAGGTTGGGCAGGAGCCTTCCTCTTCAACCCCAAGGCCAAAGAGGCGCTCGACAAGTTCTACGCCCGCGAAGATACCCTGTCGCTGGGTGTATGCAACGGTTGCCAGCTGATGATGGAACTGAACCTCATCAACCCCACCGACGAGAAGCGCGGACGCATGCTCCACAACGACTCGCACAAGTTCGAAAGCCGCTTCCTGGGCGTCACGATCCCGACCAACCGCAGCGTGATGTTCGGTTCGCTGAGCGGTAGCAAGTTAGGCATCTGGGTAGCTCACGGCGAAGGCAAGTTCTCCCTGCCTTACGACGAGGACCACTACAACATCGTAGCCAAATACACCTACGACGAGTATCCTGGCAACCCCAACGGTTCCGACTACTCCGTAGCAGGTATCGCCAGCCCCGACGGCCGCCACTTGGCCATCATGCCCCACTTGGAGCGCGCCATCTTCCCGTGGCAGAACGCCTACTATCCCGCCGACCGCCTGCACCACGACGAAGTAACGCCATGGATCGAAGCCTTCGTCAACGCACGCAAGTGGGTAGAGCAGAAAATGAAATAACAAGAGAGTACGGAAGGACGGCTGCAACCGTAACTTCCTCCCACTACTAACAACCATACGGATTGTACAAACGTCACGAAAACAGATCCCAATCTTTCAGTGACCCCATGTACAATCCGTATTTATTTTATCTGCAACTTACTCAGCTTCCCTTTTGCTAATCTCAAATAAAAGTTCTACATTTGTAAACCAATTATAATAAGGTAAGCTACTCTGTTCGTTTCAAATAAAAACCGACAATCATGCTGAAAAAGATCCTTTCTGTCATATTCCTTCTCTGTCCTTTGCTCTGTCTGGCTCAGACCTATAAATACATCGGAGTAGAAAACGGATTAAGCAACAGACAAGTATATGCCATTCAAAAGGATAAGAAAGGCTACATGTGGTTTCTGACTCACGACGGAATAGACCGTTTCAACGGAAAGGACTTCAAATCGTACAAACTGATGGATGGAGAAGAGGAAATCAGTTCCATCCTCAACCTGAATTGGCTTTGCCTCGACCCCCAAGGGACACTGTGGGTTATTGGCAGACAGGGACGGGTGTTCCGCTACGATGCCGTACACGACACATTCCGATTAGTGTACAAACTACCTAAAAACACAGCCAACAAGGAACCTCACTCACCGGTCAGCTATGGTTTTGTTGATGACAACTGCATCGTGTGGCTCTGCACCACGGACATAATCTATCTGTACGATTCCACCCACAACAAAGTAACAAACATCCGGAACGGAATAAGCGGGAACATCACCGATATCGAGCAAATAGACTCCACGCACTACTTCATAGGCACAGACATCAGCATCCACTACGCCGAACTGAAACAGAACAAACTGACGCTGTCACCTTGCGAGCAGTTGGATTCACTTGCCCTGCAAATCAATGAATTATACTATCACAAGCCTTCACATAAGGTGTTCATCGGTACTTTCCAGCGCGGAGTATATGTTTACGAACTGGACAATCACCGCGTACGGCCCCTGCAAGCCGGACTGATGGATATCACCATCAACTGCATCCAGGCCCTGAACGACGACGAAATACTGATAGCTACCGATGGGGCAGGAATTTATAAAAGCAATGTCCACACCTACGAATCGGAGCCTTATATCGTGGCCGACTACAACAGCAACAACGGGATGAACGGCAATAACATCAGCGACATCTATATAGACGACGAACAGCGCATCTGGATGGCCAACTACCCCATCGGCATCACAGTGCGCAACAACCGCTACGCAGCCTACCAGTGGATCAAGCATTCCATCGGAAACCGCCAGTCGTTAGTCAACGACCAGGTGAACGCCATTATCGAAGACCACGAGGGCGACCTGTGGTTTGCCACAAACAACGGCATCAGCCTCTATGAAGAGAAAAGCGGTAACTGGCGTTCCTTCCTCAGCATATTCGATCAGGAACTGCACAGCAAGAACCACGCCTTCCTCTCCTTGTGCGAGGTCGCTCCCGGCATCATCTGGGCAGGCGGATACAGTTCGGGCATCTACGAAATCAACAAACACCGAAACAGCGTGGACTTCTTCAACCCGTCGCTATTTGGCAACCTGAACATCCGACCGGACAAATACATCCGCTCCATTACCCTCGACTCGGAAGGCAAAGTATGGTCGGGAGGATATTACAACCTGAAAGAGATAGACTACAAGAAGAAAGAAATACGCAACTTCGACAACCTGACGGGAATTACCACCATTCTTGAAAAAGACAGCAGCCACATGTGGATAGGAACCACAAACGGGCTCAGTCTGCTTGACAAAAAGACGGGCGAACAACACCCTGTCCCACTGCCTATCGACTCTTACTACATCTATTCCTTATACCAGGCCGGAGACAGCCTGCTCTATATAGGAACAAACAACGCCGGGTTGCTGATCTACAACATTCGAACAGACAGCTTCGAACAGTTCTATACGGATAACAGTGCTCTGATATCCAACAATATCTACGACATCTTGTCCGACGGGAAGCACAACATTTTTCTCAGTACAGAAAGCGGATTGACCAACTTCAATACCATCAGCAAGACTTTCCGCAACTGGACAAAGGAACAGGGGCTGAGCTCAGACCATTTCAACGCTTCGTCAGGAACACTGCGCCGGAACGGCAACTTCATCTTCGGAAGCACGGATGGAGCCATCGAGTTCAGCAAAGACATTGAATTGCCCGATGACTACAAATTCAAAATGATACTCAGTGATCTGAAAGTACTCTACCAAACCGTCTATCCCAACGACAAAAAATCACCGCTAAAGGCAGACATCAACGACACAAAGACACTCCGGTTGAAGTACAATCAGAATACGTTCTCCATGCAGGTTTCGTCCATTAATTACGACTATCCTTCCCTCATCCTCTATTCCTGGAAATTAGAAGGATTCTACGATGCATGGAGCCGTCCCGGACGGGAAAATACGATTCGTTTCACCAACCTGAACCCGGGTGAATATACCCTGCGCATCCGAGCCATCTCCAATGAAAACCGAAACATCATTCTGGAGGAACGCAGCATGCAAATCATCATCGAAAAACCGATATGGCTCAGCGGATGGGCCATCAGCCTCTATGTAATCGTACTGCTCAGTATTGTGTCTGTCGGCATCCGACTGCTGATGATGAAGAAACAAAGAAAAGTATCTGACGAAAAAATCCGTTTTTTCATCAATACCGCACACGATATCCGTACCCCGTTGACCCTCATCAAAGCCCCCCTCGAAGAAGTGGAAGAGCGCGAACAACTGAGCGAAAAAGGGAAAAACAACCTGAACACAGCCTTACGGAACGTGAACGCCCTGCTGCGGCTGACCACCAACCTGCTCAACTTTGAAAGAGCAGATACTTACTCCAGCAACCTGCATGTCTCCGAATACGAACTGAATGCCTACATTGAAGAGACCATCCACGTGTTCAAGGCCTATGCCGACGTCAAACATGTCACATTAACCTATGAAAAGAACTTCCAGTATCTCAATGTCTGGTTAGATAAGGACAAAATGGATTCGATTCTGAAGAACATTATTTCGAACGCCTTGAAATATACTCCCGAAGGCGGAAGCGTAGCAATCTGTGCGACAGACAACAACGACTCGTGGAGCATTGAAGTAAAGGACACAGGAATCGGCATTCCGGCCTCCGAACAGAAAAAACTGTTCAAAATGCACTTCCGCGGCAGCAATGCCATCAATTCGAAAATAACGGGAAGTGGCATTGGGCTTCTGTTGGTGTGGAAACTGGTCAACATACACAAGGGAAAACTCAGTTTCAACAGTATCGAAAACAAAGGCTCGTCCATTAAAGTCACCTTCCCGAAGGATAAACGGAAATACAGAAAGGCTCTTGCCAACGCGGTACAAACCGACGGGTCTGCCAATAACGCCACGACAGTGGCGACAACCGCCCGCCCTGCGCCGACCAGCCCTTCGGACGGGAAAGGTACAACAGATTCGGCTTCGCAGTCAGAAAACCTGCCGAAGGTACTGGTTGTGGAAGACAACGACGAACTGAGGAACTACTTGCAAAACAGTCTGCATGACGAATACCGGATCAGTGTCTGCAACAACGGGAAAGAAGCACTCGGCATTGTCAAGGAGATGATGCCCAATCTGATCATTTCGGATATCATGATGCCCGAAATGCGCGGCGACGAACTGTGTCAGATTCTGAAAAAGGATATCGAAACATCTCACATCCCCATCATCCTGCTGACTGCCCTCAGTACAGACAAGAACATCATCGAAGGCCTGCAAAGCGGAGCAGACGAATACATTGTAAAGCCGTTCAACATCGGTATCCTGCGGGCTACCATTGCCAACCTGCTGGCCAACCGTGCCCTGCTTCGTCGCAAGTATGCCAATCTGGAGCTGAACGACAAAAACGAAGACATCCCCTGTGCCAACTGCAATAACGACCTTGACAGGGAGTTCATCGCCACCGTAAAGAAAATCGTGGACGACAACATGGATAATCCCGGCTTCAATGTAGATACCCTCTGCAGCCTGATGAACATGAGCCGTACCAGCTTTTACAATAAGATAAAGGCTCTGACCGACCAGGCACCGGCCGACTATATCCGCCTGATCAAGCTGAAATATGCCGCCCAATTATTGGAAGAACAAAGATATACCATCACTGAAATAGCCGAAAGAACCGGCTTCAACGATGCCAAGTATTTCCGCGAAGTATTCAAAAAGCACTTCAACGTCAGTCCCAGCCAATATGCCAAGGACAAGATACAGGAGAAAGAAAAGCGGATGTCACCGGAAAAGCCCTCGTGAAAGGGTCAGCCAACAGCATTTTATCTTAAACATTAACCAATAAAAATTTGCATTATCGGATTATATGAACATTTATCTCGAAGCCTTCTCCATCTTCTTTAAGATTGGTGCCTTCACCATCGGCGGTGGATATGCCATGGTACCGCTGATAGAAGAGGAGATTGTAACGAAACGCAACTGGATAGCCAAAGAAGATTTTATAGACCTGCTTGCCATTGCACAGTCATCGCCAGGAATCTTAGCCGTCAACATATCCATCTTTATCGGTTATCGCCTGCGAGGCATCCGCGGCAGTATCGTCACCGCATTGGGAACCATCCTGCCCTCTTTCCTTATTATATTGGCTATTGCCCTGTTTTTCCATAACTTCAAGGAGAACACGGTTGTCGAACGCATCTTTAAAGGCATACGTCCGGCCGTTGTTGCACTGATTGCCGCACCGACCTTCAGCATGGCCAAATCGGCAAAAATAAACAAGTACAACATCTGGATTCCGGTTGTTTCTGCCCTGCTGATCTGGCTCCTCGGCTTTTCACCCATCTGGATTATCATTGCTGCAGGAGTCGGTGGATACGTATGGGGAAGATACAGAAAAATGAAGAATGAAGAATTAAAAAAGGAGGAAACAAAGATATGATATTTCTGCAACTATTTTATACCTTTTTCAAGATAGGCCTTTTCGGTTTTGGCGGAGGCTATGCCATGCTTTCAATGATACAGGGCGAAGTGGTCACACGCTACGAATGGCTCACTCCTCAGGAGTTTACCGACATTGTCGCCATCAGCCAGATGACTCCGGGTCCGATCGGCATCAATTCGGCTACCTATGTCGGCTTCACGGCGACGGGCAGTGTATGGGGTTCGGTGATTGCGACATTTGCCGTAGTGCTTCCATCCTTCATTCTGATGCTCACCATCAGCAAATTCTTCCTGAAGTACCAGAAACATCCGGCTGTAGAAGCCGTATTCAGTGGCCTACGGCCTGCCGTAGTCGGATTGCTCGCTTCAGCTGCATTGGTTCTAATGAACACCGAGAACTTCAGTTCGCCTACCGAAGATACCTACTCGTTCGTCATCAGCTGCATCATTTTCTTAGTGGCTTTTGTCGGAACAAAGAAGTATAAGCTGAATCCTATCGGAATGATTATCGCCTGCGGTCTGGCCGGGCTACTGCTTTACTAAGCTATCTATACTTTCCGATATAAAAAGGCACGGATTTCACAGAGGCTATGGATCAAAAAACAAGTGATCCGTCGTGTCTGCGAAATCCGCGCTTTTATTCTCCCCAGAAGAGACCAACGGTCAGTCGGCCATCGGGATATCCAATTCCGTCACAACTTTATTTTCTTCGAAACATGTTTAGATTCATTCTGCAAACGGTCGAGGGCAGTCACCACATACCGGTATTTCTTCTTTCCGTCCACGTATGGCAGCTTGTAGAAACAGTCGCGCGTAATGGCTACAATGTGTGAGGCATCGTCCAAATCAATTACTTCCTTGGTGTCAAAACGATATACCACGTACTGCACGGCGCGGTCCATCTCGTCTTTATACTTAGGTGCCGTCCAGAAAAGGATATATCCGTCTTCTGTCCATACGGGCTTCAGCTTACGTACTTTATCGGGAGCCTGATTGTCCATGAAATCGAATACTGGAGGCAAAGCCGGATACTTGTGATATTCGGCAACCAGTGCGTCGCGATAACGTCCTTGGTTCTCGACTACGGCAGCTGCATACCACTGACAACTTCCACCGATGGTCTGATAAGCGCGCTGCAAAGCCATCTTGCGCGGCAACTGATTGATTTCGGGATTCTGCGGATCGGCATTCTGGATGGTGTTCTGCACCGACTGTCCGATAAACAGCGGACGATTCTCGGTATGCTTGGCCCACCACCTTACCAACGTTTCGTAGTCGGCCGCCGGATGTCCGATGTGCCAGTATATCTGCGGAATGTTATAGTCGATCCAACCCTCGCGTGCCCACAGCAGTACGTCGGCATACAGGTCATCATAGTTCTGCAATCCTTTCGTCTTACTGCCCAGCGGGTCGCTGCTTTCGTTGCGATAGATGCCAAAAGGCGAAACACCGAACTTCACCCACGGTTTCACCTCACGGATGGTCTTGTGCAGCTGCCTGATCAGCGTATTCACATTGCTGCGGCGCCAGTCGGCTTTATTGTCAAAGCCGCCTCCGTAGCGGGCAAAACTGGCATCGTCGGGAAAATCGACTCCCTTAATCGGATAAGGATAGAAATAATCGTCCATGTGAATGGCATCTACATCGTAGCGCGAAACAATGTCGCCCACTACCAGGCAGATGTGCCGGCGACTTTCCGGCAAAGCCGGGTCGAAGTAAATCTGGTCGCCATAAGTCACAAACCACTCGGGATGCAGATTATAAACATGATTGGGCACAAGTTCGTTCTTCAAAGACGTCTTTACCCGATACGGATTGATCCACGCATGAAACTCCATGCCACGCTTGTGACACTCTTCAATCATGAACTGCATGGGGTCCCAGTACGGATCGGGTGCCTGTCCCTGTACGCCTGTCAGATAACGGCTCCAAGGTTCCAGACGTGAAGCATAAAGTGCATCGGCTTCGGGGCGCACCTGGAAGATGATTGCGTTAAAGCCTGCTCCCCGTAACGAATTCAGCTGCTCAATCAAAGTCTGTTTCATTTTCTCCGTCGGCATTCCTTTAAACTGTCCATTCACCACCTGAATCCACGCACCGCGGAATTCACGTTTAGGATAACGTCCCGACGCTATATTCTGTGCCGACACCGTCAGCAACGATACGCACAGCAACAAAGGCAATAGCCATATTCTAATCTTCATCATACCCATATATTCTATTAACTATTTCTACGTAAGGTCGCAAAGGTAAACATTTCCGGGGAAAAAACGAACAGTTCAGCGATTTAGTCCGCTAAAAACCATCTCCATAAAAGACAAAGACTGCATCCACGGCTTATAAAATCCACCACAAAATTACAGTTTCATCCGTTTTTTGCGTAAGTTTGCATCCTAATAAGCGAAAGACGAAACATGAGCGAATCAAAATCTATCATCATCAAGGGTGCAAGGGTCAACAACCTGAAAAACATTGATGTCGAAATACCGCGCAACAAGTTAGTTGTCATCACCGGACTGTCCGGTTCGGGAAAATCGTCGCTGGCTTTCGACACACTGTATGCCGAGGGCCAACGCCGCTACGTGGAAAGCCTCAGCAGCTATGCACGCCAGTTCTTAGGACGAATGAGCAAACCCGAGTGCGACTTTATAAAGGGAATACCGCCCGCCATCGCCATCGAACAGAAAGTCAGCAGCCGAAACCCGCGTTCTACCGTGGGCACATCGACCGAAATATACGAATATCTGCGCCTGCTCTATGCACGAGTGGGCAAGACCTTCAGTCCCATCAGCGGACAGGAGGTGAAGAAACACTCTACCGAAGACATCGTGAACTGCATGACCGAGTATCCCGAAGGGACACGGTTCACCGTACTGGCTCCCCTCCTGCTGCACGACAACCGCACACTGGCCCAGCAGTTAGAGGTGGACATGCAGCAGGGATTCAATCGGTTAGAAGTAAACGGTCAGATGGTACGCATCGATGAATATCAGCCCCGGGAAGGCGACACCATCTTTCTGCTGGTTGACCGCATGACCGCCTCTACCGCAAAAGACAACATCAGCCGCCTGACTGACTCGGCCGAAACCGCCATGTACGAGGGCGACGGCGCCTGCCTGCTGCGTTTCTATCAGGCGGATGGCGGCACCAGCCTCTACCGCTTCAGCACCAAGTTCGAAGCAGACGGCATCACCTTCGAAGAGCCCAACGACCAGATGTTTTCGTTCAATTCACCCATCGGTGCCTGTCCCGAGTGTGAAGGTTTCGGACGGGTAATCGGCATCGACGAACACTTGGTTGTTCCCAACCGCTCCCTTTCCGTATATGACGGCGCTGTCGTATGCTGGCGTGGCGAAAAGATGGGCGAATGGAAAGACATGGTGATCAGAGGAGCCGAAAAGGCTGGTTTCCCCATCTTCACCCCCTACTACCAGCTGACCGACGAACAACGCCGCATGCTGTGGGAGGGGACACCATACTTCGAAGGCATCAACGCTTTCTTCAAGATGCTGCAGGAAAACCAATACAAGATACAATACCGCGTCATGCTGGCCCGCTACCGCGGAAAAACGCTCTGCCCCAAATGCCACGGCACACGGCTGAAACCCGAAGCCGGATATGTGAAAGTGGGCGGACGAAGCATTTCCGAATTGGTTGACCTGCCTGTCACCGAACTGAAAGTCTTCTTCGACAACCTGAAGCTGAGCAAACACGATGCCGACATAGCCCGACGCATCTTGACCGAGATAAACAGCCGGCTCCAGTTCCTGCTCGACGTAGGACTGGGTTACCTGACCCTGAATCGGCTCAGTAATTCACTCTCGGGCGGTGAAAGCCAGCGCATCAACTTAGCCACTTCGTTAGGCAGCAGCTTAGTAGGCAGCCTGTATATTCTGGACGAACCCAGCATCGGACTGCACAGCCGCGATACCGACAAACTGATACACGTACTCCGTCAGCTGCAACAACTGGGCAACACCGTTGTCGTGGTAGAGCATGACGAAGAAATCATCCGCGCAGCCGACTACATCATCGACATCGGTCCTAAAGCCGGACGATTAGGCGGACAAGTTGTCTATCAGGGCGACATGAAGGACTTACAGAAAGGCAGTGACAGCTACACCGTGCGCTACCTGCTGGGCGAAGAAACCATCCCCGTACCGACCCACCACCGGCCGTGGAACAACTATATCGAGATAAAAGGTGCGCGCGAAAACAACCTGAAAGGCGTGGACGTGCGTTTTCCCCTCAACGTGATGACGGTAGTCACCGGCGTCAGCGGATCGGGGAAAAGTACGCTGGTACGCGATGTCTTCTACCGCGCCCTGAAGCGCGAACTGGACGAATGCACCGAACGTCCCGGCGAATTCGTATCGATAGGAGGCGACCTGAAGAGCCTGAGCAACGTGGAGTTCGTCGATCAGAACCCCATCGGGAAGTCATCGCGGAGCAACCCGGTGACTTACATCAAGGCTTACGACGAGATACGAAAACTATGGGCCGAACAGCCATTGGCCAAACAAATGGGATACACCGCCGGCTATTTCAGCTTCAACAGCGAGGGCGGACGATGCGAGGAATGCAAGGGCGAAGGTACCATCACCGTCGAAATGCAGTTCATGGCCGACTTGGTACTGGAGTGTGAATCGTGCCACGGCAAACGCTTCAAGGCAGACACGCTGGAAGTGAAGTTCCACGACATGAGCATCTACGACGTCCTGGAAATGACGGTCAATCAGGCTGTCGAATTCTTCACGCAGTACGGACAGAAAAAGATTGTAAAGAAGCTGCAACCGTTGCAGGAAGTCGGTTTGGGCTACATCAAGTTAGGACAGTCCTCGTCCACCCTGTCGGGAGGCGAAAACCAGCGCGTCAAACTGGCCTACTACCTGAGTCAGGAAAAGGCCGACCCTACCCTCTTCATCTTCGACGAGCCTACCACGGGTCTGCATTTCCACGACATCCGGAAACTGCTGGAAGCTTTCGACTCCCTGATCAAGCGGGGGCACAGCATTGTCATCATCGAGCACAATCTTGACGTTATCAAGTGCGCCGACTACATCATCGACCTCGGTCCCGAAGGTGGCGACAAAGGCGGCTACATCGTAGCCACAGGTACTCCGGAAGAGGTAGCCCAATGTGCAGCCAGCTATACCGGACAATTCCTGCAAGAAAAACTTCAGGCATAAGAACAACGCCATCCGCATCCGACGGAGCACGAGTCTCCGTACGGGTGCGGGTGCGTATTATTTTGTAAGGAAATCACGCAAAACAGACTCTCCTCCACTTTTCTCTACGTTACATTTCCACTTGCACGTACGTTACATAGCGTCCGCTTTCACCTGCATTCCGGGCCATTGGAATCCCCCTCTACAAAGCCTCGTGAACCCTTCACGCAATGATTGTGAAACATCACGTTTCACCATATTCCATTGCATATCAATCGAATAAACCTCCGTGAAGCCGTGAAGGATATTTCGGGAAAAATAAAATCAAGCGGTAGTTGGAATCACGGCCCGACTATTTCAGGCTGCATGGTATGCTTCACTCATCGATAGTAAGCATTTACTACCATACACGTAAGAAGCCCGAGCCATGCAAGTGTCGTTCGCGAGCCACACAAGTGTGGAACGCGAGCCGTGCAAGTGTGGAACAGGAGCCGTACAAGTGTTTCTCACTCTACCCGTCTGATTGCTCATCCGGACATCAGTAAGAGCTGTCCATCAAAATTTTCTTCGACAGCGATAGTGCCGAATCATTTTTAGCAATAGTTCATGCTCACAGATCAAAACAATTCATTAACTTTGCAAAAGTTTGCACGTCGCGAATGTGCATCCACATAGCAAACACTTATAAAATGTTATAAAGATGAGAGCCTTAAATTACTTGTTATTTTTCACACTATGTTTTTCCTTGTTCATATCCTGCAAGGATGATGTGATAGTCGAACAACCACCAACACCGGAAGAAACTCCCGAAGAAGAAATCCCGGAAGAAAGTTTTGTCTGTGACCTGAAACCTCTTCACGTAGAAGGTCGTTATCTGAAAGATGCGGACGGCAACCTGATTAACCTTCATGGCACAGTGATGGGTTCCAACCCATATTTTGCCCAAAACGCTTATGAGAACTACGATGTGGACGGCTGCATAAGGCACAATAAAAAACAGTTGGATGGCGTACTGAATGCCGGCTGGAAGTTTACTTTCCTGCGTCTGATTGTGGACGCGCAATGGTTCACCGACCCAAAATTTGTTTCTACCGAAGAAACCAAATACGACTTCTTGTCGGAAGATTACTTCCAGAGATACATGGAAAAACTGTTTGTTCCACTGATTGAATATACCAACAGCAAAGGCCTTTATGTGGTAATCGCCCCACCGAGCGGACCTCGTGAAACGATTGCCGTAGGCGATGATTTCCATCAATACATCATTCGCATGTGGGATTTATTCTCCCGACATCCGAAGATAAGAAACAATCCTGGTGTCATGTTTGAACTGTTCAACGAACCAGTCAACATCAAGAGCGCTGACGGCACCCGTGCTGGAAACGGCAGCCAGGAATACTATGACCAACTGACCATATTCTGCCAGGCCATTGTCGATAAAATCCGCGGAAACCAATGCAACAACATCGTATGGGTTCCGGGACTTGGCTACCAGTCGCAATATGCCGGCTATGCCACCAATCCCGTCAAAGGCGAGAATGTCGGCTATGCCGTACATGTATATCCGGGTTGGTATGGCAGTGACGGAGAAGAAGCAAGTCCCGAACTCGGAGGAAGCTGGGGTGGCGGCTACCAGGCTTTCCAGCGGGGCTGGGACGAACAGGTAGGTCCTGCTGCCAAGATAGCCCCGATTATGGTCACCGAAATGGACTGGGCACCGTCCAAGTACAATTCCAGCTGGGGCAAAAGCTATACCGGCGTTGCCGGCGACTGGGGATTCGGAGCCAACTTTAAGTATATTACCGACCGCGAAGGTAACGTAAGCTGGGTGCTTTACACAGGCACACACTTGCTTTTGGACTTCAAAGACATACCGGGAGAAGAAGGCAACTATACATTCCTCAACGACCCTGAAGCCTGTCCCTGGCCAGTATATCACTGGCTGAAGGAATATGCCGGCGAAGATGTTTCCGAAGCCGAACTGGTAAGGCTGGAGTTATCCGACGCATCCGATCACATCGAACTATCCATCGACAACGACCTTTATGTTGCTCTTAAAGCCGTGTATTCGGATGGAAGCAGCAAAATGATTACCGGAAACCTGAAGTTCGCCAGTGCCGACGAAAGCATCGTGACAGTCAGCGATATGGGTAAAATTACTGCTCACAATTTCGGTGAGACGAACGTAACCGCTACATACACATCGGGCGACATCACCAAATCCCTGACCTTTAAAGTCACCGTCTTAGGTCCGTTTGCACTGACCAAGGAAATGTTCAACCCCGTTCTATTTGGCGGTCAGGGTCCCGGCAGCTTCGACGAAACCACCAAGACACTGACTTTCGGCGAAGAAGGCAAAGAAAGCTTTTCCGGTTGGCACTATAACAATGGATTAGATTTATCTGCTTACTCTAAAATCCGTGTAGAATTGGAAAGCGCACCCACAGGCAGCAGTGTTGCATTCCGACTAATTCCGGAAAATACATTATATACAATGAATCATATTGAATACAAATTCAACGGTAGTAACATTATAGAAGTTGATTTGCACAATATGGTAAGTATGACCAATCAACGAGTATCTCCCGATTGCATATACTACATTTTCTTCTTTACCAAAGAACCGGCAGTAATTGTGATTAAAAGTGTGACACTGATATAACTTCAGTTAGAACTTAACACGCAAGTAATAAATAAAATTTTAATGTCATGAAACAAAAAAGAGCAATCGTTCTGGCTATAGGAGTGCTGTCCTCATGGTTCCAACTGTCCGGACAAAATCCTATCATACAAACCTGCTACACCCCCGACCCGGCACCATACGTACATGGCGATACGGTTTACCTCTTCACCGACCACGATGAAGACGATGCCCAATACTTCAAAATGAAAGACTGGCTGCTTTTCACCACAACCGACATGGTTAACTGGACATTCCGCGGTGTCCCCATATCGACCGAAACATTCAAGTGGGCCAAACAAGGCGATAATGCATGGGCTTCGCAAGCTATAGAGCGGGACGGAAAATGGTATTGGTATGTAGCCGCAGAAGACACAACCATCCATCTGCACGGAATCGGCGTAGCCGTAGCAGACAATCCCGAAGGACCGTACAAAGATGCCATAGGCAAACCACTCATTCCGGGTGGTTTTGGATACATCGACCCGTCCGTCTTCATCGACGACGACGGACAGGCCTACCTGTTTTGGGGCAACAACGGATTGTGGTATGCCAAGTTGGGACGCGACATGGTGTCGCTGGAAAGCGAGATAATCAAAGTCGATACGGACAGCGAATCGGCTTTCGGACCACAGGTACTGAAGCACGACTGGCAGTTGAACAAGAAAATCATGAAAACCGGATACGAAGAAGGCCCGTGGATATATAAGCGCGGAGATACCTATTACATGGAATATGCTGCCGGCGGAGTTCCGGAACACATGGCCTATTCGACTGCCAAAAACATAGCAGGACCATGGACATACCGCGGACGCATAATGGACGAAGCCCGTGGCAGCTTTACCATTCACGGGGGGTCAATCGAATTCAAGGGACGTAACTTCATGTTCTATCACAACGGCACTCTGCCTAACGGAAGCGGTTATCGCCGCGCCTCATGCGTGGAAGAATTCACCCGCAATGCCGACGGCTCTATTCCGCACATTGCATTCACCAGAGAAGGAGTGAAAAACCCCATAAAAAACCTGAATCCCTACGAACGGGTAGAAGCAGAAACGATGGCAGACAGCTATGGTTTAAAAACCGACCGCCAGGCAGGAAAAGACCATTGGCTGACCCGCATATACAACGGCTCATGGCAGCGTCTGCGCAGCGTTGACTTCGGCAACGGAGCCCAGTCGGTCACAGTGTGTGTACGAGGCAAGGCCGGCGGAACCATAGAAATGAGAGTTGACGACAAAGCAATAGCCACCATCCATGTGACAGCCGACAAAGAATGGCACCAGCTCTCCGCCCCTGTAGAAAAAGTAACGGGCGTTCACGATCTGACCATCCTGTACCGTGGCGATGATGAAGAACTTTTGGAATTTGACTGGTGGAAAATGAACAGATAGGTGTAGCCCCCCTATGACACCAGAAAGCAAACGACCCGTCATTGAGAGATCAGCATCAATGACGGGTCGCCTTTTTATATAAGCACCAATTCTATCAGAAATACAATCCGAACCCGACTTTCACTCCGAACTTGGAACGGTCGCCATTGACGTTCCAGTAGGCAGCAGGCTCGATGGTCACCGTACGCGAGAGGAAGAATGCATAACCGGCTTCCATCCCGAACGAGAACTTGGTATCATCCAGATTGCCCAAGTCGTAACGGTCCACGTTGACATTGGCACCAAGAAAGACACCGACTTGACTGAAATAATAACGGCCTCCCACACCCAAAGAATAGATGTCGGCTCCATTTTCATTCCATTTGGCAGCACCGTTCACCAGCAAAGCCACGTTGTCAACCAGGAAAGCTCCACCTTTTACTTCCAATCCGAAAGAAGTTTTGTCCGTTCCTGTATCGTGCGACAACTCCAATCCCGTCAGTGAAGGACTGACAATCCATTTTCCTTTCTCAAACTGTGCCCGTGCCGCCACCGAAGCGACCAACAGACAAACAAGCAACATTAGCTTCTTCATATCATTTCAATTTTTATCAGTAAGTATTCAGCTTTTACGTTCTTCGTCCCGACGTTTCTGCTGCAGCTTTTCCTTCTTGCGCAACACCAACCACAGCAACAGCACAATCACATACGAAGCCACCACCGTGATGTATTTTTCGGCCGATGAAATTTCCGAATTACGCGGCAAAAAATAAGCCGCCGTTGCCGAAACATAGATCAGCAAAGCAAGAGTTAGTCCGGTCGATTTTCTGATTTTCTTCATCAGCTAAGCTTTTTGGCAACTTTAAAATACCACATCCTGAACCACACGGCAGCAATCACGGCAGCCAGAACGGCAATGATCGCCGCCTTATCAACTGGCAAACCGATACCTTCGGGAGCCACACAAATGTACGTCGTACATACAGCCGTCATGAACAAGGCCGGCAGATAAGTGACATAGAAATAATATCCTTTCCGCTCACGAGCCAGATAAACGGTAATGGCCCACAAAGTAAAGACGGATAACGTCTGGTTAGCCCAGGCGAAATAACGCCATATCATATCAAAGCCGTCGGCATCGCGCATACTGTAAAGCAACAGGGCGATAGCCAGTACGAACATCGGGATACAAATATACAAACGTTTTCGCATGGATTTTTGTTCCATTCCCAAAAAATCGGCAACAATCAGACGAGCCGAACGGAAAGCCGTATCACCGCTGGTAATAGGAGCAGCAATCACTCCCAAAACAGCCAATACACCTCCGATCGGTCCTAACCAACCTTTCGTAATGTCATCCACAATCACGGCCGCATTAGTCTCTGCCATGCCGTTTTCGTGGAAAAAATAAGTAGCAGCAGCCGCCCAAATCAATCCGACAATACCTTCGGTAATCATGGCACCATAGAAAATAGGACGTCCATGACGTTCGCTGGTCATGCAACGAGCCATCAAAGGACTTTGAGTAGCATGGAAACCACTGATGGCACCACAGGCTATGCTGACAAACATGATCGGGAAGATAGGCAAAGAATCGGCATTGGGATGCGTATTGTGTATTCCCTCCCAGATTTCGGGCAATGCAGGATGATTGACATACAGCATCACCAAAATACCTACTGCCATAAATAACAGGGCGATGGCAAACAGCGGATAAACCTTTCCGATAATTTTATCCACCGGCAACAACGTAGCGAGAATGTAATACACAAAGACTACGACAATCCAGAACGTAGTGTCGAGTGTTTCCGGAGTCAGACTGGCCAACAGCCCGGCCGGACCGGCTACAAAAACGGCACCGACCAGTATCATCAGAATCACCGTAAAACCACGCATCACCTGTTTGGTAGTCATTCCTAAATATCTTCCGATAATTTCGGGCAAGCTTTCTCCGCCGTGCCGCAAGGACAGCATACCGGCCAGATAATCGTGAACAGCACCGGCAAAAATACTGCCCAGCACTATCCATAAGTAAGAAGCCACTCCGAACTTTGCCCCCATAATAGCACCAAAAATAGGTCCTAAACCGGCAATGTTCAGAAATTGAATCATGAAAATTTTCCAACGGGGCAATGGTATATAGTCCACTCCATCGGCCTTTGTCAAAGCCGGAGTCTGACGGTCGTCCGGACCAAAAATACGCTCTACAAAACGCCCATAAACAAAATAGCCTACAATTAAAGCAAGCAAACAAAGTGTAAAAGTAATCATTGTGTGTTTCTTTTTATCGTATTAATAGGCACAAATGTAACAGTTTTTAAAATAACGGCATAACTTTATTCCCATTTTTACTATCTTTGGCCTAAAAAAGTAAGATCTGAATGAGACCAATCATTATACTTCTGATGTTTATTATTTGCCCGATGATAATGCCCCGACTTGCCGCACAACCCAAATTAGAGGTCAGGGCAGCATGGGTAACTGCTGTCTATGGACTGGACTGGCCACAGACACGGGCTACCACTCCCCGAAAAATACAGCAACAAAAAGATGAACTTATCGAGATTTTGGACAAACTGAAAGCCGCTAATTTCAACACTGTACTCTTCCAGACACGTACACGGGGCGACGTACTGTACCAATCGGACATCGAACCCTACAATTCCATTCTGACCGGACAGACAGGGAAAAATCCCGGTTACGATCCGTTGGCTTTTGCCATCGAAGAATGCCACAAGCGAGGCATGGAGTGTCATGCCTGGATGGTAACCATCCCCTTAGGCAACCGGAAGCATGTAGCCGCATTGGGTAAAGCTTCGGTAACAAAAAAGAAACCTGGCATCTGCGTTCCCTACAAACGGGAATATTTTCTGAATCCCGGAGATCCGCAAACCAAAGAATACCTGATGAGCTTAGTGCGCGAAGTAATAGAGCGCTACGATATAGACGGCGTACACTTCGACTACCTGCGCTATCCGGAAAATGCACCCAACTTTCCCGACAAAGCCGACTTTCGCAAATACGGAAAAGGCCGCACCCTTGACCAATGGAGAAGAGACAACATCACCGAAATCGTACGCTATATATATAAAGGTGTAAAACAACTGAAGCCGTGGGTCAAAGTAAGCACATGTCCGGTCGGAAAGTATCGAGACACCTCGCGTTACTCCTCACGTGGTTGGAATGCCTTCCATACCGTCTATCAGGATGTGCAGGGATGGTTGGGAGAAGGCATACAGGATCAGGTTTATCCCATGATGTACTTCCGTGGCAACGGGTTCTATCCTTTTGCCCTCGATTGGAAGGAACAATCCAACGGACGGCAAGTCATCCCCGGCTTAGGTATTTACTTTCTGGACCCCAACGAAGGAAACTGGACAGTGGACGAAGTAGAACGCCAGATCCATTTCGTACGCACTCACAAGTTAGACGGAGAAGGTCATTACCGGGTGAAATACCTGATGGACAACACACAGGAACTGTACGACATCCTGGCCGAAAAGTATTACACAGCCCCTGCCCTGCAACCACCCATGACGTGGATAGACAGCATACCGCCTACCGCCCCCACCGCACTGAAAGTGGAAGAACTGAAAGAAGGCTACTGGAAACTCAGCTGGCAACCCGGCACCGACAATGACCAACGCAATGCACCCACCTACGTGGTTTACGCATCCGACACTTACCCTGTCGATACCAGTCGCCCCGAGAACATCGTGGCACAGCGCATACAAGGAACAGAATATATCTATGCCCCCATACTGCCCTGGACTGTGAAACATTACTTCGCCGTCACCGCCATGGACCGGTGTGGAAACGAAAGCCGGACAGCAGCCGAATCCTACAGTTCTACCCGATGAACCTCGTCCACTCCGTTGATACGCCCAATGGATGTAATGACGTTCTGCAGCTCGCTGAAGGAATGAACCGAGAAATTAATGGTACAGTCGGCAATCTCATCAACAGTCACCGTATTCAGGCTGGAGATGGAAAGCTTCATGCCATTGGTGATGCAATCCACCAGATCGATCAACAAATGATATCGATCGACGGCACGCACATTGATACGTACAGGATAGAGCACATCCTTATCTTCGGGAAAATCGACCGAAACAATGGAATCGCCGTCCTGTGATGCCTGACGGATAGCTACAGCACAATCGCGCTTGTGAATGGTAACCGTACCATCTACCTCCCTGAAGCCTATAACCTCATTGCCCGGCAACGGATGACAGCTCAGACAACGGTTCTTGGGAATGGACTTTACCTGTCCCAGATAAGATCGCAAAAAACTCTTTGCCTTATAGGTCTGAACACAGTCGAGCCAGTCGGGACGAGGTACAAAATCCGGATTGGTTCCTACTTCCACACAATCACCATGATGCAGTTCGGTCTTGACAGAACACAACTTCCCGTTCACCTTGGCATACTGGGCATGCGAACCTATCGAATTATGTAACTCGAATGCAAAATCAAGCACCGTAGCCCGTTGCGGAAGATTGATGGGCTTACCTTGAGGAGTGAAAACGGTAATGTCTTCATTGTAAAGCGAACTTACTACACTATCCATAAACCAACCCTCGGCAGTCTGGCTGGCAGCGTCCTTCAACAGAGCACGGAACTTGGCAATCCAGTTGTCCCATGCCCCTTCCATCCTTTCGACGGCACAACCCAACTTTGAATTAAGTACCATACGCTCGGATGAAATGTGAATTTCCTCCCAAATACCATGTTCGCTAAGCAGACGGATGTGGAAGCTCTGGTAACCGTTCTCCTTGGGCGAATCGATGAAATTGACAATACTGCCCGGCTTCTCCTTGAAGCGGTCGGTCAGAATGGAGTAGATGTGCAGACAGATTTTCTTTTCATCTTCTTCGCGCTCAGCCGGATAAATCAGCCGGACTACATGGCGGTAATCCAAGTGCTTAAAGTCGCGACCGGTGGACTGTATTTTCCGCCAGATACTGTAAGGCATACGATAACGCACCTCTGTACGAGCCTGAATGCCATTACGACGCAGCAATTCCAGCATTTCGCCGGTAAAGGCTTCCAGTCGCTGGCGATCCTCCGCCTTGTCGGCCTCAATGGCCTGCTCCAGTTCCTGATACTCCAACGGGCAACGATAGCGAAGACTCAGGTTCTCCAATTCACGGCGAATGCCATACAATCCCAAGCGGTTGGCAAGCGGTGCATAGAAGTAGTCGGTTTCGCCGGCAATCTTCATCTGCTTCTCAGGACGCATACTGTCTAACGTACGCATATTGTGCAGACGATCGGCAAGCTTGATAAGGATAGCACGGATGTCATAGTGCAGCGAGTCGAGCATCTGCTTGAAGTTTTCGACCTGCTTGGAGGTTTCATACTGTTTTTTTTTCTGTTTCGTCACCACTCTGACTAAGTAGGCTACATCCGGTCCGAAACGTGCCTTGATATCATCAAGTGTAAATGCCGTGTCTTCGGCCACATCGTGCAAGAACGCGGCAATCACCGGATTGGGTCCCAACTGCAGCTCTTCGGCCACAATACGCGCCACAGCCACCGGATGGATGATGTAAGGCGCACCGCTTTTACGCTTCTGTCCGGCATGGGCTTCGCGGGCAAACTCAAAAGCATCCTTAATACGCAAACGGTCTTCTGCCGACACGTTCCGTCGGTCCATTACGGACAGAATGCTTTCCAACTGTCCGTTGATTAATTTATCATAGTCTTCCATGGGTAATGTTTTACAGTAGTCAGGAAAATTCCGGCTGCCATATGCAAAAATAATAAAAAGAAAGAAAAAATAAAACTATAAAAGCATTTTTTCTGAATATTCCGAACAACAAGCCAACCTATTCCTCTACCTTGACGTAAGCCCTATAACGACTCTCTTCACCAACAGGCACCAATGGCAGATAGCCGGACGCCAACCTGCCGTCGCGTATCACAGCCGGTGAACTGCGCTCGTCGGCCTCGTGCGCCTGATGTAAGGCGGCTGAATCGGAGAAATACTCCACACGAAAATACCCGCATCCGGCAGGTAACATAAAACGGTCGGCAAAAAGGTGCGCAAGTACTCCCATGTTCATGCGCAAATTCACCTCCACGCAAGGAAAAACACGATACTCACTGTCCCCTGCATTCCCCACATCGCAAATCATCATGTCCACGCCCATAAACCCTTTGTATGCACTGCCATAACACAATGTCAGCTCTTGACGCAAGCGGGTACATACCAGTTGCCAAGCTGCCAAAGGAATAAAACGAAGAATCTGCCGTTCGATCTCTTCATCGGACAGTAATTGGTTCCCCGAATAAGCTCCTCTATCGTCCGTATCGAACAAGGAATAACCGATGAAAGCCACGTTCCCCTGTCCGTCGGACAGATATTCCAACGCAAAATCCAATACCTTATTATATATAGGAAATGCTGTCAGAAATCCCTGCTCACGGATAACACGCGCACAGCGGTCAGCAACAGATTCCGTAAAACCGCTGCGACACCATAACAAACCTTTTCCACTGCCCGACCAAGGAGCCTTGAACACACAACCTCCCTGTCTGTGTACGTATTCGCTACATGCCTGTACATCAGACAGAACCGCACCACTGCCACAACAGAAAGGAAGCCCCGCCAAGGATTCTAGAATCCGCAACGCCACGTCACGACCCATCAAAGTCCGCCAATGTGCCAGTTCCTCTGTTGTCGGCAACGCACCTGATTTTAGCCCTGACTTCAGCAGTGCCTGACGTAATGCCAAATTCCATCCCCATGGACGAATCCGCACCGATGACAGGTTCGGCAAACTGCTCCACGGAACAACCTCTACATCCAACTGAAAAAGCCGCTGCATCTGCCTCAGAAAAGCCTTATCGACAACTTCGCCCACCAGAACAAAGCTTCCCGGCTGGGAATACCACAAAGGAAGCAAAGCCAAATCATTGGCCATACGCCTTATGGAAGCCGGTGCAATGTAATGTGCGCTGTTATCAGCAAGTGCCATATCGGCATCGGGATTGAAAAGATAAAGTTCCATAATACCTACTGTCCTATCGGTTTGGGGACGAAAGATAGGAATTAATCTCCAATATTTTGCTATCTCCACTTTGCAAATCTATAAAAAAGATATATCTTTGTCGCCTGATAAATATGGAATGTAAAGCATGGAAGCATTTTATCGTACACACGCTTATCTGGTAGAGCATACCAACGCTCCTGTCCGCCGTGACCTGATGGACGAGATCGACTGGAACGACCGTCTCATCGGCATCAAAGGCACCCGCGGTGTAGGCAAGACCACTTTCCTGCTGCAATATGCCAAAGAAAAATTCGGTACCGACCGTTCCTGCCTGTTCATCAACATGAACAACTTCTACTTCTCGGGACATAGCCTGGTCGATTTTGCCTACGAGTTTCAACGTCGTGGGGGGAAAGTGTTGCTGATTGACCAGGTATTCAAACACCCCGACTGGAGCCGGGAACTCCGGACATGCTACGACCGCTTCCCTAACCTGAAAATAGTATTCACCGGTTCATCGGTCATGCGCCTGAAAGAGGAGAACCTCGAACTGCGCGATGTAGTAAAAAGCTACAACCTGCGCGGATTCTCCTTCCGCGAATTTCTGAATCTGCAAACGGGAATGAAATTCCATGCCTATACGTTGGAAGAAATCCTGAGCAGTCACGAACAAATAGCCAAAGGCATCCTGTCGAAAGTACGCCCGTTGGATTATTTTCAGGACTATATCCACCACGGATTCTACCCGTTCTTCCTCGAAAAGCGAAATTTTTCGGAAAACCTGCTGAAAACGATGAACATGATGGTGGAAGTAGATATCCTGCTTATCAAACAAATCGAGCTGAAATATCTCTCAAAAATAAAAAAATTGTTATATTTGCTGGCCGTAGATGGGCCAAAGGCCCCAAACGTCAGCCAATTGGCAAATGACATACAGACATCGCGTGCCACGGTGATGAACTACATCAAGTATCTGGCAGATGCACGCCTTATCAACATGGTCTATCCGAAGGGAGAAGAATTTCCCAAAAAACCGTCGAAGATAATGATGCACAACCCCAACCTGATGTATTCCATCTATCCGGTAAAGGTAGAAGAGCAGGATGTGCTCGACACATTCTTCGTAAACACCATGTGGAAAGACCATAAGGTGAACAAGGGCGATAAGAATGCCTCGTTCATGGTGGATGAAGTTATGCCGTTCAAAATATGTCCGGAAGGCATGAAGATAAAGAACAACCCCGGTATCACCTACGCCCTGCACAAAGCAGAGATAGGACGGAACAATCAGATACCGCTATGGCTGTTCGGATTTTTATATTGATTCGGTTGACAAGATGACAAGTCAACGAGTCAACAAAGGTCGAGTCTCAAGGGAACAGGACAAAGAGGCGTATATAAAGTAAGCCTCGTAGCCTCGTTAACCTGTCAACTCGTCAACTAAAAAAGAAAAAGATTTTTTTACTTTATAAAACTCATTTAGTTATGACTAAACAGAAAAAATTCATCACTTGTGATGGTAACGAAGCCGCTGCACACATCTCGTACATGTTCTCCGAGGTAGCAGCCATCTACCCCATCACCCCGTCATCCACGATGGCTGAACACGTGGACGAATGGGCTGCCGCAGGTCGCAAAAACATCTTCGGCGAAACAGTATTGGTTCAGGAAATGCAGTCGGAAGCCGGTGCTGCCGGTGCCGTACACGGCTCACTACAAGCAGGTGCGCTGACTACCACCTACACTGCTTCTCAGGGTCTGTTGCTGATGATCCCCAACATGTATAAGATTGCCGGTGAAAACCTGCCCTGTGTATTCCACGTATCTGCACGTACACTGGCCAGCCACGCTCTGTGTATCTTCGGCGACCATCAGGATG
>OMCT01000681.1_pt1 | contig 24473 bp, 19 predicted proteins | sample 1674301 | NCBI WGS metagenome assembly OMCT01 (sample SAMEA103958158, study PRJEB25191) | human gut metagenome
CCTTGCTCATGCCGGTGCGCTTGCACAGCTTTTTGGCCAGCTTGCCGCAGGGGGCCGTGTAGTAGAGGTTGGAGGAGTGCTGCAGCTTATGGGCCTGCTCGGAAACGGCTTCGGCCCAGTCCAGATCACAGTAGCCCAGACTGTTGACACCGATGCCGCTGGTAAAATCCAGATACTGCTGGCCTTCGGGCCCGATGGCACGCAGGCCGTGGCCTTTTTCCAGCACGATGGGGTTGCGGTTATAGGTGTGCAGGACGTATTCGCCGTCCCGCTTGATGACCTTTTCAGAATCCATAGGTGTACCTCCTGTAAAATGGAGCTGTTGCGCAAGGTCGGCATCCTCGCCCTCTCAGTCAAAGCCTAGCGGCTTTGCCAGCTCCCCCAAAGTGGGAGCCCTTGGCAGTCCACGCAGACTTCATCTCTTTGCCAAGGCCTCTCCCTTTGGGAGAGGTGGATGCGAACGCAGTGAGCGGACGGAGAGGGTGAGGACGCTCCCCACAGCGCGGATGTTTCCGCAGGAAACCAGCGCTGCAAATGCCGCTTTCCTCCACGACTCTACCCGTGAAAATGCAATGCCGGACAGCTCGCAGGCTGTCCGGCATTGCTCTAATTAAAATAATTCTTCCTCTGAATATGGCTAGAGCGAAGCGGAAGCCATTCAAAATCGTCCGTTCTGCATTGCCGCAGGCACTGCGGCTCACCGCGCATCCCGGTTGGCGTTGTACTCCTCCATGGAAACGTAATGGTCGAGGATGTGCACGCCCTTCAGGCGGTTGGTGGACAGGCCCGTGGGAGCGTACTGGCCTTCCCACAGGTTCAGGCGGGTGGCGATGTACGGCGGCACCGGCATCCCCAGCGGGATGACCAGCGCGTTCTGGATGAGGAAGGCTTCGGCATCCGCAAAGGCATCATACCGGGCATCCAGATTCTCGGTGATGGTCTTTGCCTTCTCCACCAGAGACATGTACTGCATCACAAGTTCGGCGGTCTCGCCGGTCACGATGCCGTCCTCCACGCCGGTGCGCAGGAAGCTGTAGCAGGTGCCGCGGTCGCCGGCTTCCTGATAGAAGGGGTACACCTCGGTTTCGGGGTCGGAGTAATCGGCACCCCAGTAGTAGGACATCAGCTGGTAGGCACCCACCCGGCGCACCGCGTTCAGGAAGTTGTCGGAGGGGCCCTGGGTGATGATGATGTTGATAAAGTCGAAGCCGTCGTTCAGAACGCCCTCCACCTGCTGCTTGAACACCTGACACTGCTTGTCCCAGTCCACCACGGCGGGGTTGTAGGGGTACTGCACCTTGATGGGGAAGGTGACACCGGCAGCCGTCAGTTCTTCCACTGCGGCATCGCGGTACTGCTTGGCGGTGGCTTCGTCAAAGAAATCGGACAGGCCTGCCAGCCCGCCGCATTCAGTATAATCCACGCCCTTGCTGTTGGCGCAGAAGGAAGGCGGGGTGATGGTGTGCAGCTTATAGTTTTCGTAGCCCTCGGGCGCAGTGACGGCCAGAGTGACGGAGGGATTGATGGCATACAGGAACGCCTTGCGGAAGTTGGTGGAGTTGATGGCCTTGGCCCAGTTGTCCGGCTCATATTCAGCGTCCACGCCGGTCACGGTCCAGTTGGAGAATTCGTGGCGGTAGGGCAGGAAGTTGAAGATGTAGAAATAGCTCTTGCCGGTCTCCGGGCGCTCCATGGACACCATGTCCTTGGTGGTGTCATCGGCCAGCCAGCTGTCCAGAATGTCCGAGCTGATGGTGGCCTGATCAATCTCGCCGCGCTTGACCATCTCCGGGCCGCTGATGAGCTCTTCCTGATTGTAGATGTAGCGCACCGTATCGATATAAACGCTGTCGGTATCGTAGTTCTCGGGGTTCTTCTTCATCACCCAGCTTTCCAGCGGGGTGTACTCGGCCAGATAGAACGCGCCGCAGCTGCAGGCGGTCTCGGCACTGGTGCAGAACTGGTCGGCAAACTCCTCCAGCAGCGGGCCGTAGGCGGGCTCGTAGGGGGAGTAGCTCAACAGGCTGAGGAAGCCCGGGAAATCAAAGTTCAGGGTGTAGGTCAGGGTGTGCTCGTCCATAGCCTTGACCCCCACGGCACTGAAATCCACAGCCGAATACTCAGTGGCAGTGCCGTCCGCAGCGGTGGCCGTCACAGTGCCGTTTGCGTCGATGGCGTAGGTGGTGCCATCCTCGGCCACGGTGCCGTTGTTGGCGTTGTTGCGGTAGACACAGTAGTTGTAATAATCATCTGCACCGGCCACATAGGGGGTGACAAGGCTTGCGGTGGAGGAAGCATAGTCCGGGTTCAGCACATAGGCCAGCGCATCCACAAAGTCCTGCGCGGTCACAGGGCCCAGCACCTGGCCATTGCAGTCTACCCAGTTCTCGTCCCGCAGGTGGAAGGTCCAGGTCAGGCTGTCGGCGTCCCATTCCCACGCAGTGGCAAGGCCCTCCCGGATCTTGCCGCGGTTGTCGTATTCCACCAGTGTGTCGATGCACTGGGTGCCGTGGTAGAGGTCCGGGTCGGCAGAGCAGACCAGATAGTTCAGGGTGGCGGGCTGGCGGGAGTACAGCACGGTATAGGTGGAGCTGCTGCCGGAAGCGCCGGTGCCGCCGCCATTGGAAGCGGAGGAGCCGCCGCAGCTGCTCAGCAGACCGGCAGCTGCAGCAGAAAGGGCGGCTGCACCGCTGCCCTTCAGGAACTGACGGCGGGAAATGGAATGACGCATAGTGTGATCCCTCTTTCTTCTAGCTCTAGCATTTGTGTGCTCTGAAAAAAGGGAGTAACGGAACACACATCCGTTACCCCCTTTGTAACAGTCCATTGCCGCACAAAGGGCGGCTTTATGGTCAGTATAGCATTGAATCGACGCGCCGTCAATCGTTTTTCGGCGCTGCGGCTTCGGGTGTCTCGTCCGGCAGCGTGGGTGCGGGCTTGGCAGGCGTCACGGCACTGATGACCGAACCGGCTGCAGCAGGGACAGCGGCTTCGGCGGGGACCGCTGCGGCCTCGGCGGAAACAGCGGCACCGGCCTCCTCCGCTGCCTTGGCGGACTCCTCGGCAGCCTTTTTGGCCTCCCGCTCCTCCCGCAGCTGCTTTGCCCGGGCGGCGGCTTCCTCCTGCCGCTTTTTGGTGCGTGCCTTGATGCGGCACACGGTGCACACGCCCTCCGCACTGTCCGGCGCAATGGGCTTGCCGCACTCTTTGCACAGGGTCTTGCGGCATTTGTAGATGCTCACCGGGCCAAGGGTGGTCAGCTGGCGCAGCTTCATACCGTCGATGCCGTGGTTGGAGCAGGATGCCACGCACACCTCGCACTCACTGCACTTCCACGGCGTGATGACGATGCGGGTCTGGCCGTCGGGCAGGTCCTCCAGCTTCAGCGCACCGGCGCGGCAGGCCTTTTCACACTTGCCGCAGCCAAAGCATTTGTCGGTGAAGTTGGGCAGATAGTAGCCGTACTTCAGCGGCGTGTCCATAGCCGCTTTCAGCTGCTTTGTGCGCTGGTGCAGCAAAAGGCGGAAATCCACACCGCCGTCGTCCTCGCTGCGCAGGCCGGGCAGCAGCTGCAGCAGTTTTTTGGTGCCGCTCTTGGAGCCGTGGCTCACCTGCTCGAACATTTCGCGGCGGCTCAGCTCCTTTACGTGATAGGGCGCTTCGTCCTGCTCGTAGGCCAGCGTGAACCGTGCCTCGAACATGGGCTGACCAAAGAAATCCACAAGCCTTGTCAGCTCCTTGCGCAGCTGGGCGGCGCACAGGTCGTTCTCACATTCACCGCAGGGGGTCAGGTCCAGCACGATCTTTTTGTTCAGCGCCAGATACGCCAGTGCCTCCCACGAGAGGGCACAGATGCAGCTGCGCACCACGGTGTTCTTGCGGCTGGACTTCTCACAGCCGATCCAGATGGTATCGTTGTCGGTGTCCGCTGCGGCGGTATCCCGCTGCACCTGCTCGGGCGAAGGCGCAATGCAGCCGCTGCGGCAGGCGGAAACGCACAGTCCGCAGTCGGTGCAGGGGTCCCAGTCCTTGACGAGGTTCGGGCGGGTAAAGATCTCCTCGCCGTAGGGGCAGATGTCCTTGCAGGTCGTGCAGGGCTTGCGGTGGGGGTGCAAATTCCAGCACTGGCGGCGGTTGATTTCGGGATGGCTGGTCTTCATCAGGGCATCCATTGCAGTTCTGGTAAAAAAGCCCATGGTCTTACTCCTTTTCCACAACAGAGGTAAGGGCAGCGTGGTCGAGCAGGAAGCGCTGCACCTTCTGGTTGGTCACGGCGGCGGCGATGGCGTCCCGGCTGAGCACCTTGCGGATCTCTTCTTCCGGGGTGTCGTGCAGCTTGGAAAGGCGGGCGATCTCGGCGTCCACCTCCTGCTGGGTCACGGTGATCTTTTCGGCTTCGGCAATGGCGCGCACTGCCAGCATGGCCCGCAGCTGGCGCTCGGCTTCCCTGCGGTAGCCCTCCCGCACCTGCTCCGGGGTCAGCCCGGCACTCTTGCAGTAGAGCTCCATGGTCATCTGGCTCTTGCGCAGCCGCTGGCGCAGCTGGGTCATCTGGTATTCGGCGTTCTGCGCCAGCAGCTCTGCGGGCAGCTCCACGGTCAGGTTCGCGCCCGCCATGTCCAGCAGCGCCGCCCCGGCAATGCGGTCGGCGTTGGCTTCGTGGGAAAGGCGTTTTTTCTCCCGCAGGCTCTCCCGCAGGGCTTCCAAGTCCGCAAAGCCCAGCGATTTTGCAAGGGCATCGTCCACCGGGGGCACCTGCTTGCGCTCCACTGTGTGCAGGCAGATCTCAAACTGCGCGGTCTTGCCGGAAAGCTCCGGCACCCGGAACTCGGCGGGGTAGGTGAAGTCGAACCGGAAAGTCTCGCCCGCGCAGTGACCGTACACGGCATCCTCGGCGGCGGGCATCAGCTGCCCGGTGCCCAGCACTACGGTCACGGCTTCCATCCGGCTGTCCGGGATGGGCGCACCCTCCAGAAAGCCCTCGAAATCCAGCGTGACCCGCATCCCGCGGGCGGCGGGCGCATCAGTGGGCACAAAGGGCGCGTGGACCCGCGCCAGATTGCCGATATCCGCCTCTACGGCCTTATCCGATACCGGGCGCACCCGGCGGGTGAAGGAAAGCCCCTTGTACTGCCCTAAAGTGGCAGCGGGCATGGTGTTTGCAGTTTGTTCCATAGTCGAACACTCCTTTTTACAAAAGCGGCGTTACAGCCCGCGGGCGGCCAGCCAGCTTTCTGCGATCTGGGAGAACATCTCCGGGTACTGGGCATCTTCTTCTTTAAAGGCGCTCAGGTAGTACTCCACCTCGGCGCGGGTGGGGGCTACGGTGCGCCGCCAGATGGTAAAGGTGGTGCCGTTGCCCATATCAAAGGTGGCCTCCTGTGTAAAGTACTGGTCCCGCACCGCAAGGAACCTCTCGTTCAGCTTGTGGGACATCTCGCCGTTGCCCACAAAGGTCTGGGGGAAGGGGTCGGCGGTGAGGACATATTTGGCCTCGAAGAACTGCATGGGGAAGTTGTGGGTGCCCGGCACCGAGAAGCCGAAGGCCAGCTTATCGTTGATGGGGGTTGCGGGCAGCTGGCAGTTCTTGAAGTGATCCGGGCAGTACAGCATATCGTGGGGGATCATGTAGCTGATCTCGCCCTCGGCGCAGTGGGTGTCGATCCAGTTGGCAATGGCCTTGATCTGCGGCAGATCCTTGCGGTCATAGATCAGCTTGTCCAGCCGGACGAACTCCTCGGTGACTGCCAGCGGGAAGTGATCCACCAGAAAGCCCGGCAGGGCAATGGTGGTCAGGGGAGAGCAGCGCACCGAGGTGGCAAACACGAGGGTGAACACCCAGAACACGACCTTTGCCGTCCGGAAGCGGCTGATGCCCTCGGCCAGCGCCGCTGCGCCCAGCAAAAACAGGAGAAACCACCCCGGGAGGAACAGCAGCATCTGGTGGGAGCCGGTGTTCTGGATGCGGGTGAACAGCAGCATGCTCAGCAGGATCTCCAGCCCGGCAAGGCAGGGCAGCGCGGGCATTTTGCGCTTTTTCAGGCAGAACCACAGCCCCATGCCCACGAGCACAAGGTTCATCAGACCCATGCGCCAGAACTGCAGGCTGATCTCGGCCACAAAGCCGCCGCCGTTATAGTAGGAATAGCGCTCGGCGTAGCTGTAAGCGAGGATGCGGCTGACCATCGGCCACAGCAGCACCAGCATGGCCACCATGCTCATCAGGCCGAACAGCACCAGGTTGCGTACCTGCAAAAGCGCCTGCTTTTTCTGCCCGGCGCGGGCAGTGCGCGCGCTGCTTACCAGCACCAGCACCGCGTAGGCAAAATAGTAGCCCACCACAAAATATAAGTACCACCGGCGGGAAAGGATGATGGCTGCCGTGGCAAGGAACAACAGGCAAAAGCGCACCGGCTCCAGTTTTTCAAACCGGAAGTCCAGCGTGAGCAGCAGAATGCTGAAGCCGAAGATGAGACCGAACCAGTCCGGCTGGCTGAGCATGGCGCTCATGCGCAGCCACGGGTAGGTGACCATCCATGTCATGCCGATGAGGAAGTACCAGAAGCGGTTTTTCACCCGCAGCATCTGCCCCACCTTGATGGTAAGCCCTGCCAGCAGCACCAGCAGCATGGGCAGGATGCTGAACACCTGACAGAAGGCAAAGCTGTCGCCGGTGCGGTCGCTCAGGCAGAAGGGAAACTCCAGAAACAGGGTGATGAAGTTGGTGTAGTCCTCGGCAAAGGAGCCGAAGATGTACTGGAAGCCCGCCGCCGGGCCTTGCAGAAAGGCAGCTTCGGCCCAGTACTGTTTGTTGATATAGTTGACGTAATCCCAGATATACACAAAGCTGCGGCGGCCAAGCGCCCAGAAAAAGTAGACCAGCGCCGCCGCCCACAGGCCGATGAGCACCGCCTTGTGGAAGAGGTCAAATTTGATTCCCGCCACCCGCAGCACCAGCAGCACACAGGCAAACAGGGCAAGGTTGCACCACAGGCTCACCAGCGGAAAAAAGAATTTGCTGCCGGGCGCAGCCTGCGCAAAAACGGCCAGCAGCACCGCTGCTGCCGCCAGCACCAGCACGATTTTCGCCGCAGCGGAAACGCGGGGCTTCGTAATGGGTTCGGACATGGAATAGGACCCTCCTTGCAAAATTTCACACCTTACAGTATAACAACTCCCCATGGCACTGTCCAGCACCCCGGCGGCGAAAAATGCAGAATGTCCCGCCGCTTTCAAAGCAGACGGGACATTTTTGCGTAAATATTACTGATCGGAAACTTCCGCGGCGGCCTTAGCAGCCTTTGCCGCCTTGCGCTTTTGCGCCAGTGCCCTGTTGGCGCTCAGGCGGGCGGCGTCCGGGTTCGGGGCTTCCGGGGACAGCCGCAGCAGATAGCTGCCCATGGCGGGCAGGTCCAGCGTCAGGGTGTAGTCCCGGCCGAACACACCGCCGTCGGTGGTGTGGAAGCTCTGCTTGCGGTGCGCCTTGTGCACGCCGCCCCAAGTGCCGGCCTCGGTGTCCAGCACCAGCTCTGCGCTGCAGGGGAACTTGAGGTACAGGGGGAACTTTTTGTGGGCGTGGTCCTGGGTGTTCATCACGCAGAGCAGGTTCTGCCCGCGCCCTTTGCGCAGCCATGCGTACACACCCTCGGCGCAGCTTTCGTTTGCCACCCACTCAAAGCAGTCCGGGTTGTACTCGCCATCGTAGAGGGCGGGCTCGGAGGCGTAGATGCGGCTCAGAGCGGCAAAGTACTTCTGGAAGGCATCGTGGAAGGGGTATTCCAGCAGATTCCAGTCCAGCTCCCGCTTTTCGTCCCACTCCCGGAAGTGTGCCAGCTCGTTGCCCATAAAGTTCAGCTTTTTGCCGGGATGGGTGTACATATAAAAATACAGGGTGCGCAGCTGGGCGCATTTTTCCGCGTAGCTGCCCCACAGCTTGTCAATGATGGTCTTTTTGCCGTGCACCACTTCATCGTGGCTCAGCGCCAGCAGATACAGCTCGTTGTAGAAGTAGTGCATACTGAACAGCAGCTTGCCGTAGCAGCCCGGGCGCTCGCCGAAGGGGGTGGCAAAGTAGTCCAGCGTGTCGTGCATCCAGCCCATGTCCCACTTGTAGTCAAAGCCCACGCCCTCGTAGCGGGTGGGGGCGGTCACCTTTAAAAAGTTGGTGGAATCCTCCGCCATGTAGATGCCGGTGGGCCAGCGCTCGTTCAGCCCGTGGTTCAAACTGCGCAAAAAGTTCACCGCGCCCTGATTCACGCCGCGGTTGGGGTCGCCCTGCCAGTACAGTGCCCGGGAGATGGCGTCCATGCGGATGCCGTCGCAGTGGTACACGTCCATCCACAGTCCGGCGGCGCTGCTCAAAAAGCTGCACACCTCCCGGCGGTAGTAGTTGAAGTTGCAGGTGCCCCACTCGCTCTGTCCCACGTCGCTGTCGTACTCGTACAGGTAGGTGCCGTCAAACTTTGCCAGTGCGTCGGCGTTGGCGGCAAAGTGCACCGGCACAAAGTCCATGATGACGCCGATGCCCATGCGGTGGCAGGCGTTGACAAAGCCCGCAAACTGGGCGGGGGTGCCGTAGCGGCTGGTCACCGAGAAGTAGCCGGTGGTCTGGTAGCCCCAGCTGCCGTCAAAGGGGTGCTCGGCCAGCGGCAGCAGCTCCACATGGGTAAAGTGGTGCTCCAGCAGCCACGGGACCAGCTCCCGCGCCAGCTCCTCGTAGTTGTACCACCCGTCCGAACCGTCCGGCCGGGTGGCGCCGGGCTTGTGCTTCCAGCTGCCGGCGTGCAGCTCGTAGATGTTCAGCGGGCGGTTGCGGCATTTGTCCCGCCGCTCCATCCACGCAGTGTCGTCAAAGGTGAAATCCAGCTTTGTCAGTTTGCTGGCGGTGCCGGGGCGCAGCTCGGTGGCAAAGGCGTAGGGGTCGCTGCGCATCACGGTGCTGCCGTCCGCGCCATGCACGCGGTATTTGTACAACTCGCCCTCCGCAAGGCCGGGGATAAAGGCGCTCCACACGCCGGTATCGGCTTTTTCCATGGGCACGCCGCGCTCCCAGCCGTCAAAGCCGCCGCACACCTCCACGGCGGTGGCACCGGGTGCCCACACGGCAAAACGCCAGCCCTCGGCGCCGTTTGGGTCGGTGCAGGGGTGCGCACCCAGAATGCGGTAGGCATCGAAGCAGTCGCCACTGAAAAACGTGCGGGGGATCACAGGGTAATTCATGCAAAGATCTCCTTACTTCTCTATGTTGACCGGCGGTGTGCGCCGGTTGATACAAGGCTGTTTGGGCAAACTATCCAAGAAAAACGCCTTTTTACCGGCACAGTGGCCGATAATCTTAGCGAATCTTGACAAAAATCGGCAAAAATACACATATTTGCCAGAGGGTGTGGTATACTGTTGCTACCGCCTTGCGGGCGGTGCAACTTTTTAGAGCAATAGAATGGGAGCGAATGATCATGGCTTGGTATGACGAAGCAGTATTTTATCACATCTATCCGCTGGGGCTGTGCGGCTGTGCGCACGAAAACGACGGCCAGCCCACCCCGGGCGCTTTTGCAAAGCTGGAAGCATGGGCAGCCCACGCGGCAAAGCTGGGCTGCACGGCCATCTACATCGGCCCGCTGTTCGAAAGCGGCTCCCACGGTTATGATACCATCGACTACCGTCTGGTGGACCGCCGCCTTGGCACCAACGAGGAGTTCAAGGCCTTTGTGGCGGCCTGCCATGCCCGCGGGCAGCGGGTCATCGTGGACGGCGTGTTCAACCATGTGGGCCGCGATTTCTTCGCGTTCCGGGACCTGAAAGCGAACCGCGAGAACGCCCGCTATAAGGACTGGTTCTGCGATGTGAACTTCTGGGGCAACAACGAGTATAACGATGGCTTTTCCTACGGCAACTGGGGCGGCTACAACCTGCTGGTCAAGCTGAACCAGCGCAACCCGGAGGTGCAGCAGTACCATTATGATACCGTCCGCTTCTGGGTGGAGCAGTTCGACATCGACGGCATCCGTCTGGACGCAGCCGATGTGCTGGATTTCGACTTCATGCGCGGGCTGCGCCGTCTGGCAAACGAGGTAAAGCCGGAGTTCTGGCTGATGGGCGAGGTCATCCATGGCGATTACAGCCGCTGGGCAAACCCGGAAATGCTGCACTCCGTGACCAACTACGAGCTGCACAAGGGCCTGTGGAGCGGCCACAACGACCACAACTATTTCGAGATCGCCCACACCATGCGCCGTCTGCAGGGCCTGTGCCACGATACCCGGCTGTATCTGTTCTCGGACAACCACGATGTGGAGCGGCTGCCCAACAAGCTGCGCAACCGGGAGCACATCCGTCACATTGCAATTCTAGTATATACGCTTTGGGGCATTCCGTCCATCTATTATGGCTCAGAATTTGGCATTGAGGGCAAAAAAGAGTGGGGAAGCGACTGGCCGCTGCGTCCCTGTCTGGAGCTTTCCGACTTCAAGGACGCTGAGACCACCAACCCTGTCACCAGCGTGTATGCCGCACTGGGCAGACTGAAGGCGGAACGGCCGGAGCTGACCGACGGCGAGGTGAAGGAGCTGCAGCTCACCACCCAGTGCTATGCCTTTGCCCGGGTGCTGGATGGAAAGGCCTGCGTCGTGGTGCTGAACAACGGCGACAGTCCCGCACAGCTGGAATTCCAGCTGCCGGTGGAGGCTTCCGGGGCCGTTGACCTGCTGGCGGATACCGTGGGCGCACAGCCCGTTCTGACCAGTATAGAGTGGGGCCGCATGAAGGTGCAGCTGCCCTCCAATTATGCTACCATCCTGCAGCTGGAATAAAGGGCTGGCTTCTTGCACAAACCGCCGTGTTTTGCTACAATAGAGCAGGAATGCAGAAATGCGGAAAGGAAGCCTGAGACCTATGAACGCAGCGCAGCGCAGAGAATCCATCCTGAACCGGCTCAGCGGGGCCGAGACCCCGGTCAGTGCCAGTGCCCTGGCGGCACAGCTGGGGGTATCCCGTCAGATCGTGGTGGGGGATGTGGCTCTGCTGCGGGCAGGCGGCGCACAGATCGATGCAACGCCCCGGGGCTATCAGCTGCATCCGGCCCAAAAGGGCTATGTGGGCATTCTGGCCTGCGTGCACAGCACCGAGGAAGAGATGCGCACCGAGCTGTACACCATTGTGGATCAGGGCGGCATCGTGGTGGATGTGGCTGTGGAGAACAGCCTGTATGGTGAACTGCGGGGCAACCTGAACCTTGCCAGCCGCTATGATGTGGACAACTTTATCCAGCAGGCAAAAAATACGCCGGAAAGCCTGCTGAGCCGCATGACCGGCGGCGTGCACCTGCATACACTGCACTGCCCGGATGCCGACAGCTTTGAGCGCATCCGGCAGGCGCTGGACGAAAAAGGCATCCTGTACCGCAAGGAGTGACGCGGAGGGGGGATAGCCCCAGTATAAAAAAGGCTGAGGGCCTTGTCTATCCGCAAAACAGGAAAATGGTTGGATAATCAACAGAATTGCAAAAGAGGTGGATTTTCTGGATATTCGCATTGAAAAAACGGAGCGTGCCATCAAGCAGGCATTCATGGAGCTGCGGGCGCAGAAACCGCTGGAAAAGATCAAGGTCAAGGAGCTGTGCGATCTGGCCTGCATCAATAAGTCCACCTTTTATGCCCATTATCAGGATATCTATGCGCTGGCCAACGCCATGGAGGACGAAATGGTGGAGGTGGTGGTGGAAAGCCTGCCGCAGCTGACCGCCCGTGATGTGAGCGAGCGCACCGAGTGGCTGACCCGGGAAATGTTCCGGGCCTTTACCCGGAATCAGACCGAGATCGGCATCCTGTTTTCCGACTCCCGGCAGGGACTGTTCATCAACCGGGTGGAAGCGGCCATGTGCAAATGCATCTCGGAGCGAGACCCCTCGTTTGATGCCGATGTGGTGCGCAAGATCGTGCTTTCCTTCTGCGTGCAGGGCTGCTATTACACCTTCACCAGCTACTGCGGCCAGATGGACGAAAAGCGTCTGGTGGCGCTGCTGGCGTCCATTGCCCGGGCGGCGCAAAAAATCAGGATGTAACAAATCAGAATGCCCGCCGCGTTCGCTTTGGGCATGAATAGCGGAAAAATAGTTTTAACAGAGCAATGCCGGGCGGTCTGCGGACCGCCCGGCATTGCGTTTTCACGGGAAAGGCCGTAACGGCAAACGGCATTTGCTGACGCTGGCTCCCTGCGGGAGCATTCACGTCAGCATGAAAATATGCTGCTGTCCTTACGTTTCGTCGCGCAAGCGACTGTAAATCGGCGTAACACGCAATCCACGCGAAAACGCTCTGCGAGGAAAGTACATCTTTCTGGCTGCATACCCCGTCAACTGAATAATTTCAACAAAAAATAGCCTGAAAAATTGGATTCAAATTCTAAAATTCGTTCCCCACAAAGATGTAAAACTGTGATATAATCATAAATAAGCTAGAATACAGTGGAAGTCTGTCTGACTGTATCTCCAAGTAAAATCTGAGGAGGCGAATGCCCAATGGCACAGATCCGCTCTAAGCCCTTCGGTGTGACCAGACAGGGCGCAAATGTTACAGAGTACATCCTTTCCAACCCCGGCGGCCTGACCGTGAGCGTCCTGGATTACGGGTGCATCATTAAAAACATCATCGTTCCGGCCAAAAACGGCCCTGTGGATGTCGTTCTGGGCCATGACACCATGGCAGATTATGAGGATGACTTCACGTCCTCCGGCAGCACCTGCTGCGGTGCATTCGTAGGCCGCTACGCCAACCGCATCGAGAACGCGGTGTTCAGCGTGGGCGGCAAGACTTACCAGCTGGAAGCAAACAACGGCCCCAACCATCTGCACGGCTGTTTCTCCCGTAAGCTGTACCAGGTGAAGGCCTTCGGCGACACCCTGCTGATGGAGGCCGAGAGCCCGGATGGTGAGGACGGTTTCCCGGGAAACCTGAAGCTGGCGGTGCGCTACACCCTTACGGAGGACAATACCTTCCGCATGGATTACCGGGTGTCCTCCGATGCGGACACCATCGTGAACCTGACCAATCACAGCTACTTCAACCTGAACGGTGAGGGGGATGTTCTGGGCCAGAAGCTGCGCATCTATGCCTCCAACTATCTGGAGGGCAACAACCAGACCTGCCCCACCGGTGCCATCCTGCCGGTGGCGGATACGCCCATGGACTTTACCGAGGGCAAGCTCATCGGCCGGGACATCGACACCGGCTTTGCCCAGACCACTATGGTGGGCGGAGGCTACGACCACTGCTTTGTCATCGACCGCGCCCGGGGTTCCAGCCAGAGCATCTGTGCATGGGCCACCAGCGAAAAGACCGGCATCAGCATGAAGCTGTACACCACCCAGCCGGGCATCCAGCTGTACACCGGCAACTTTTTGCAGGACTGCCCCGCCCCGGGCAAGGGCGGCGAGCCCATGCGGAAGTACGGCGGCTTTGCCTTGGAGACCCAGCACTATCCGTGCAGCCCCTCTCACCCGGAGTTCCCCTCCACGGTGCTGCGGGCTGGCAAGGTGTTCCGCGCCACCACCACCCTGCGGTTCTTCACCGGCAAGCAGTGCGGAAAGCTTTAAAAATGATACACCATGCAAAAACGTCTGCTTCGGCAGACGTTTTTGCGTGGTGGGAGGCTGCGACTGAGGGAGTTTCCCTCTCCATTTCTATGTTTTGCACAAACGGCGCATTCTCTCCATGTGAAAAGTGCAAAAAATCTCTGTTAATCAAAAGTGCATGGGAAAAAGCTGCAACAAAAATATATCTGAATAAAGAAAGCGCCCCTTGCGGTCGGCGGCAAAAAGCGGTATGCTTTAAGCAGACCGGACAACGCCCGGCGCAAAGAGATAAAAGTGATAATACGATATGAGAGAGGTACTCGGCTATGGCAATTTTGGTTTCCGGCGGTGCCGGCTACATCGGCAGCCACACCTGCATCGAACTGTTGAACGCTGGCTACGATATCGTGGTGGCAGATAATTATTATAACGCTTCTCCCGTGGTTCTGGATCGGGTCAAGCAGATCACCGGCAAGGACTTCCGCTTCTACAATGCAGACATGACCCGCCATGAGGACGTGGAAAAGATCTTCTCCGAGTGCCCGGACATCACCGCCGTCATCCAGTTTGCAGCCTACAAGGCTGTGGGCGAGAGCGTGTCCAAGCCCATCGAGTACTACTACAATAACCTCAACTGCACGCTGGTCATTCTGGACGTGATGCGCCATCATGACTGCCATAACTTCGTGTTCAGCTCCTCCGCTACCGTCTACGGCGACCCCGCCAGTGTGCCCATCACCGAGGACTTCCCTGTGGGTGCTACCACCAACCCCTACGGCACCACCAAGGCCTTCACCGAGCGCATTCTGCAGGACGTCTGCAAGGCTGACCCCAGCCTGAATGTGGCGCTGCTGCGCTACTTCAACCCCATCGGTGCCCACAAGAGCGGCCTGATCGGCGAGGACCCCAACGGTATCCCCAACAACCTGATGCCCTACATTGCCAAGGTGGCTGTGGGCAAGCTGGAAAAGGTACACGTCTTTGGCAACGACTACCCTACCCCGGACGGCACCGGTGTGCGTGACTACATCCACGTTGTGGATCTGGCCCGGGGCCATGTGTGCGCCATCCGCAAGCTGGAGACCGGCTGCGGTCTCTTCATCTGCAATCTGGGCACCGGCAAGGGCTACAGCGTGCTGGATGTCATCCACGCTTTCTCCAAGGCCTGCGGCAAGGAGATCCCCTACGTCATCGACCCGCGCCGCCCCGGCGACATCGCCGAGTGCTACGCCGACCCCACCAAGGCTAAGAACGAGCTGGGCTGGGTGGCTGAGTACGGCATCGAGGAGATGTGCGCCGACAGCTGGAACTGGCAGAAGAACAACCCCGATGGCTACCATACCGTGAAGTAATAATGATTTGAACCGGAGCACCGCATATCCTCGCCTGAGAGTGTGCGGTGCTTTTTTGTGTCTATATTCTCTCTTGACATCCGCTGTCAGTTAGCCTATACTACATTTGTTAACACAGACTAACATACAAGAACAGTACATATAAAAGAAGGCAACGGATATGACGTTAAAAGAGTTACAGATCGGCAAAAGCGCCATAGTGGACGCTGTGGGCGGTGCAGGCGCACTGCGGCAGCATTTTCTGGATATGGGTCTGATCCCCGGGGTGGAGGTCACGCTGGTAAAGCTGGCTCCCATGGGCGACCCCATGGAGCTGCGCATCCACGGCTATGAGCTGACCCTGCGTCTGGATGACGCGGCGCAGATCACCGTGACCCCCACCGAAAAGACCCCGGCGGTGCACGCACCGGTGGCGGAGAAGATGGTGGAGCACCCGGGTCTTGGCGAGGGCGGCAAGTACCACACCAAGGAGGGCGAGCATCCCCTGCCGGAGGATAAGACCCTGACCTTTGCGCTGGCGGGCAACCAGAACTGCGGCAAGACCACCCTGTTCAACCAGCTTACCGGTTCCAACCAGCACGTGGGCAATTTCCCGGGTGTGACGGTGGACCGCAAGAGCGGTGCCATCAAGGGACACCCGGAGACCGAGGTCACCGACCTGCCGGGCATCTACTCCATGTCTCCTTATTCCAGCGAGGAGATCGTTACCCGGCAGTTCATCATCGGCGAAAAGCCCACCGGCATCATCAATATCGTGGACGCCACCAACATCGAGCGCAACCTTTACCTGACTATGCAGCTGATGGAGCTGGACATCCCCATGGTGCTGGCGCTGAACATGATGGACGAGATGCGCGGCAACGGCGGCACGGTGCGCATCAACAAGATGGAAGCCATGCTGGGCATCCCGGTCATCCCCATCTCCGCCGCCAAGAACGAGGGCGTGGACGAGCTGGTAGACCACGCCGTCCATGTGGCAAAGTATCAGGAGCGCCCCGGGCGTATGGATTTTTGCAGTGAGGACGACCACGGCGGCGCGGTGCACCGCTGCATCCACGGCATCCAGCACCTCATCGAGGATCACGCCAAGGCGGCGGGCATCCCGGTGCGGTTTGCCGCCACCAAGCTGGTGGAGGGCGACCCCCGCATTGAGGAAGCCCTGAAGCTGGACCAAAACGAAAAAGAAATGATCGAGCATATCATCGTGCAGATGGAGCAGGAGCGCGGTCTGGACCGCGCCGCCGCCATTGCGGATATGCGCTTCTCCTTCATTCAGGAGCTGGTGGCGCAGACGGTGGTCAAGCCCCACGAGAGCAAGGAGCAGCTGCGCTCCAACCGCATCGACAAGTTCCTCACCGGCAAGTACACCGCCATCCCGGCATTTATCGCCATTATGGGTCTGGTGTTCTTCCTCACCTTCAACGTCATCGGCCTGTTCTTCCAGAACCTCATGGAGATGGGTATCGACGCCCTGACCGGCCTTGTGGACACCGCCCTGACCAACTGGAACGTCAATGCGGCGGTGCACTCGCTGGTCATCGACGGCATCTTTACCGGCGTGGGCAGCGTGCTGAGCTTTCTGCCCATCATCGTGGTGCTGTTCTTCTTCCTCTCCATGCTGGAGGATACCGGCTACATGGCGCGTGTCGCCTTTGTGATGGATAAGCTGCTGCGCCGCATCGGCTTGTCCGGCCGCAGCATCGTGCCCATGCTTATCGGCTTTGGCTGCACCGTGCCCGGCGTGATGGCAAGCCGCACCCTGCCCTCGGAGCGCGACCGCAAAATGACTATCCTGCTCACCCCGTTCATGAGCTGCTCCGCAAAGCTGCCCATCTACAGCCTGTTTGCGGCGGCGTTCTTCCCCAAGTACGCGGGGCTTGTGATGGTGCTGCTGTACTTCACTGGCATTCTGGTGGGCGTGCTGGCGGCGCTGCTGCTCAAGAGCACTGTGTTCAAGGGCGAAGCCGTGCCCTTTGTTATGGAGCTGCCCAACTACCGCCTGCCCGGCCTGAAAAACGTGGCGCAGCTGCTGTGGGAAAAGGCGCGGGACTTCTTGCAGAAGGCCTTTACGGTCATCTTTGCCGCCACCATCGTCATCTGGTTCTTGCAGAACTTTGATTTGCAGCTGCGGCTGACCGCCGACCCGCAGGCCAGCATTCTGGCACGCATCGCGGGCGATATCGCCCCGCTGTTTGCCCCGCTGGGCTTTGCGGACTGGCGCATCTCCACCGCCCTCATCACCGGCTTTATGGCCAAGGAGAGCGTGGTGTCCTCGCTGCTCATCCTCTTCGGCTCTACCGCAGCCCTGACCGCAGCCCTTACCCCGGCGCAGGCCGCACCCCTGCTGGTGTTCTGCCTGCTGTACACCCCCTGCATCGCGGCGGTGGCGTCGGTCAAGCGGGAGCTTGGCGGCAAGTGGGCCACCATCATGGTGGTCAACCAGTGCGCCGTGGCATGGCTGTGCGCCCTGCTGGTGCGTCTGGTCGCCGTGGCGGTGTTCTGAAATACTAGTTCGATTTTTGGGTCCTGAAAAGCCGTAGGCTTTTCAGGACCCTTTTTTCTCTTGACATCTCCCTTCATCTGTACTATAATACTTCAAAAATGAACTGTCCATATAAGAACAAAAGGAGCGCCGCATGAACCCTACCATAGAGATCAGCTTCAAGACTGCGCAGGCCTACAACGCCATGTGCAAGCCGCTGTGTCAGGAACTCAAGCTGCCCCAGACCGCCTTTGATATCCTGATGTTTTTAGCCAACAACCCGGACTGTACCACCGCCCGGGATATCGTGGAGATCCGCAAGATCAAAGCAAACCTTGTGTCGGTAAACGTAGACCGCTTGGTGCAGGAGGGGTATCTGGAGCGCCGCGCCGTGGCGGGCGACCGCCGCAAGACCCAGCTGCTGTGCACCGAAAAGGCGCAGCCGGTCATCGCGCGGGGGCGCGGGGTGCAGGAGCGCTTTTTTGCCCGCCTGCTGCAAAACACGGACGCTCCCACCCGGGAGGCGTTTTTCCGCACCATGGAAATCATCGGGAAAAATCTGGACGAGATCTTAAAGGAGAATGGATAAAATGCACTTGCTGTTTACGGTGCTTGTCACCTTTTTTGCCGGCATGGGTGCCGGCCTTGGCACCGGCTTTGCCGGTATGAGCGCGGCGGCGGTCATCAGCCCTATGCTGATCACCTTTCTGCACATGGACCCCTACATGGCGGTGGGCATTGCCCTTTCCTCGGATGTGCTTGCCAGCGCGGTATCTGCCTATACCTACCATAAAAACAAGAATCTGGACATCAAAAACGGCCTGATCATGATGGCAAGCGTGCTTACCTTTACGGTGGTGGGCAGCTGGGTGGCCAGCAAGGTGCCCTCCGCCACCATGGGCGGCTTCTCCGTGTTCATGACCTTCTTGCTGGGCGTCAAGTTCATTCTGCGCCCGGTCATGACCACCAAGGAAGCCATGCAGGGGGTCAGCGCACAAAAGCGTGCGGTGCAGTCGGTGGTGTGCGGCGTGCTTATCGGCTTCATCTGCGGCTTTATCGGTGCGGGCGGCGGCATGATGATGCTGCTCATCCTCACCAGCGTGCTGGGGTACGAGCTGAAAACTGCCGTGGGCACCAGCGTGTTCATCATGACCTTTACCGCCCTGACCGGTGCGGTGTCCCACTTTATGATCGGCGGCACGCCCGATTGGCTGGTATGGGCGCTGTGCGTGGTGTTCACCCTGCTGTGGGCGCGCATTGCCGCCGTGTTTGCCAACAAGGCCACTCCCAAGACCCTGAACCGCGCCACCGGCGTCGTGCTGGTGGTGCTGGGCGTGGTCATCATGGGCTTTAATCTCTTGACCTGAAAAACGATTTAAATGCGCGCCGCGCTGCTCTGCGCATCCATAGAGGAAAAACAATTTTAAATTTGAGAACCGGGAAAATCTGCGGATTTTTCCGGTTCATTTTTCACAGAAGGGAATGCAGTTCTCCTTTACGGCCTTTCCCGTGAAAATGCAATGCCGGGCAGTCCGCAGACCGCCCGGCATTGCTCTATTAAAAATAATAATTCCGCTGTGTGTGCGCAAAGCAAAGCGGAGCGCATTCCAAACCGTCAGCGCTTACTTGCTCTCTACCTTTTCCTCAATGGTGGAGTGGTCGATGACCCAGTCGGCAGCCTTGCGGATGCCCTCGTTGCGGCGCAGAGCAGCGATATCGGTGCCAGCCTTGATCTCTTCCACCGTCTTTTTGGTCTTTTCGGCGCGCTCAGCCAGCTGCTTGTCGATCTCCTCGTCAGTGGGCAGCAGGTTCTCCTGCTGTGCGATCTGCAGCAGTGCCATGCGGGCGCGGGTGTTCTTCTCTGCGGCGGCACGCACCTTGGCAGTAAAGCTCTCGCGGGTCTCATGGATCTGGCTCAGGTAGGTGGTCAGGCTCATGCGCTGCATCTGCAGCTGCTGCTGGATGACCTGCATCTGCTGCTGGTAGGCGTTTTCCACTAGAATGCTGGGGATCTCGCCCTCTGCGGCATCAGCCAGCTGACCAAGGATCATGTCCTTGGCATGGTTCAGCGCACCGCCGTGGCGGCCGTTGAACAGCTGCTGCTTCACGAAAGCGCGGTACTCCTCCATGGTCTCCTTGCCCATCTTCTTGGCGAAATCGCTGTTCAGGGCAGGCAGCTGACGCACGCACACGTCATGCAGCTTGATCTTGAACACGACAGGCTTGCCGGCCAGCTCCTTGTTGGGGTAGTTCTGGGGGAAGGTGACGTTGATCTCGAACTCGTCCCCTGCCTTGTGGCCCAGAATGCCATCCTCGAAACCGGGGATCATGCGGCCGCTGCCCAGCTGCACCGACTGGTCCTTTGCCGTGCCGCCCTTAAAGGCCACACCGTCCAGAAGACCCTCAAAGTCCATGTGCACCACGTTGCCCTTTACAGCGGGGCCCTTGTGGGGCACCAGCTCTGCGGCGTAGTTGCGGCGGCGCTCCAGCACCGTGTCGATCTCCTTGTCGGTCACCTCCGGGGTGACGCACTGGGTGGTAAAGCCGGTGGTCTTGGTCAGCTTCAGCTCGGGCTGCAGCGCCACGGTGGCGGTAGCCACAAAGCCCTCGTCCTTTTTCACGCTTACCAGATCGTAGCTGGGATCATCTACCGGTGCAAAGCCGTGTTCCTTTAAAGCAGCCTCGTACAAAGCAGGCACATCCTGATCCATCAGGTCGTTGATGGCATCGTACCAGAAGGTGTGCTCGCCGCGGTCAGCCTCGATCTGTGCGCGGTCGGCCTCGCCCTTCTGGAAGCCCTTGATGGTATAAGTGGCGCGGGTGCGCTCATAGACCGCATTGGAGGCGGCCTCCAGTTCCTCAGCCGTAGCGCTGAAGGTCATTTTGCAGACACTCTTTTCAGGAGTTTCCACGCTTACCAGTTTCATAGGATCTACCCTCCGTGTTGTTCCCTTGGCGGCGGGGCGGCGCTGCAAGGCAGCAGCCAGAACGCCATTTTGGGGACATTTTCAAACATTAATAAAGTTATTATAGCACAAGTGCAGCAAAAGCGGTATAATAAACTTGATAAAAATGTGCCGTTTTGGCAATTTTAGTCCATTTAAGCAGGAAAAAAGCGCGTTTTGCGGCAGCAGCTGCCGCGCAAAAGTGGGAAAACCCTCAGGAAAGGAAGGCTGTCCCCTATGCGATTATTTGATGTTTTGGGCCCGGTGATGATCGGACCCTCTTCCAGCCACACCGCCGGTGCGGCAAAGATCGGCTATACCGCACAAAAGCTTCTGGGCGAGGTGCCGGCGCAGGCAGACATTGGCCTGTACGGCAGCTTTGCCACCACCGGCAAGGGGCACGGCACCGACCGTGCACTGGTGGCGGGGCTGCTGGGCCTGCGTCCGGACGACCCCCGCCTGCCGGACAGCTTTGCACTGGCCGCGCAGCGGGGGATGCAGTTCAGCATCCACCCGGTAGAGCTGCGCTCTGCCCACCCCAACACCGCCGTGCTCACCCTGACCAGCCGCACCGGGCGGCAGCTTTCGCTCAAGGCGGCGTCGGTGGGCGGCGGACGCATCCGCGTCACGGAAATTGACGGCGTCCCGGCGGATTTTGGCGGGGACAGCAACACCCTCATCATCCACAACGAGGACACCCCCGGCTGCATTGCCGAGGTGACCATGGCGCTGGCACTGCGGCGCATCAATATCGCGTCCATGCAGGTGTTCCGCGCCGCTGCGGGCGGCTATGCGGTGATGGTGCTGGAATGCGACTCCCACATCCCCCACGCGCTGGAGAGGCAGCTGGCGGTGATGCCGGGCCTGCTGAAGGTGACCTGCCTGAACGTGGACGAGCCGGAAGAAACGGAGGAATGAGCCATGGCATTTTTGTCCTGTGAAGAGATGCTGGCCGCAGCCCGCAGCCAGAAGATCACGCTGGCAGAAGCGGTGCTGCGCAGCGATTTGGAGGAGAGCCGCCTGACCGAGGCGCACAGCCGCGCCGCCATGCGGCATTTGTGGCAGGTGATGCAGGCCACCAGTCAGGAATACGACCCCACGCAGCGCAGCCGCAGCGGCCTTTCCGGCGGCGATGCCGCCAAGGTGGAGCAGGCGTGGCAGCAGGGACGCCTGCTGGGCGATGATTATCTGGCCGCAGTAACAGCGGAAGCCCTGAAAACCGCCGAGTGCAACGCCTGCATGAAGCGCATCGTGGCCGCGCCCACGGCGGGCAGCTGCGGGGTGCTGCCGGCGGTGCTGCTGCCGCTGGCCCGCGCCGGGCAGGCAGACGAGGACGCCGTCTGCGACGCACTGTATGTGGCGGCAGGCTTCGGGCAGGTCATCGCCGCCCGCGCCACGCTGGCGGGCGCAGAGGGCGGCTGTCAGGCCGAGGTAGGCGCAGCCAGCGCCATGGCTGCCGCCGCTCTGTGTAACCTGAAGGGCGGTACCCCGGAGCAGTGCGCCGCTGCCGCCGCCATGGCACTGGGCAACCTGCTGGGTCTGGTCTGCGACCCCGTGGCGGGTCTGGTAGAGGTGCCCTGCATCAAGCGCAACGTGGTGGGCGCGGTGAACGCGGTCTCCTGCGCCAACATGGCACTGGCGGGGGTGGACTACGCCATCCCCTGTGACGAGGTCATCGACGCCATGGGCCGCGTGGGCAGCCTGCTCTCCCCCGACCTGCGCGAGACCGGTCAGGGCGGCCTTGCCGCCACCCCCACCGGTGTAAAGATCGCCCGTCAGCTGGCGCAGGAGGACTGAGCCGGAGCACGGGTCTCCGCTTTGTATTGCAATTTTTTGCCCGCCGTCTGTGTCTGAGCGAGGTCAGTGACTCAGCTTTCTCGGCTTTTTATGATGACCCGGATGCCCGCCCGCGCATAGGTGCAAGGGTGCAGTAGGTTCTGCCCCTTCGCTCATATACAGGCTGCACAGGAAAAACCAATTTTTTTGTGCAGCTGTACCTGTCATGTCCCCCGCCCGGCGCGCAAAAAGCGGCCGCAGAAGCCGCTTTTTGCGCCGATGTGGCAGAAGAATTACAGAAAAGCCGCAGTAAAATCAAAGAAAAGACGTTCTTTTTTGGAAAATATAAAAATATTTTAAAAAAGCTGTTGACAAACTCCGCCCTTCGTGATAAAATACATCATGTTCCGAACGGAACGTATGCGTTGGTAGCTCAGCTGGATAGAGTGACTGACTACGAATCAGTAGGCCGGGGGTTCGAGTCCCTTCCATCGCACCAAGTAAAATCCCACGATTGACCGTTGAAAATGCGGTGTAAATCGTGGGATTTCTTGCTTTACATAGGCTTCAAAAGGGCTGGAAAGTGCCTCATTTGTGCCTTGCTGCCCCAAAAACTACCTCTCGTGTGCCTTACCGTGTGCCTCATACTAGATGCCCGGCGGGGTGGTCTGAGAGCAAAGAAAAAGCCTGTCCGGTGTGTAGCCGGGCGGGCTTTCGTGCTGTCTGTGGGGCTATAGCTCTATCGTGGATCATGCACTCTGGGCAGTGGGCTTCTCTTTTTCAGTCTTGGCAAGGTAGTTGTAGGCCATGCGGCAGACACCCTCCTCGGTGTAGTAGTCCCCCAAGAGGTCCGCAACCTCTGCCCATGTCAGGCAGCGGACAAAGCGCAGACGGAAGATCAGATACAGGCGTGCGTCCTGAATCGTGGAGCAAAAGGCAACGGCCTTATCTCGCTCCTGTTCGGCCTGTTCCTCAAGGTAGGTGATTCGTGCATCCATGTCGGCGATCTCAACGGCCAGCCTCCCGGTGCTGTCTTTCACGCCGGATGCGTGGGGCATACCGTTCAGTGAGGGTGCAGCGGGTTCGGCTCGTTCACGCAGGAACTTCAAAGCCTCGCGGTTCTTTTGGATGGTCTCATTCAGGTGGAAGTAGCGAGAGATCTCTATGAGTGTCATTGTTTCCCCTTTCATCAATTCGACTGCGCCTATTTTACCACAGAAGAAACCAAGAATCTATCATAGAACGATGAAAAACACCCTCTGCGGCCGTTTGTGGGCTGTCAGAGGGTGTTTCTGTCACTGTTTGATGGTCTGTGCCTTGCGCTTCCGCCGGGCGCGTTCTTCCCGGATGCCCTGCACCCTGCCAGCGTTCCAAAGGGCGGTGATAAGCCCCATGAAGCGATATGCGCCTGTTAGGCTAAATTCATTGGGGACTTCTGTAATGGCGTTGAAAAGCTGACTTACTTCCTTGAGGGTCTGGGACGAACTCCACAGCCACGACATTTTCACGGCTTCTTCTGCGGTAACGGTGGGAATTCTGGGGGTGCAATCAGAGTGATGCATAGTGTACCTCGCTTTCATAATTCAATTAAAGTGCCGGAAATTTTCTCGGCTGACTGGGTAAAGATAGGGCTTGTAAAGCCCGCTGCCAGCCCGGCGGGGGCTTTACAGTACCTTGGGCGTGTTCGGCATGGATTCGGCTCTCTGGGGCTGCTGTGCTGCATCGTGCAGCGCATGGAGATAGGTCAACAGGCGGTCTTTGTCGGTAGCTGACAGGCTGCGGACACGGCAGAGGACTTCTTGCCACTGGGCTGCGGTCATACCGCTGCACCCCCTTCCAGCAGCTTGGCCACGCTCTTGCCGGCCTTTGCTGCGGCTGCATCCAGTGCGGCCAGCTTCCACAGAAAGCCGGTGTCAACCTTGGCGGTCAGGCTCTCACCCTTGTGGATCGCTGACACGGTGTAGCCCTGCTGGGCGTACTGCTGCCGGATCCAGCTCTGCGGGGTCTGGTTCAGGTGGTCGAGCGTGTTCATCCGGCTACCATCCAGCACGATGCTTTCCCGGTGCAGGGAGCGGGGCTTTGCTTCCCGCTGGTCGATGTACTCCACCTCAAAGGCGTGTAAGCTGATTTTCTTCTCCAACTTCATGGTCATATCCTCCCATCATGCCCGGTGGGCTTCCATCTTCCCGCCGGGGGTCTCTGTTCGTGTTACTGGACTTCCAGTGGCTGTACCTGCGATGCACCGAAGAACGATGCCCGGTAGGTCTGGCCGTCTCCCTTACTGCTGTGGATCAGCACCGCCTGAAACAGAGCTTTTGCGCCATGCTCTACCATGTACCCGGCGGCTT
>OMCT01000683.1_pt1 | contig 24441 bp, 18 predicted proteins | sample 1674301 | NCBI WGS metagenome assembly OMCT01 (sample SAMEA103958158, study PRJEB25191) | human gut metagenome
AGACAGGGAAGCTGATCCTGATCTCCGGCCCCTCGGGCACCGGAAAGAGCACCGTCATCTCGCGCCTGATGCGTCTGCGCAGCGACGTGTGCTTTTCCGTCTCCGCCACAACGCGCGCCCCGCGCCCCGGCGAGGTCGACGGGGAGGATTACTTCTTCGTCACGCGCGCGGCGTTTGACGCCATGGTCGCTGCGGACGAGCTGCTCGAACACGCCGAATATGTCGGCAATTGCTACGGTACGCCGAAGAGCTATGTCGAGCACTGCTGCGCCGAGGGAAAGCACGTGCTGCTGGACATCGACGTGCAGGGCGTGCATCAGATCAGCGAGAAGCGGCCCGATGCGATCCGAGTTTTTATGATGCCGCCGTCCTTCGCGGAGCTGGAGCGCCGTCTGCGCGGCCGTCATACGGACGATGAGCAGAAGATCTGCGAGCGGCTGGCGCAGGCGCGGCGTGAATGCGCGCTGGCATATACTTATGATTACGTCGTCATCAACGACGATCCCGGCGTTGCTGCCAAGGAGCTCGACGCTATCATCACGGCAGAGTGCTGCCGTTATCCCGATCGGAAAAACTATTTTACAGAGGTGCTTGAAAAATGATGCTGTATCCCCCTATGAACGTTCTGGCTGAAAAGGCCGGCAGCCGTTATCTTCTGGTGAACCTGGTCGCGCGTCGCGCACGCAACATTGCCGCCGCCGCGCAGGCCGCCGGCGAGCCGCTGGATACCAAGCCGGTGTCCATGGCGATCGACGAGGTGTATGACGGCCGCCTTCATCTTTGGTCAGAACGTATACCTGAGCGGTGAATTCTGTGTGCGGATGAACGCTGCCTGGTTTGGAGAGGACCTGGCCTCTTTCGATGTCTTTACGATCAATACCACGGAGCAGAGCGCCGATGTTGTCGCCTGCCATAGCCTGGTCGAGGGTCTTTCTGAACATTTCAACGCCGGTTACGACGGTTTCGGTCGGTTTTTCCTGCAGGCCGACGATTTCAGCCGTGTCGCCGACTTTGACGGTACCACGTTCAACTCTGCCTGTAGCAACTGTGCCACGGCCGGTGATGGTGAATACGTCTTCGACTGGCATCAGGAATGGTTTATCAGTGTCACGTTCCGGAGTCGGGATGTATTCGTCAACAGCCTTCATCAGGTCACGGATCTTCTGTTCATCTTCCGGGTTGCCGTTCAGAGCGCCGAGAGCGGAGCCAACGATAATCGGCACTTCATCGCCTGGATAGTCATAGGAAGAGAGGAGGTCTCTGATTTCCATTTCTACGAGGTCGATCAGTTCCGGATCGTCTACCTGGTCAGCTTTGTTCAGGAATACAACGATAGCCGGTACGCCTACCTGCTTAGCGAGCAGAATGTGTTCGCGGGTCTGCGGCATCGGGCCGTCAGCTGCGGATACTACGAGGATAGCGCCGTCCATCTGAGCTGCGCCGGTGATCATGTTCTTGACATAGTCAGCGTGCCCTGGGCAGTCTACGTGTGCGTAGTGGCGGGTTTCGGTTTCGTATTCAACGGTGGAGGTGTTGATTGTGATACCACGAGCTCTTTCTTCCGGTGCTTTATCGATGGAAGCGTAGTCGAGGAAGTTTGCTTTGCCTTCTTCAGCCAGAACTTTGGTGATAGCAGCGGTCAGGGTTGTTTTACCATGATCGACGTGGCCGATGGTGCCGATGTTAACATGCGGCTTTGTTCTTTCGTAATGTGCTTTAGCCATTGTAAGATTTCTCCTTTAATTATTTGTTTCCGAGTCTTTCTTCAGTAATCTGCTGGGAAATAGCTTTCGGAACTTCTTCATAATGATCGAATGTCATGGTGAAGGTACCGCGGCCCTGTGTGGAGCTGCGGAGGCCTGTTGCGTAGCCGAACATTTCGGACAGCGGAACGAAGCCTTTGATTCTGGATTCGCCGTTTTCTGTTTCCATGCCTTCAATACGTCCGCGACGGGAGTTGAGGCCGCCGATAACGTCGCCCATGTAATCTTCCGGAACGTCAACTTCAACGCTCATGTATGGTTCGAGGAGGACAGGATCTGCCTTCTTAGCGCCATCTTTGAACGCCATGGAGCCTGCAACCTTGAATGCCATTTCGGAGGAGTCGACATCATGATAGGAACCGTCATAAACGGTAACTTTGATATCAACCATCGGATATCCAGCTACAACGCCGTCCTGCATAGCAGCTTCGACGCCGGTCTGAATCGGGTTGATGAATTCCTTAGGAATAACGCCGCCGACAACTGCGTTTTCGAAGGTGAAGCCTTTGCCAGCTTCCTGCGGTTCGAGACGCAGCCAGCAGTGACCGTACTGACCATGACCACCGGTCTGACGAATAAATTTGCCTTCGGATTCGACGGACTTGCGGATGGTTTCGCGGTAAGCTACCTGCGGCTTGCCTACGGTGCATTCAACGTTGAATTCACGTCTCATGCGGTCAACAATGATGTCCAGATGGAGTTCGCCCATGCCGGAGATGATCGTCTGGTTGGATTCTGGATCTGTATGTACTCTGAATGTCGGATCTTCTTCAGCCAGTCTCTGGAGAGCATTGCCCATCTTTTCCTGGTCTGCTTTGGTCTTCGGTTCAACAGCAACGGAAATAACCGGTTCCGGGAATTCCATTTTTTCAAGGATAATCGGATGATCTACATCACAGAGTGTATCGCCTGTGGTTACATCCTTGAAGCCTACAGCTGCAGCGATATCGCCGGTGTAAGCTACGTCGATTTCCTTACGGTGGTTAGCATGCATGAGGAGGATACGGCCTACGCGTTCCTTCTTGCCCTTTGTGGAGTTGAGGATGTAGGTGCCCTGATGCATTTCGCCGGAGTATACGCGGAAATATGCGAGTTTGCCAACGAATGGGTCAGCCATGATCTTGAATGCAAGAGCAGAAAGCGGAGCATTGTCGTCTACCGAGCGTTCATCTGGTTCTCCGTCGAGGCTTGTGCCTTTAACCGGCGGGATGTCCAGCGGGGACGGGAGGTAGTCGAGGACTGCGTCCAGCAGGAGCTGGATGCCTTTGTTCTTGTATGCGGATCCGCAGAATACCGGGAACAGTGCGCAGTCAAGAACCTGCTTACGGATGGAAGCTTTGATTTCGTCGATGGTCAGTTCCTGGCCGTCGAGGTATTTTTCCATCAGTTCATCGCTGCCTTCAGCAGCAACTTCGCAGATCTTGTCGCGAAGTTCTTCAGCCTGATCTCTCAGGTCTTCCGGGATTTCTTCTACATGGATGTTCTGTCCAAGGTCGTCTTCATACATTTCAGCCTTCATTGTCAGCAGGTCGATGATGCCTTTGAAGGTATCCTGCTTGCCGATTGGAAGCTGCATTGGAATTGCCTTAGCATGAAGGCGGATATCCATGGTTTTTACTGCATGGAGGAAGTCAGCGCCTACGGTATCCATCTTGTTGATGAATGCAATACGCGGAACACGATAGTGATCTGCCTGTCTCCATACGGTTTCGGACTGGGTCTGGACGCCGTCTTTAGCGCTGAATACAGCTACGGAACCGTCGAGTACGCGCAGGGAACGTTCAACTTCTACTGTGAAGTCTACGTGCCCTGGGGTGTCGATGATGTTGACTCTGTAACCTTTCCAGTGGCAGGTGGTAGCAGCAGACGTAATTGTGATGCCGCGTTCCTGTTCCTGTACCATCCAGTCCATGGTAGCAGCGCCATCATGAACTTCCCCGATCTTATGGTTTACACCGGTATAAAACAGGATACGTTCCGTGGTTGTTGTCTTGCCGGCATCGATATGAGCCATGATGCCGATGTTTCTTGTTTTTTCAAGCGGAAATTCTCTGCCCACGATTGTTACTCCTTCTTATATTACCAGCGATAATGAGCGAAAGCCTTGTTAGCTTCTGCCATTTTATGTGTATCTTCTTTCTTCTTTACAGCTGCGCCCGTATTGTTGTAAGCGTCCATCAGTTCACCTGCAAGACGTTCCTGCATTGTACGTTCGCTGCGCTGACGAGCATAGCTGACCATCCAGCGGATGCCCAGAGTCAGACGGCGGTCTGCTCTTACTTCAACCGGTACCTGATAGTTAGCGCCGCCTACACGACGAGCACGAACTTCGAGGACTGGCATTACATTATTGAGAGCCTGTTCGAAAATTTCGATTGGTTCTTTATCAAGTTTGCTCTGGCAGATGTCGAATGCACCGTAAACGATGGATTCTGCTACACCCTTCTTGCCGTCAAGCATAACTCTGTTGATGAAACGGGTAACGATCTTGTTCCCATACACGGGATCCGGAAGAACGTCACGTTTCGGAACAGCACCTTTTCTCGGCATTGTTAATTTCCTCCTTTAAAGTAGTTCATTGATCACATTATGATTCGTTTCAAATTATTTCTTGTCGCGTTTAGCGCCGTATTTAGAACGGCCCTGCTGACGTCCGGATACACCTACGGTATCGAGAGCGCCGCGGATAATGTGGTAACGAACACCTGGAAGATCCCTAACACGGCCGCCTCTGATGAGGACGACGCTGTGTTCCTGCAGGTTATGGCCTTCGCCCGGAATGTAAGCAGAAACTTCGATTCCGTTGGTCAGGCGTACACGTGCTACTTTACGAAGAGCAGAGTTTGGCTTCTTCGGTGTAGCTGTGTAAACTCTTGTGCAGACACCACGTTTCTGTGGGGACTGTTTCAGAGCCGGGGTCTTCGCTTTGGTAGCCAGAGTCTGGCGGCCTTTACGAACCAGCTGATTGATTGTCGGCAAAATGGGCACCTCCTTTCCATAAAGGGAAATTTATAATTGATCCTCCGGAGCATAGCCCCGATGGATATTACCGGGATTTGAGAACGGCAGCGGAAGCGGCTTTTACCTTGATCCCGCACGCGCGGCCGATTTCTTTCTTCGTGAATCCCTGTTCCACAGGAATTCCTGACGACTGGCAGGCCTCCATCAATGGACGGGAAATGCGCTCGTCACAGTCCGATGCGATAAATACGCATGCGGCTTCCTGCTTTTCGACGGCCCGCTCCGTTTCTTTCATTCCTACAACAAAAGCTGCTGATTTCAATTCTTCCAGTGTCATTCATTCTCACCTGCTTTACAGCACACTAAATCCACGCAACATTGGAATTATAACATTCCTTCTATCCGATGTCAACATTTCCCATAGCGAATTTTTCCCGTGTTTATGCAGAACTTTTTTACCACGTACCCTCGCGTACCATAGCCTTGAAAATGCCCGTTTCACGGGACTGGCGGCATGCCCTTTTTCCATCAGGAAATAAGAATGTACAAAACATTCCCAAATTCTCCTCTTCATTTTATTTTTATTTTTCAAAAATTTTTCATAAGAAGAATGAAAAACCATCCTATGATACAATAGGAAAAGCGTTAAGAAGGGAACTCATTATGAAACTGGAAAATATCGTCATATACTGCGGCTCGCACTTCGGAGCCGAACTCTCCTATGCATCCTTTGCCGGAGAACTCGCTGAAGCCATTGCCAAGAGCGGCCGCACCATCACATACGGCGGCGGCACTGTCGGCCTCATGGGCATCGTCGCTGACGCAGCCATGGCAGCAGGCGGCAAAGTCATCGGCGTCATTCCCGAAGTCTTCATCCTGAAGGAACAGGCACACCGCGGCATCACAGAGCTCATCGAAGTCCCCGACATGGTCGAAAGAAAGAAAATCATGATAGGATCCGGCCATGCCTTCATCGCCCTTCCCGGAGGCCCTGGCACGCTGGAGGAATTCTCCGATACCATCAGCCACCTGCGCATTTACGGAGAAGGGAAACGTCCGCCCGTCATCATTGCGAACATCGACGGCTTCTACGATCCCCTCCTCTCCCTCATCAATGCATGGGAAGAAGAAGGCTTCATGGAAGAAGGCGACCGCGATAACATTTTCATCTGCAGCAGCGTCGATGAAATCATGAAAGTCATTTCCGACCACGAAATCTGATTTCCATTCCTTATATATAGAGCGGATGGGAATGGTATAATAATAAAGCAAACTCAATTTGGGAGGTACAACATGAAAGTCACAGCAGACGATCGTCTTTTTGAAGAAATCCCCGGCCTTTGCATCGGCATCATTGCCCTTCGTGCAGCCGACAACCGCGGACTGAACCGCGAAGCAGAACTCTTCCGCCGCAGATGCTGCACGGAGGCCAACCTGCTCCTGAAAATGAACCCCGGCATGGCAGATGGAGACATCGCATCCTACCAGAAAGCTTTTGAAACCCTTGGCGAAGAAGGAAAATCTTCTGCCCTTGAAACTGTCATCCGCGAATACAAGAAAGGCCTTGGCATCGCTGAGGAAGAAGAAACGGACGACGACATTGAAATCCTTACCGCACCGAAGCAGGCATCCATGGATGAACTGGCAGGCTCGGACATTCTCCCCCGCGTCAATCCGGTCATGGACATGGTCCGCGGCGGCATGCTGAAATTCCACGTCGACATCCATGCCTACGATATGGGAAGAAATGACGACGTCCTCAGGATCGAACGCACCGAAAACGGCGCACGCGTCACCCTGGGAGACAAAGTCTCTGAAAACGCTTGGCTGACTGACGGCGAAGAAGCAGGCGCCGTCAACGAAGACTCTGAAAACATCCTCGTCCTCATCACAGGATTCGGGGAAAGCCGCAAAAAGGTCGCTGTTGCAAGAAATGAACTTGCCCGCCGCCTGAAATCCGCCTTTGACCGCTCCGTCGAAGTAGGCTGGATCGAAGCCAGCCCGCATGAATTCACCTCGGCTATCTGAGGCATCCATGAAATATATTGCACTTGACTTTGAAACGGCGTACTGGGGCCCCGCCAATGCCTGCTCGCTTGGAATCGTCACAAGCGACGGACACGAAGTCATCGATGAATGGTACCATCTCATTCATCCGCTCAGCCTGAACTTCGATGAAGGCTGCTCGAAAATCAACGGCATCTATCCGGAAGACGTCATCGACGAGGACGAATTTCCCTACTTCTGGAAGGACATCGCCATGCGCCTTGAGGGCGGCATCGTCTTTGCCCACAACGCGCGCTTCGATATGGGCGTCCTTGCTTCTGCCATTGATACATACCAGCTTCCCGACATCCACTTCCGCTACGGCGACACCGTCGTCCTTTCCAGAAAACTCTGGGCGGACCTGCCGAACCATAAGCTGAACACCGTCGCCGAAGAGCTGGGTTTCACATTCAACCATCATCAGGAGTTAGATGATGCAAGAGCCTGCGAATACATCGTAAGGAGCGCCATCGAAAAGACAGGCGCACCCGATGCGGAAGCCCTCATGAAAATGACCGGCCAGCAGCTGAAGCGCTTCGCCATCAAGCGCGGCGCCAAACGCCTTCTTGCACCGTGAAAGGAGATCCCTATGATATCCTGTATCCTTGCCGTCCCGTGCGGCCATCTGAAACTGACAGAAGAAAACGGATTCATCACTGCATGTGACTGGACAGAGGAAGCACCCTTCCCTGCCGAGACCGCGCTTCTTAAAAAAGCAGAAAAGGAACTGGAGGAATACTTCAAGGGAAAAAGGAAGACCTTCGACCTTCCCGTGCAGCCCAAAGGAACTGCCTTTGAGAAGGACGTGTGGAGCGTACTTGAAAAGATTCCTTACGGACATCTCATGACTTACGGGGAAATCGCCAAGGAAATCGGCCGCCCCAAAGCCTCCCGCGCCGTAGGAAATGCCTGCGGCAAGAATCCCGTCTGCGTCATCATCCCCTGCCACAGAGTCGTAGGGAAAAATAATGACGGCGGTTATTCTAACGGCATGAAGTACAAGTATGCCCTATGGAAAGAAGAAGGAATTGAGAGGAAATAAAGAAGGGGCTGTGACAAAATTCGTTAAAACGCTGCTTCTCCCTTTTCTCGAGCAAAGCGAGGTTTAAGGGTGTTAACCTTGCTTCGAAGGAGAAGGTCCCGGCGAAGCCGGGGAATACAGTAGTTCTCGAGTGAAGCGAGGTTTTGTAGTTTTCAGACAGAACCAATAAATACACATGTTGGATAATCCTCTAATGGAATATTCCAATAGAAAAAAGGCTGTGGCAAAATGATTACACATTTTGTCACAGCCCCTTTTTTGTGTGGGGATATGGGATTGGGGAACAGGCAAACTTAGCGCATAAACGATTGATGGAGCAAAACCAAACAACCAGCCTTCGGCTGAGGTAATCAACCCTATCCGCCCTTCGGGCACCTTCCCCGTCTGGGAAGGCGAGTATTTCGCCATCTGGGGACATCACACAGTTTCCTGATTCCTTTATCTCTCTCCGCAAAGGAGGAGTTTTCTCAGGTCTTCTACTGTGTCGGCTACTTTTTCTGCGCCGGCTTCTTCGAGTTCCTGTCTGCTGCCGTATCCGTAAGCGACGCCTACGCTGGGGAGGCTGTTGGCTTTGGCGCCCAGGATGTCGTAGTTTGTGTCGCCAATCATGACGGTCCTGCCCGCCAGACTTTCTGCATTTCCATTACCGGAAAGCTGGCCCATGGCTTTGTGGATGATTTCTGCTTTCTGGCCGCGGCTGGCTTTCTTGGTGAGTTCGTCGCCGATGCCGCTTCCGCAGATGACGTCGAAGGCGTCGGTGAAGCCGAAGCGGTCGATGATTTTTCTTACGAAGGGTTCCGGCTTGCTCGATGCGACGGCGAGGACTTTTCCTTCCTTCTTGAGATCATAGAGAAGGTCTCCGATGCCGTCATAGGCTTCGCAGTCATAGAGTCCGCCTTCGTCTTCATACAGTTTCCTAAAGGCAGTGACGGCGGTGACGATCTGCTCGTCGGTCATGCCGTAGAGTTTTTTCATCTGCACATTGAGAGGCGGGCCGATGAAGCTGTGGAGCTTTTCTGCATCTTCTTCATGAATGCCTGCCTGATCGAGGCCGTACTTTACGGCTTTGACGATGCCCGGAGCGGATTCGGAAATCGTTCCGTCCAGGTCGAAGAGGTAGTAATTGTAAGAGTCCATGGCTCTCCTTTCAGGGAATAAAAGGGCTCCCGGCTTTGTACCGGGAGTCTTTTTTTATGGTTTTCTGTTTTTATTTTACACCGTGCATGATTTCTTTCAAGTATTCTTTCTTCTCGTTCTTCTCTTCTGCATTGTCCAGAAGGATGTCTACATAGCGGCTCAGCGTATCGGAGTCGGTGTAGTTGGAGATGAAGGAATCGGCCTTGTTGCTTTCCAAAATGATCGGGAATTCAACGGCGGAGAAAATCTGCATGGCTTTGAGATCCAGATCAGCGGGATCGGTGTATCCGGTAATCTCAGCGATATTCCGGATGACCTTGCTCCAGCACTGGCTGTGCAGAAGTGACAAGTAAATGAAGTACGTATCCTTGGCATCGTCGCTGGAAGGATTGGAGATGGAGCGGAAAAGTGCCGGGTGCTGGCGGGCGAGATGGAAATAGGCGATGATGTACTTCTTCAGCCTTTCCTTCGCCGAGAGCCTCGTATCGTCCAGGTATGCGACGATATTTTCCAGATTGCCCATCATGTATTCCAAAGCGCAGCCGATCAACTCTTCCTTCGACCCGAAGTAATAACGGACCGAAGCGATATTGACGTCTGCCTCTTTGGCGATCGAGCGGACGGTCGCCTTCTTGAAGCCTTCCTGCTGAAGAATCTTCACTGTAGCGGCGATCATCTTCTCGCGGACTTTTTCTCCTTTTCCAGTCAGTTTTCTATCACTCATAATGCAGTTCCTTTTCTCAAACTTACGGTCTTTCTGACGAAGGAGAGATCATCCTTGGATTTGCTCTTCTCGGTCAGGGCGCTCATCATCAGTTTCAAGCGGTTTGCCTGGTTGACTTCACTGGCACTGGCATCGCAGTCGAGAGCCAGGAATACGGCTTCCGGATACGCGGAGTGCAGTTTGTGGACCATGCCTTCACCGGTGATATGGTTCGGCAGGCAGGCAAATGGCTGCAGGCAGACGACGCCGCGGCATTCATGATACAGAAGATCGATCATGTCGGCGGTGAGGAACCAGCCTTCGCCGGCGCGGTTGCCAAGCGACAGGTACTGGGATGCTCTCTTGGCCATCTTCTCGATGCTTGTGATTTCATGGAAGCGTTTGGAATTCTTCACTGCCTTTTCCAGCGGCTTTCTGTACCATTCCAGGACGTAGCGGGAGAAGGTATCCTTCAGGTCTTCCCTCATGGAGCCGTCCATGAACTTTCTCTGGAAATGGCTGTCGAGAGAACCGTAGAGGAAGAAGTCAAGCATGCCGCTCGTTTCGGCTTCCCCGCCGTTCGCTTCGATTGCATGGACGATATCGTTGGATGCGATCGGGCTGAACTTGACGTAAATTTCACCGACGATGCCGATTCTCGGACGGCGCGGGCTGTCGTTGAGCGGCAGGCGGTCGAAGTCCTTGATGATATTGGCAAGGTTTTTCTTGTACTTGCGGAAGGATTCACCCTTGAGGATGGATTCGCAGCAGCGGTTCTGCCAGTCGCGGCAGAGGATTTCCGCGCTGCCCGGTGTCAGTTCATACGGACGTGTGCGGTAGAGGCACTGCTGCAGGGCATCGCCGTAAATGACTGCCTGTACAAGGTTCGTTGCCAGGGACAGCGAGAACTTGAAGCCAGGCTGCGGTTCAAAGCCCTGTGTGTTCAGGGAAATGACCGGAATCTGGGACAGGCCTGCTTCATCAAGCGCCTTGTGGATGAATCCGATATAGTTCGAAGCACGGCACATGCCGCCCGTCTGGGACATCATGAGCGCGGTGCGGTTCAGGTCATATTCGCCCGATTTCAGTGCGCGCATGAGGGAGCCGATCGTGATGATGGCCGGGTAGCAGGCATCATTGTTGACCGAAGCCAGCCCTTCATCGATATCCGCGCGGACCGGGGAAAGGACTTTGACATTATAGCCGGCAGCCCTTGCAGCAGCCTGGATGATCGGGAAGTGGATCGGGGACATTTCAGGAACGAGGATCGTGTAATCCTTGTCGTTCTTCATTTCCTCGGTAAACTCAGCCTTCGCATAATGGATTTCCGGCACATGATCGCTGTCCTGGATTCTTTCCTGGATAGCGGCCTTCAGCGAACGGAGACGGATACGGACAGCGCCGAGGTTCAAGCTCTGGTCGATCTTGAGGCAGGTGTAGAGACGGTCTCTCTTGCTCATGATTTCCTGTACCTGATCGGTAACGACGGCATCAAGGCCGCAGCCGAAGGAGTTCAGTTCGACGAGCTCAAGATCCGGATGGCGTGTGACGTATTCAGCTGCCTTGTACAGACGGCTGTGCCAGGTCCACTGGTTCATGACACGCAGATTCGGGAATTCGCCGCCCACCATGGATACGCCGTCTTCGGAAAGGACAGCCATGCCCAGCTGGTTGATGAGGTCAGGAATCGAATGGTTGACCGTCGGGTCGACATGGTACGGACGGCCTGCCAGCACGATGCCGATCAGGTGCTTGTCATGGATTTCCTTCAGGATGCGTTCTGTCTCATCGCGGAGCGATTTCCTGTATGCCTCTTCCGCCATTTCGCCTGCATTCATGGCAGCTTTGAGTTCATCGCCGGAAATGCCCATCGGCTTGAAGAATTCTTTCAGGCGGCCGTAGAGCTGCTTGGGCGCATGGAGCGGAAGGAACGGATGGTAGAATGTAGTCTTATATTTGGAGAGGACTTCGTCCATATTGGCCTGGATGTTTTCCGGATACGAAGCGACCATCGGGCAGTTGTAGCTGTTCGTGCTGCCTTCGACCGGGCCTTTGTCGATGCACGGGTACCAGATGAAATCCGGATGGTGCTTGGCAAGGTCATAGACATGCGCATGGGCAAGCTTGGCCGGGAAGCATTCGGAATACGAAGGAATCGTTTCCATCGCTTCGGTCGGGATGTCACGCAGCTGTTCGCTGGATGTGACGACACGGTAGCCGAGCTTCGTGAAGAAAGCATGCCAGTACGGGAAATCTTCGTACATGTTCATCGTACGCGGAATGCCGACGGTGCCTCTCTTGGCCTGGCCCGGTGTCAGGGACTTCCTGTGCCAGATCTCGTCGTACTTCCAGCGGTAAATATTCGGGAGCGTGGAATGTGGTGCGCTCTTGCCGGTCAGCATGATAGCGGTGCCTCTCTCGCAGCGGTTGCCGGAAACGAAGGCACGTCCGTCGCTGAAGCGGGTAATCGTAACCATGCAGTGGTTGCCGCAGCCCGGGCAGCGTTTCATTTCATTCGTGAGTGACAGGCTCTTCAGCTTTTCAGGGGTGACGAGCGAGGTCACATGGCCTTCCGGACATTTATCTTTCGTAATCAGCGCAATACCGTAAGCGCCCATCAGCCCTGCGACATCCGGACGGATGACATGGCAGCCGAGGAGCAGTTCCAGTGCGCGGAGGACGGCATCATTATAGAACGTACCGCCCTGGACGACGACCTTATTGCCAAGATCAGCCGCAGTACGCAGGCGGATGACTTTGTACAGCGCATTCTTGATGACAGAATAGGAAAGGCCGGCAGAAATGTCTGCGACCGATACACCGTTCTTCTGCGCTTCACGGACACGGGAGTTCATGAAGACCGTGCAGCGGGAGCCCAGGTCGACCGGGTGCCTGGCTGTCAGAGCGATGCGTGCAAATTCCTTGACGTCCATGCCAAGGGACTGTGCAAATGTATCGAGGAAGGAACCGCAGCCGGAAGAGCATGCTTCATTCAGAAGAATGTCGTCGACAGCGCCGTCTTTGATGCGGCAGCACTTCATATCCTGGCCGCCGATATCCAGAATCGTGGAAACATCCGGCAGGAAGTGCTTGGCGCCTCTGTAGTGCGCCATCGTTTCGACTTCGCCTACATCCGCTTCGAGCGCTCTCTTGATCAGCTCTTCGCCGTAGCCGGTGACACCCGCGCCGCAGATGACGGCTTCCTTCGGGAGCTTGTCATAGAGGTCCGTCAGGATCTTCCTGGCACCGTTCAGCGGAGTACCCTTATTTCCTGCATAGTATTCATAAAGGATATTGCCTTCCCTGTCGAGAAGGACAGCCTTGATCGTTGTGGAACCAGCGTCGATGCCGAGCCATACCGGGCCTTTTGCCTTGGAAATATCGGCTCTTGGCGCATGGAAACGAGCATGGCGTTCCTTGAATTCCTTGTAATCTTCTTCCGTTGCAAAAAGCGGCGAGAGCGTCTTGGCATTGCCCAGATCGGATTCCTCCGAGTTCTCCACCTTCGTCAGCCAGCTATCAAGATCGAGCGGCTTGTCGTGGCAGGCAGAAACAGCAGCGCCGATAGCGACATACAGTTCGCCGTGTTCCGGAACGATCATATCCTCGTCCTTGATATCCAGAGTCTTCTGGAAACGTTCGCGAAGGATCGGCTGGAACGTCAAAGGACCACCAAGGAATGCTACCTTGCCGTGGATCGGGCGTCCGCAGGTCAGGCCGGAAATCGTCTGATTGACGACGGACTGGAAAACGGACAGTGCAATGTCTTCATGAGAGACGCCTTCATTCAAGAGCGCCTGGATATCTGTCTTGGCGAAAACGCCGCAGCGGGAAGCGATCGGGTAGATTTCCTTCGCCTTCTCGGCCATCTTTCCAAGGCCTGCTGCATCGACAGAAAGAAGAGATGCCATACGGTCGATGAATACGCCCGTGCCGCCTGCGCATGCGCCATTCATACGCTGATCGACACCATTTCTCAGGTACGTGATCTTCTCATCTTCGCCGCCCAGCTCGATGATGACATCCGTATCCGGATTGAACGTGCGGATTGCCTTCGTTTCCGCCAGGATTTCCTGACAGAAAGGCAGTCCCATCATCTTTGCAAGTCCCATGCCGCCGCTTCCGGAAATGGACGCGGTGATACGGTAACCCGAATAATCCTTCTGAAGTTCCTTCAAAAGGGAAATCGTCGCGCTTCTGATATCGGACATATGACGCTGGTACCGTCCGAAAAGCAGTTTCAGGTATGGCGACAGGGCCACGACTTTGACCGTGGTCGAACCTACGTCGATACCGACATGGATAACAGGTTTCATGGAATAACCTCCTGGACTCTTCCGGAGTCTTTTTGCCCCGCTCCCAACTGCGGGTGGTGAAAAAGAATTCCCTATACGAAATAATGATTAATGTTTATAATCATACGATTGATTTGTTCGATTATATTTTAACACTTTTTGCACATAAGAACAACGGAAGAAAATCATACACGTGTTTATAATTCATACATTTTTACCGATAAATTCGGATAAATGATAGATAGCTTATAGAATACTATGAAAAGAGAAAAAAAGATACAGGACTGAAAAAATATTTTTATCAGCCTGTATCTTTTTTAAATGAAAATTTTAGATGCGTTTGATTTTAAATTTTTCTTTCCGTTTTTGATTTTCCATCAAAATGCATGAAATTACAGAAAATATTCCTACTTCATTTCTTTTGCATGAGCCGGGGCAATCCTTGTGTAGAACATGATGACAGCCAGCACATAGCAGACGACCATGATGATTCCCATCGGAAGCGCCGTCTGGTCCCCTGCAATGCCGACGACCGGCATCATGACGCCGCCAAGAATCATGGAGAAGAAACCGATCAGAGCCGAGCCGCTCCCTGCATTTTCACCGCAGCGCGAAAGTGCCAGCGATACGGAAGCCGCGCCCATGACAGAAAGCGGGACGATTGTCACGAAAAGGACGGGAATCGTGTACCAGATCGGCGCCTTCACAATGATGCCTGCCAAAAGGAAGAAGGAAGCGATGAGAGGAATCAGAATGGAATACTTCAGCATGACCACCTCGCGCACCGTTCCTGCCAGTCTTGCCGGCAGCGCACCGACCAGCATGAGTCCCACGCCGATGCCGCCGAAAATATAGCTGTACTGCTGCGGGGTGACATGGTAGATGTTCTGGAAAAGGAAGGAAGAACCTGCGATATAGGAGGAGAAAGCGCCGAATACAAAGCACTGTACCAGGCAGTGGCCAAAGAAATAACGATTCTTCACCAATGTGCCGAACGCCCTGAACCCGTCAGAGAAACGGCGCACGCGGTCCGTCTTCTTCAGCGTTTCCTTGTACGCCATCGTCGCCATGATCTGGATGATACCGACAGCCGTCAGCACAAAGAAAATGCCGTGCCAGGACGTGAAGAGAAGAATCTGCCCGCCAAGAACAGGCGCCGCGATCGGAGCAAGACCATTTACCATCATGAGGATCGCCATGAAGCGCATAAGCTCCGGCCCTTCGCACACGTCCCTTGCAATGGCACGGGAGATGACGATGCCGAACGCCCCTGAAAGTCCCATGATGAAACGGAAAACAAGGAATACATAAATATTCGTGCAGACAGCGCAGACAGCCGATGCAATCGTGAAACCGCCCATCCCGATAAAAAGAGGCACCTTGCGCCCCATGCGGTCACTGACCGGCCCGCCAAAAATCTGCCCCAGCGCCATGCCGATCATCGTCATCGTCAAAGTCATCTGCGTCATCGATGTGGAAATGGAAAAATAAGAGGACAACTCCGGAAGCGACGGCAGGTACATATCCGTAGACAGCGGCGCCATTGCAGACATCACTCCCAGAAAAATCGTCAGAAACGTCAAAGAATTCATCAAACTCCCCTTCCTGCTGCCAAAGAAAAAACTCCGTATAGTATACGGAGTTCGCCTGAGACCCGGGCCAAGCCCTGCCTCGCTCTGCCAAGCAGCATGCGATTATCAGTTAGTATTGTTATCTATTTTAAAAAATATTTTAAAAATTGGCAAGAGGGAGTTTGTGGATGAGAGAGAAAAAAGATAGAAATGGGGGAATTAAAACCATACAAATAGGAAAAGGTGAAACAATTGAAAGATTAAAACCGGAGGACGAGGGAAAAGAGAAAAGATTAAAACCATACAACCAGCCTGACGGCTGTCGGAAATGATGTTTTCGTCGCCTTCGGCGCCACCTTCCTCTACGAGGCAAGGTCAAACACCCTTAAACCAAGGCTTTGCCTTGAGGAAAAGGAAAACCACAAAACCTCGCTTCGCTCGTGGAACCTTTTTAGATTAGAAAGTTCAATGAATAATCAACCCTATCCGCCCGGCATCAGAAACCAGGCCGGGCACCTTCCCCGTCTGGGAAGGTCAACACCATTTCCTTGCTTCGCAAATAGAAAACAGGCAAACCAAGCTGCGCTTGAGGAAAATAATTAAAACCATACGACCTCGCTCCGCTCGCGGAACCTTTTTATAAAAACCAATGAATACTACACCCCTTTCTGCCGCATTCGTGGCAGCCTTCCCCGCTGGGGCAGGTCAAAACCTTCCGTGCCGGCATGTACTGATATTATCAACGGTGATTTAAATGCGTTTACCATAAATGAAAACCGTAAGGCACTCATTCGATACTATCATCAGCAACGAAGCGGAGGACTTCAACCTCCCCGTCGGGAGAGGATCCGGCTTATCTTTTAACTGTTGCCGGAGAAAGGGGTGTAGTTCCTTCGAGCGAAGCGAGGTTGTTTGGTGTTTTTATATAAGCGCCTTATTCTTTCCCGCTGCAGCATCGCTACTTATGGACAATTATCAAATTTTCCCAACAAAAAAGACTCCCGAAGGAGTCTCTTTTGGGTTTTATTAGAAGGAGTAGTTGAGTTCTACGCCCCATGCGTCGTCCGGATCTTCGACAGAAGAGCCGTCGATTCCATCTGCTTTGCCTGCAAAGTTGTAGTAAGCGTCGAGTTCTACGTTCTTCTGAAGAGCTACGCCTGCACGTGCTACCCAGAACTTCACGTCTGCGCCGTTAAGCAGGCCGTAGTCGAGCTGGTCGGTCAGGTCGAGAGCGGAGTTGCCGAGCGCGTAAGAAGCGTAATCAGCATCTACATAGTGTACGCCGAGTGTCCAGGTGCCTGGTTTTTCTACGTCAACTGCGCCATAGGTAAGGCCTGCGGTCCAAAGAGCTGCATGGCCGATGTCATGATTGAAGCGGGACTGTACATAGTCGCCGTCGAGTGCGAGGTTGCCGCCGAGGTCGATGCTGGTGCCTGCACCCCAAACGCTGACTTTAGCACCTTTGGCTTCACTATTTGCCACTCCGTTACCATTCAGTTTATGGGTTGGTTTCAGGTAGAAAGCAGAGACATCAGCGGTGTCGCCGAGGTGTCCGGTCAGTTTTGCATACCAGTTTTCTGTATCTTTCTTGGATGCGTAGATGCTGGCAATATCGTCACTATCAACTGCATAGTTTTCAGCAGCGGATGTCAGGTAGCCGTAGCCTGCTTCGATGCCGAAGGAACCATTGTCCCAGCCTGCGGAAATGCCGTCATAAATGCCGTCTTCATCCCAGAAAACACCTGTCTGGTCAAGAGCTACGCCCTGACGGCCGATGGATACGTGGGTGGCATCATTTGGTTTCCACAGAGCGAAGATGCGGTCCATGGTGGTATCCTTGTCATCGCTGTCTTTGAAATCCATTTCAGAAACGAAACGTCCGTTGACGGATACTTCGTCATTGACCTGGCCGGATACGTTGATTCTCATACGGCCTGTCCAGGAATCACTCTTTGCATTATCAGTGTCAATGTTTCTCTGGTACTGCATACGAGCATCGCCGGACCATGCGAGGTTGCCAACTTTCTTTTCAAGGTTGGAAACGCGAATGCCCAGGTTTGCGAGTTCGTCAGCGTATTCGCCAGCGAGTTTGTCCAGAGTTGCACGCTGCTGCGCATTCAGCTGATCTTCCTTAGCGAGCATGCGGGCAATGATCTGCGCCATTTCATAACGGGTGATGTTTCTTTCGCCTTTGAAGGTGCCATCCGGATAGCCTTCAACGACGCCCTGTTCGGACAGGGATTCTACTGCCTGATAGGCCCAGTCATTCGGGGTCACATCAGAGAATGGGTTTGCTGCGTATGCGGATACGCCAGCGGAAAGTGCTGCGACAGCAGCGATTGCGAGAATCTTTTTCATACTTCTCTCCTCTAAAAGTAAACTCGTCCCGAGTATATTTCAGGAGAAGACTTGCTCGAGTGACCGTGTTTCCTCTGCTGCTTCCCCTGTTCCCTTGGCGGCCTTGCGGGACATTCTAAGCCGCCATATATAAAATAACACAATTATTAGAGCTTAACAATTGAATTATTAGCAATATATTATTTTTGTATTGAAATTCATTATTTGTATAATTATATATCATTAATTTATTATGATTGGATCATGATTTAAGGCCGCTTTCTGTTTTAGGAGTACCTTTATATTATATGCGGTATCCTAAATACTTATATTTGACGCACCTATTCTAACATACTGGTCATACCATGTAAAAATGATTTTTATCTATATTTATGTTATTAGATTTTGGGAGTTGGAGCGTGGAGGAAGAGGGAACCCGGGCAACGTGAAAACCAGGAAAATTTTTACAATCAGCCTGCTGCGTGGTAATCAACCCTATCCGACCTTTTTCGAAAATGAACCCCTTTCGGCGCATCCGCGCCACTTTCCCCTGACGGGGACAGCTAAACCTCGCTTCGCTCGAGGAACCTTTTCATATTTTAAAAACCAATGAATACTGCACCCCGATTTTAGAAACTGCACCCCTATCGCCCTTCGGGCACTTCCCTCCGTAGGGGGAAGCTCGGCGATGAGAAATAAAAAAATTCAAATCTGATTTGTCTTAAATTTATGAAAAGATAAGCCGGGCGCCTTCCCCGCTGGGGCAGGTCGAAGTCCTTCGTTTCGGTGCTGGTGGATAGTATCGAATGAATGTCTTACGATTGTCATTTACGGTAAACGTATTTAAATGATAGTGATATTAGCGGCATTGAATGATGGCGGAAGGTTTTGACCTGCCCGTCGGGGAAGGATGCCGCGAATGCGGCAGAAAGGGGTGCAGTTCCACGAGCGCAGCGAGGTTGTATAGTTTTCTCCCGCATCCCGCACTTCCATCTCACCACTTCCCGTACACTTTGTTCGACATATCCCATAAAATATATCCATCCAAAAGTGATGATAGCTTTATTATTTTTCCAGTGGTACTCTATGTATAGAACAAAGTGTTCATTATTGTAAACGTAGTTCGACAGCGAGATGGAGGCGGTCATGATGTCCTTTCATTGGATTTCACTTCTTTCCGGATGGGGAAAGAGGACTTTTGATTTCTTCCTGTTCCGTACCAGCCATGGAATTTATCAGATCCCGGGATGCGGAAGAGAGCCGTTCGGCATGTAATATAGTCATTAAAAGGAGCCATGAAATGCACATCACTCATTTCATGGCTCCTTTTTTCTTGCTTCTCTTTCCCAAACACTTGCCCAATAGCCTCTATTGATATATGATAGGGAGAAAGTCTTTTTAAGGCTGCCGGAAGGGGCGGCCGGAAAAATGGGTAGGAAGGCAGGAGCAGGAGATGGAAAATCGAGATAGTTTCAAATCCCGGTTGGGATTTTTACTTGTCAGCGCAGGCTGTGCCATCGGCATCGGGAATGTCTGGAAATTCCCGTATGTGACCGGGGAATACGGAGGCGCTGTTTTTGTATTGTTTTACCTGATGTTTCTTTTACTGATGGGCATCCCCGTCATGACGATGGAGCTTGCCGTCGGCCGCGCATCCCGCGGGAGCGCTGTCCAGGGCTATAAGAAATTGGAAAAGCCCGGGCAGAAATGGCATATTCATGGCTGGTTCTGTATCCTTGGCTGTCTGCTCCTCATGATGTACTACACGACAGTATCCGGATGGATGCTTGCGTATTTCTGGAAATTCCTGACCGGCGCTTTTGCGAGCGTTCCGACGGAAGCCGTCAGCGGCGTCTTCACGTCCATGCTGGCATCTCCCACGGAAATGGGAATTTTCATGGCACTTACCGTTTTCGGCGGATTCGGCGTCTGCGGCCTTGGCCTGCATAACGGCGTCGAACGCATCACGAAGGTCATGATGCTCTGCCTCCTGGTCCTCATCGTCGTCCTTGCTGCGCACAGCGTTTCACTCAAAGGCGGCGGACCGGGCCTTGCTTTCTACCTTCTCCCGGACTGGGACAGGGCAGTCGAAGCAGGCATCGGGAACGTGGCAGCTGCTGCGATGAACCAGGCATTCTTCACATTGTCCCTCGGCATCGCTGCCATTGAAATCTTCGGCAGCTACATGTCAGACGACTTCACACTGACGGGCGAAGCCGTGAGGATCACAGCGCTCGATACCTTCGTCGCTGTCCTTTCCGGACTCATCATTTTCCCGGCATGCTTTGCCTACAACGTACAGCCGGATGAAGGCCCGTCGCTCATTTTCATCACACTTCCGCGCATATTCCAGAACATGTCCTTCGGCCAGCTCTGGGGCACACTTTTCTTTGTCTTCATGACATTTGCCAGCTTCTCCACCGTCACCGCGGTCTTTGAAAACCTTATTGCATGCGCGAGAGACAACTTCGGATGGTCAAGAAAGAAAGCCGTCCTCGTGAACCTTGTCATTGTATTCGTTCTGTCCATCCCCTGCGTACTGGGATACAACATCTGGAGCGACGTCCACATCATCGGAGCCAGAGACGTCCTGGACAGCGAAGACTTCATCGTCAGCAACTTGCTCCTTCCGGGCGGCGCGCTCGTCTACCTGCTCTTCTGCGTGACGAAATTCGGATGGGGCTTTGACAACTACATCGCCGAAGTCAATAAAGGCAGCGGACTGAAAATGCCGCTCTGGATCAAACCATATTTCCAGTTCATCCTGCCGCTTCTGATCCTGGTCATCCTGATCAGAGGCCTTATGTAAGCTTCCTTTCCGCGGGAAGCCTTTGCGGCAAAGCGGACCGGGAAATCCGGAAAAGATAAAATGGAGGAAAGAAGAATGGAAGGAAGAGACAGTTTCAAATCCCGCCTGGGATTTATTCTGGTCAGCGCCGGATGCGCCATCGGTATCGGGAACGTATGGAAATTCCCGTACATCACCGGGGAGTACGGCGGGGCCGTGTTCGTATTGTTTTATCTGTTATTCCTTTTAATACTGGGGATACCTGTCGTCACGATGGAATTGGCCGTCGGACGCGCCAGCCACAAGAGCGCCATGATGGGCTTCAAGACACTGGAGCCGAAAGGCAGCAAATGGCACTGGCACGGGTGGATCTGCCTTCTGGGCAGCTTCGTCCTCATGATTTACTACACCGTCGTATCCGGCTGGATGGTCGACTACTTCTGGAAATTCCTGAACGGATCCTTCAATGGCATGGGGCCTGAGAAAGTTGCAGCCACCTTCGATGCCATGGTCGCTGATCCTTATGAACTCATATTCTTCATGGGCCTGAACGTCCTCGTCGGCTTTGCCGTCTGCGCAGGCGGCGTTGCCAAGAGCCTTGAAAAAGTCACGAAAGTCATGATGCTCGGCCTCCTGGGCCTCATCGTTATCCTCGCCGTAAACAGCCTTCTCCTTCCGGGAAGCGCCAAAGGCGTCGAATTCTACCTTCTTCCTGACTGGAACCGCGCCGTCGAAGCAGGCATTGGAAACGTGGCAGCTGCTGCCATGAACCAGGCATTCTTCACACTCTCCGTCGGCCAGGGCTCCATGGAAATCTTCGCCAGCTACATGAGCCGCAACAACACCCTGGGCGGCGAAGCAGTCAGAATCACCGCGCTTGACACATTCGTAGCCCTGATGGCAGGCCTCATCATCTTCCCGGCATGCTCTGCATTCGGCGTAGAACCATCCGAAGGCCCGTCCCTCATCTTCGTTACACTGCCAAACGTATTCATCAACATGTCCTTCGGACAATTCTGGGGATCCCTCTTCTTCGTCTTCATGACATTCGCCAGCTTCTCCACCGTCACCGCCGTCTTCGAAAGCCTCATCGGCAACTGCATGGACGACTTCGGCTGGAGCAGAAAGAAGACAGTCCTCATCCTTCTGCCCTTCGTATTCCTGGGCAGCATTCCCTGTGCACTCGGCTTCAACGTATGGTCCGACGTGCAGATCGCAGGAAAAGGCATCCTCGACATGGAAGACTTCCTCGTCAGCGGTCTTATCCTTCCGCTCGGCTCCATCATCTTCGCCCTCTTCTGCGTATCCAAGTACGGCTGGGGCTTTGACAAGTACTTAGAAGAAGTCAACACCGGCACAGGCATGAAAATGCCCCGCTGGATCCGTCCCTACTTCTGCTACGTACTCCCGCTCCTCATCCTCTTCGTATTGGTCAAAGGCCTGATGTAAAAGGATAAGGGAAATAAAATCATCAACGGCGCTTCGGCGCCGTTTTTTGATGCAGGAAATGAGAAACAGTAATTAGCAAAATCCAGCTTCTCCTCGGGTGGAGTGCATTAAACTCGCCTTCCCAGACGGGGAAGGGAGTATGGTAGGGGATAAGGTACGAAAGGGCAAAAACAAATCAGATTTAAAATCTTTTCTTTATTCTCTGCGAAGCTGCCTCCTTCGGGGGAAGTGGCGCGCATGCGCCGAAAGGGGTGCAGTAATAAGTAAAGCATATTCCTTTCGCGGTGGATAGGGTTGATTACCACGAGCGAAGCGAGATCGTACGGTTCTAATCCCCATTTCCCCTCTTCATTTGTTTGGCAAATAAAGCATGACTTAAAATATAACCTATGCTGAATACTCATTTATGTATGCAATTATCTTCTCAAACGGGAAGAAAGGTGGTATAGTAAAACCATAAGTTTCAGGATATAGAGTCCACTTATTGGAATTCGTATCCCATTTCTTCTTGGAGGCTTGATCATGGCAGGTTACAATCCGTATGAAAATATGCTTCATGTATTGGATAAGGCAGCAGAAGTACTCGGCTGCCCGAGAAATGATTATGAATTCGTCCGTTATCCGGAACGCGAGATGACAGTCAGCATCCCGGTCACTATGGATGACGGCCATGTAGAAGTATTCTCCGGCTACCGCGTACAGCACTCCACCGCACGCGGCGCAGCAAAAGGCGGCATCCGTTTCCATCCGCAGTCCGATGAAAACGAAGTCAAAGCCCTTGCTGCATGGATGACAATCAAGAACGCCATCGGCAACATTCCTTACGGCGGTGCTAAAGGCGGCATCAAAGTCGACCCGCATAAACTGTCGAAGCGTGAACTCGAAAGACTGACACGCATGTACGTACGCCGCATTTATCCGATCATCGGACCAGACCAGGACGTACCGGCACCAGACGTCAATACCAACGGCCAGATCATGGCATGGATCGCTGACGAATACGCAGCCCTCTCCGGCAAATGGCAGCCAGGCGTCGTCACAGGCAAACCACTCGAAGTCGGCGGATCTCTCGGCAGAAACGAAGCTACCGGCCGCGGCCTTCTCTTCACACTCGAGACTTGGTGCGAAAAGAACCATAGAGAAATGAAAGACCTCACCATGGTCGTACAGGGCTTCGGCAACGTTGGCTCCGTAGGCTCCCTCCTCATGCATAAAGAAGGCGTCAAGATCATCGCTGTAGGCGATATCAATGGCACATGGAAGAACCCGAATGGCCTCGACATCGAAGCCATGTACGTTTATGCCAACAGCCACGGCAGATCCCTCAAAGGCTACACAGAAGAAGGCGCATCCTTCATCCCTGACAGCGAACTCTTCGCCCAGGACGTCGACGTCATCTTCGCAGCAGCTATGGAAAACCAGCTGAACGCATCCACCATGGAAAAAGTAAAAGCAAAACTCATCCTCGAAGGCGCAAACGGCCCGACCGATGAAACAGCAGACAAATACTTCGAAGAACACGGCATCGAAGTCCTCCCGGACGTCATGAGCAACGTCGGCGGCGTCGTAGGCTCCTACTTCGAATGGGTCCAGAACCGCACAGGCTACTACTGGACCGAAGACGAATACAACGCCCGTCTCCAGAAAAAGATGAGAGAAGCATACGAAGACGTCTATGCCCTCAAAGAAAAATACCACGTCACCTACCGCCTCGCCTCCTACATGCTCGCACTCCAGAGAGTCATGGCAGCCCAGAAACTCAGAGGCTTCTTAGGATAAGTTATAGCGGAAATACAGACAGGATGCATGATCCATTCATGCATCCTGTTTTTTGGTGCGCTCGCCATCAGCGAAAAAGCCAAGGTACGCCTTCGCCGCAGCGCAGGAAATGCCAAGGTACGCTTTATTTTAAAAAAGCATCTATAAAAGAAAGCTCTTATAAAGAAACCGTACAACCGCGGCGGAGCGCGAACTTGGAAAACAAGCAAACCTCGCTTCGCTCGCAGAACCTTTTATAGAAACCAATGAATACTGCACCCCGATTTTAGAAACTGCACCCCTATCGCCCTTCGGGCACTTCCCTCCGTAGGGGGAAGCTCGGCGATGAGAAATAAAAAAATTCAAATCTGATTTGTCTTAAATTTATGAAAAGATAAGCCGGGCGCCTTCCCCGCTGGGGCAGGTCGAAGTCCTTCGTTTCGGTGCTGGTGGATAGTATCGAATGAATGTCTTACGATTGTCATTTACGGTAAACGTATTTAAATGATAGTGATATTAGCGGCATTGAATGATGGCGGAAGGTTTTGACCTGCCCGTCGGGGAAGGATGCCGCGAATGCGGCAGAAAGGG
>OMCT01000703.1_pt1 | contig 23995 bp, 19 predicted proteins | sample 1674301 | NCBI WGS metagenome assembly OMCT01 (sample SAMEA103958158, study PRJEB25191) | human gut metagenome
ACAAAAAAACAGGCAAAAACAAAAAAAAACGCCACAAAATGTATGAAATTATCTTTTTATTTCATTAATTTGTAGCCTAATGTAAACCAAACGGTGCAAACCGTTTCTAAAAAAAGTAAATACAATGACGGACACTCATGACACTAATCTCCCCGAAAACACCGCGGGATTAGAAGAAGGAAAAAAAGCAGCAGAGGTTTTTGAACCGGCGACGACAGAAACTCCAGCTGAAGAAAACGTTTCGGAAAAGCCGGAAGAAACCACCCCGAAACTCATGACCAAGGAAGAAATCCTGGCCAGATTGAAAGAAATTGCCACGGATGTGGAAAACGTAGCCAAAACAGAAATCGACGGATTGAAACAGGCATTCTACAAGCTGCACAACGCTGAACTGGAAGCTGCCAAAAAGAAATTCATCGAAAATGGTGGAGCCGCAGAGGACTTTGTGCCGCAAACCGACACCGTGGAAGAAGAATTCAAAAACACCATGTCCGTCATCAAGGAAAAAAGAAGCGCCGCAAACGCCGAACTCGAAAAGGAAAAGGAAATGAACCTGCAGGTCAAGCTCTCCATCATCGAAGAACTGAAAGACCTCATCGACTCGCCCGACGACCCCAACAAATCGTACGCCGAGTTCAAACGGCTGCAACAACAATGGAACGAAGTCAAACTCGTCCCACAGGGAAAAATCAACGAACTCTGGAAAAACTATCAGCTCTACGTCGAAAAATTCTACGACCTGCTCAAGCTCAACAACGAATTCCGTGAATACGACTTCAAGAAGAACCTTGAAATCAAAACCCACTTGTGCGAAGCCGCCGAAAAACTGGCCGACGAACCCGACGTCGTATCAGCCTTCCACCAGCTGCAAAAACTGCATCAGGAATTCCGCGACACAGGCCCCGTAGCCAAAGAATTGCGCGACGAAATCTGGGCACGGTTCAAAGCTGCATCCACTGCCGTCAACCGACGCCACCAGCAGCACTTCGAAGCCCTGAAAGAAGCCGAGCAGCACAACCTCGACCAAAAAACCGTCATCTGCGAAATCGTCGAAGCCATCGACTTCAACGAGCTGAACAGCTTCGCCGCATGGGACAACAAGACACAGGAAATCATCGCCCTGCAAAACAAGTGGAAAACCATTGGCTTTGCACCCCAAAAAATGAACGTCAAAATCTTCGAACGCTTCCGCAAAGCCTGCGACGAATTCTTCAAGAAAAAAGCCGAATTCTTCAAGTCGCTGAAAGAAGGCATGAGCGAAAACCTCGAAAAGAAACGCGCACTCTGCGAAAAAGCCGAAGCGCTGAAGGACAGCACCGACTGGAAAAAGACAGCCGACGAACTGACCAAGCTGCAAAAGGAATGGAAAACCATCGGCCCCGTCGCCAAGAAATACTCCGACGCCGTGTGGAAACGATTCATCACCGCATGCGACTACTTCTTCGAACAGAAAAACAAGGCAACCTCCTCGCAACGCTCTGCCGAACAGGAGAACCTCGAAAAGAAAAAAGAAATCATCGCCAAGCTTGCAGCCATCGACGAAGACACCGATGCCACAGAAGCCGCACAACAGGTGAAAGAGCTGATGAAAGAATGGAATACCGTCGGACACGTACCCTTCAAGGACAAAGATAAAATCTACAAGCAATATCGCGCACAAGTGGACAAACTCTTCGACCGGTTCGACGTCAGCGCCTCCAACAAGAAGCTGAGTTCCTTCAAGACAAGCATCAGCAACATGCCCGAAGGAAGCTCGCAGACACTCTACCGCGAACGCGAAAAGCTGGTACGCACCTGCGACAACATGAAAGCCGAACTGCAAACCTACGAAAACAACCTCGGCTTCCTCAACGCATCGTCCAAAAAAGGAAGCAACCTGCTGACCGAACTGAACCGCAAGGTAGAAAAACTGAAGAACGACATCGAACTGGTGAAGCAGAAAATAAAAGTGATCGACGAAAACATCAAAAACGGCAATTAACGCCAAGCGTTCACCGGCCGACACATAAAAAATAAACCCAAGAGAGGTTGTATCCCCGAAGTCACGCCCCACACAGGCAGACATACTTTCGGAATGCAACCTCTTTCATTTTGCCCACGAACGAAGCCCGCCGCCTGCAACTCGCCCTAAGCTTGAAAAAGAGAACACAAAAAAAATCCTGTCGGACATCATCGTCTGACAGGATCACTTTACTTGTTGGGCTACCTGGATTCGAACCAGGAATGACAGGACCAGAATCTGTAGTGTTACCATTACACCATAGCCCAATGGAACTTTATTTCCTTTTTGCGGTTGCAAAGATACGGACTTTTTTTTATCTGCAAACAAAAAAGCGATATTTTTTTTCAGAGAAATGATAAAAACAGCATTTCACCCCGATTATATACCTAAAAAAAATCAAAAAATGAAAGACTTTTTTCCCTTTTACGTGTTTTGATAGAAGAAATCACCGTATATTTGTCAACAGTTTTAAGTAAATGAGTTTATTTGTCAGTAAGTTCCTGAGTTCTTTAAGTACAAGTGAAACAGCAACCTTCAAACTTATAAACTCAAAAAAGCAAAAAACTTAATACTTAATTATAATAGTGTATAATGAACGAAGCAAAACATCTCATCGAACAAATTACAGAAGGAATCCAAGATAAGAAAGGAAAAAAAATCGTCATCGCCGACCTCAGTCAGATTGACGATACAATATGCAACTACTTCGTCATCTGCCAGGGCAACTCTCCCAGCCAGGTGACCGCCATCGTCGAATCGGTGCGCGACTTCGCACGCAAGGGAGCCAATGCACGCCCCTTTGCCGTGGACGGCTTGCGCAACGCCGAATGGGTAGCCATGGACTATGCCGACGTATTGGTGCACATCTTCCTGCCCGAAGCACGGGACTTCTACGACTTGGAACACCTATGGGCCGATGCCAAACTAACCCAAATACCTGACCTCGATTAACAAGAATAAAAACGTATGGACAACAACAATAATACTGATAAAAAGCCCAAAATGAATGTACCCAGATTCAACCTGAACTGGCTGTACATGCTCATCGCCATAGCTCTGCTGGGACTCTACCTGACCAACGAAAACAGCACTCCCACCAAAGACCTGAGCTACGACGAGTTTCAACAATACGTACGCAACGGCTACGTCAGCAAAGTAGTAGGCTACGACGACAACTCCATCGAAGTCTATATCAAGCCGCAATACGTAGCCAACGTCTTTCAGGAAGACTCGAACAGCGTAGGTAAAAACCCCGTCATCACCACCAAGGTGCCCTCGCTCGAAAGCATGGACGCCTTCCTGCAAAAGGAGAAGGACGAACAACACTTCGACGGCACCGTCAAGTACGAAGAGAAGAAAGGCAACTTCCTGCTGGCCTTCTTCTGGCAGATATTGCCGTTCGCGTTCCTCATCGGTTTCTGGATCTTCATGTCGCGCCGTCTCAGCGGTGGCGGAGGAGCAGGCGGAGGAGGCATCTTCAGCGTAGGCAAGTCGAAGGCACAACTCTTCGAAAAAGGATCGTCCACCAGAGTCACCTTCAAGGACGTGGCTGGATTGGCCGAAGCCAAGCAGGAAGTAGAAGAAATTGTTGAATTCCTGAAGCAACCCCAGAAATACACCGACTTGGGTGGAAAAATTCCCAAAGGCGCCCTCCTTGTAGGGCCTCCGGGAACAGGTAAAACCCTGCTGGCCAAAGCTGTGGCCGGCGAAGCCAACGTGCCCTTCTTCTCGCTGGCAGGCTCCGACTTCGTCGAAATGTTCGTCGGCGTGGGAGCATCGCGCGTACGCGACCTCTTCCGCCAGGCGAAGGAAAAGGCACCCTGCATCGTGTTCATCGACGAAATTGACGCCGTAGGACGTGCCCGCGCCAAAGCTGCCGCCATGGGAGGAAACGACGAACGCGAAAACACCCTGAACCAGCTCCTCACCGAAATGGACGGATTCGGTTCGAACAGCGGTGTCATCATCCTGGCCGCTACCAACCGTGTCGATGTGCTCGACAAAGCTTTGCTGCGTGCCGGCCGCTTCGACCGTCAGATACACGTTGACCTGCCCGACCTGAACGAACGCAAAGAAGTATTTGGCGTACACCTGCGCCCCATCAAGATAGACGACACAGTCGATGTTGACCTGCTGGCTCGTCAGACACCGGGCTTCTCGGGAGCCGACATCGCCAACGTATGCAATGAAGCCGCCCTGATAGCCGCACGCCATGGCAAGAAATTTGTAGGCAAGCAGGACTTCCTCGATGCCGTCGATCGCATCGTGGGTGGATTGGAAAAGAAAACCAAGATCACCACCGAAGCCGAACGCCGCTCCATCGCCATTCACGAGGCGGGACACGCCAGCATCTCTTGGCTGCTGGAGTATGCCAACCCACTGATCAAAGTCACCATCGTGCCCCGCGGACGCGCCTTGGGCGCCGCTTGGTATCTGCCCGAAGAGCGACAGATCACTACCAAGGAACAGATGCTCGACGAAATGTGCGCCACACTGGGTGGACGTGCTGCCGAAGACCTCTTCCTTGGACGCATTTCGACCGGAGCCATGAACGACTTGGAGCGTGTCACCAAGCAAGCTTATGGCATGATTGCTTACTTGGGCATGAGCAAGAAATTGCCCAACTTGTGCTACTACAACAACGAAGAATATTCCTTCAACCGTCCCTATAGCGAAAAAACCGCTGAACTGATTGACGAAGAAGTGAAGAACATGGTGAACGAACAGTACGAACGCGCCAAACGCATCCTCTCCGAACACAAGGAAGGACACAACCGCTTGGCACAAATACTGATCGACAAGGAAGTCATCTTTGCCGAAGACGTGGAAGCCATCTTCGGAAAACGCCCCTGGACCTCGCGTTCGGAAGAAATTATCAGTGCCAAACGCGTCTCCGACGAACTGAAGAAGGCCGAGGAAGAAGAAGCTCAGAAAGCCTTGGAAGCCAAGAAGGAAGTGAAAGAAGAAGCCGAGGAAAACGAAGGCAAAAAGGAAGACAAAGACAACACCTCTGCCAGCGAAACCCCTCAGCCGGACGGCAATAAACCTGCCGAGAAGAAGACTTCGGACACGACACCTTCGGCCGACAACAGCAAATAAGCGTCTAACCAACTTAAATATTAAAACGAAAAAAACGCCGTGAAAAACAATTTCATCCAACGCGCCGTCACAGGTGTGTTATTTGTCATCGTATTGGTGGGTTGTATTCTGTACAGCCCCCTGTCGTTTGGCTTCTTGTTTACCTTGATTGCCGCACTGAGCGTGCACGAATTCGGACACCTGCTCAACCAAAGTGGCAAAGTCAGCCTCAACCGCACCATCACCTCGCTGGGGGGTGCCTATTTGTTTCTGGCTTTGATGGCCTTTTGTACGCAGGGTGCCGATGCACGTGTGTTTCTCCCCTACTTGGCCCTGCTGCTCTATCTGATGATAACCGAACTGTATTTGAAGAAAGAGAACCCGATCGGCAACTGGGCTTGTTCGATGATGAGCCAGTTATATGTGGCACTACCGTTTGCCTTGCTCAATGTATTGGCATTTCACAATTCGCCCGCAACGAGCAGCGTCTCCTACAACCCCATCCTGCCCCTCTCCATCTTTGTATTCATCTGGCTGAGTGATACGGGTGCCTATTGCGTAGGTTCGCTCATAGGGAAGCATCGGCTCTTCGAACGCATCTCGCCCAAGAAGTCATGGGAAGGCAGCATCGGCGGAGGAGTCTTCTCCATCGCCTCTTCATTGATATTTGCCCATTATTTCCCCTTCATGAGCATGTGGCAATGGGCGGGGTTGGCTCTTGTTGTGGTCATCTTCGGCACATGGGGCGACCTGACAGAGTCGTTGATGAAGCGTCAGTTGGGAGTGAAAGATTCGGGTAACATCCTGCCCGGTCATGGAGGAATGCTCGACCGCTTCGACAGTGCCCTGATGGCTATTCCTGCAAGTGTCGTTTACCTTTATATCTTGACCATCGGCTGAACCCCACAAAGATAATCGATATCCAAACGCCCATAAATAAAAAAGGCTGTATCAAAAATGAAGAAGTCTGACTTCCATTTCTGATACAGCCTTATTACTGTTTCAAGGTTTGCTGCGCTCTACTCCAAAGAAGCAACCTTATTGCAAGTTCATATCTTCAATGTCCTTCTCATCGAGATTCTCAGGCAAGGACACTTCCTGCGGAAAAGCAAAATCGCAAGTCAGCTCTACTTCTCCATTCACCTCAGAGTTCAAAATCAACTTCAATCCCTTGGCTTCAGCAGGGATATCCAAACCTAACAAGCTGAACGATACAATGCTTGGATAAGGGTTGCGATACCCCGACAGATTGTCGTAGTCGTTGTAGCGCAACTGCAGATGAATGTATCCCTCGGCATCGTAGTATTCGGCGTCGTCTTGAGGTCTGACTAAGCTGATGCGATGCTTGGTGTTGTCCTTCGGCAGGATCTGATAGAAAAACAGATTGAGATAACCGCCACTCACGCCGATGTCTCCTTTATAAATAAGGAGAGGGTCGTTGCCAAATTCTTCATCGTTTTCAGGAGTCAGCACCTCGACGTTTTTGGTCAGCACTTCTTTCATACTCAATATCTTCACTGCATGATCGTAACCGGCATATTCGTCGGAAAGCGGATTGAATACGGTAATCACCCGCTGCCCGTCAACCGCTTCGTACCAACCCAAATCGACGTTGACAGGCCACAACGTGCCCCACACATCACAATCCAGATAAAAGGCATTGCCTGTAGTGCGTATTGTCGCCCACAAGGGAGGTGTAAAATCGCCCACCGAGTATCCGTCGCCATCATCGTCGCACGACTGAAGCACAGGCATCAGCGCCATACACAACGAAAACAAGAGCCAATGTATTCTTTTCATCATCAAAGCTTTATTTTAAATCCTTTATTTAATGTATTAACAGTCACAAGTGCCTGCCACCACTCCTCTGAAAAGCGAATGGCAAACATTCACAAAAAAAATACGGAAACCGCTTATTTACTGCATCTGTTTCCGTACTTTTAACATATTCTAAATCGTCAGTGATTTCTGTCTTTTTGCCTCAGCAACTTCACCATCTGTCGTGCAGCGCGTATCGGAGCACCTGCTTCGCCCAATCTCATGGCCATATAGTCGTACCCTTCAAGCATTCGTTGCCGATAGGTTGCATCGTACAGGATGCGACGCAGTTCGTCGCGAATTTGCTCCACCGTCATCAAATCGGCCACAAGCTCTTTCACCACTTCACGGTCGGCTATCAGATTGACCAGCGAAATGTAACGCACTTTCAGTATATGCCGTTTCAAGAAAGCTATTATCTTACCGATGGGCGTATGGTAGCACACCACTTGAGGCACGCGCAACAAAGCCGTCTCGAGCGTAGCCGTTCCCGAAGTAACCAGCGCCGCCTTGGCATGACGAAGCAGAGGATACGTCTGGTTGAAGAGGATTTTCACTTTCGCCTCGCCCACGTATTGCGCATAGTATTCGGGCGCAATGCCCGGTGCGCCGGCCAACACCAACTGATAATCGGGAAAAGACGAAGCGGCACGAAGCATGTCGGGCAGATTGTCCTTAATCTCCTGGCGGCGGCTACCGGCCAGCAAGGCAATAATCGGACGATCATCAAGACCGTTTTTCTGAAGAAAAGCCTCTCGACTCTCGTCATAGGCAGAAGAAAACGCAGTGACTTCATCGACCGTCGGATTGCCCACATAATGGATGGGATACCGATGTTTTCCCTCGAAAAAATCGACTTCGAACGGCAGGATGGAAAACAACTCGTCCACATCACGCTTGATATGCTTGATGCGATATTCCTTCCATGCCCATATTTTGGGAGAAATGTAGTAGTAAACAGGGATATGTGTATGTGCACGCACAAATTTGGCTATATTCAGATTGAAACCCGGATAATCCACCAATATCACTACATCGGGTTGCCAAGCCACAATGTCGTCCTTGCAACGCTTCATGTTGGCAAAAATGGTGCGCAAGTGCATCAACACAGGAATAAAACCCATGTAAGCCAATTCGCGATAGTGCTTGACCCTCGTACCTCCTACGGCCGACATCAGGTCGCCCCCAAAGAAACGAAAATCGGCTCCGGGGTCTTCTTGCTTCAAGGCAGCCATCAGGTGCGAGGCATGCAAATCGCCCGAGGCTTCACCAACGATCAGATAATACTTCATAAAACGAAGAATGAAGAATGAAGAACAAAACCCGAATGCGCTTCATTCTTCACTCTCTATTTTTACATTAAAACCAGGTTTTCAGCTCGTCAATCAAGCCATAAGCAGTCACGTCAACAGTCGTAGGAGTGATGGCTACATAGCCGTTGGCCAGCGCCCAGTGATCGTTCTTCTCGTTGTCGGCGTCAGTATCGACAAACTCGCCTGTCAGCCAATAGTAATGACTGTCGCCACGATGGGCAAAGTTTTCCCATTCGTTTGTCCACTGTCCCTTGGCTTGCTCGCAGATGCGCACGCCTTTCAGTTCTTTCGCATCGGGGAAGTTCACGTTCAGACAGGTCAATGCAGGCAATCCCTTCTCAAGCACCATGCGGGCAATGTCGCGTACGTAAGGTCCTGCAGCCGTAAAGTCAGCGTCGGGTTCATGACTGCACAGGGAAAAACCGATGGCGGGCACTCCCTTCAGACATCCTTCAATCACTACGCCCATTGTGCCCGAATAATGGACATTGGTAGCCGAATTGTCACCATGGTTGATGCCGCCTACCACCAAGTCGGGCTTACGATCAAGTACGGTGTCGAAAGCCAACTTCACGCAATCGGTCGGCGTACCCGAGCATTTATAAACCGTCAACCCTACATCCTTGCGAATAAGCTGATAGTGAATAGGTTCGTTTGTCGTCAGTGCACACGCCGTACCCGAACGGGGTGTATCGGGAGCCATCACTACAATCTCGCCCAGCGGACGAAGAAACTTTATCAACTCACTGATTCCTTTCGACATGATGCCGTCGTCATTCGAAACCAATATTAAAGGTCTTTGATTTTCCATATTTACACATTATTAAAACATTGCCGCAAAATTAATGATTTCGCTCGAGATTGTAAAATAAAAGAACGTCAACAATGAATCACATCCCGCTTTATATATCTCCCTTCGTTAAACTATGTAAAGCTTACTTTACTTTTTATCCAATATACTCGTTTATATGTAAAGCATACATTACTTTTGCGATCGTCAACCAATACATATAAGTTATGAAAACAAACTATCTGTTACCTCCATCCTACAAAAAACCGGGGATGGTATTAAGCCTGATTTTTGCATGCGGATGCCTTTACGTATTGTTCAGCGAGCAAAACGACCCCTTCGGGCAACTGCTTCACAAAATGGGTAAAATCGACGACGCCTTCGACGAAATCTGCGTCATCGGCCTCTCCATCGGCCTGCTGCTAACGGTCTTCTCGCGCGAAAAAGACGAAGACGAGTGCATCACCCACCTGCGCATGCAAGCCTGGACGCTTGCCATTGCAGTCAACTATCTGATACTGATAGCAGGCACTCTTGGCCTCTACAGCTCCCAGTACCTCTCGTTCGTATTCATCAACATGTTTACGATACCTGTACTCTTCTTGTTCATCTTTCAATGGAAACTTTACCGTTTCAGAAAGGACAACCATGAATAATACCTTAAAAGTGCAGCGTGCCATCATGGGCATGACTCAACAGCAACTGGCAGAGTCGGTTGGCGTCAGCCGACAAACCATCAATGCCATCGAAACCAAGAAATACATCCCCTCGACCGTGTTGGCCTTGAAAATAGCACGAACCTTTGGTAAGCCAGTAGAGGAAGTTTTCCAACTCGAGGAAGGTGAATAGCAAAAAGGCTCTCAAGCCACTATGCCCAAGAAAGCCGAGGACAAAGTCCCGAGGAGATCGTCCCTTGTCCCCGGCTTTCTTCTGCCCGATCACCGCTTCTGAAAAAGCTGTCTTCACACATCTTTACAGCAGCCGAAAAAAGTCCACCCACTTGCTACCAAACACGATTTTCACTATCTTCGCACTGAATCTATAAGACAAAGTCCAATGATAGCAGACATTCTTCTCATCATCTTCGGCATCATTTGCCTGCTGGCAGGGCTGGCCGGCTGCATACTTCCCGCCTTGCCGGGACCTCCACTCGCCTATATCGGCATGCTCCTGCTTCACTTCACCGACCGCGTCCAATTCACCACAGCCGAATTGCTGGTGTGGCTCGTATTGGTCATCATCATCCAGATCCTTGACTATTTTGTCCCTCTGCTGGGCGCCAAGTATAGCGGAAGCACCCGCTGGGGAACACGAGGTTGTCTGGCAGGTACCCTTGTAGGGCTCTTCTTCATGCCATGGGGCATCATCCTCGGCCCGTTCTTAGGCGCCTTCGTGGGCGAACTGCTGGGCGGACGCGAAACGAAAGAAGCCCTACGCTCAGGCCTCGGCTCCCTGATAGGCTTTCTGCTTGGCACCGCCCTGAAGTGCGCCCTCTGCGGATACTTCATCTGGCAGTTCACAACAGCCCTGCTCTGATTTGCCCGAATCGCCCCGAGAAGCATTCAAATAAATCTTAATCTTCACCAAGCACCCGGACAAAACTCAAAGATTTCCAATATAATTCCGTATATTTGCCCCCTGACGGAGAAAAGCACCTGACAAAAACGAACTGGCAAGAGAAAATCAATTCGGGCACCCTCAAGTTATTAACAAAAAGGGCGACTTATCAACCGTTTTTGCAATCTCCTCCTGATTTTTGCAGGCGCTCTCAGAAATAATCGCTTATTTCGCCGCCGATAAATATATTGTGAATATGGGAAAAATTATTGCAATGGCAAATCAAAAGGGAGGCGTAGGCAAAACCACCACCACCATCAACCTGGCGGCATCGCTGGCCACCCTTGAAAAAAAAGTGCTCGTTGTTGACGCCGACCCACAGGCCAACGCCTCTTCGGGACTTGGAGTTGACATTAAACAAGCCGAATGCACTATCTACGAGTGCATTATTGACCGTGCCAACGTGCGTGAAGCAATCCATGACACCGAGATTGAAACGCTCAAGGTAATCTCTTCTCACATCAACTTAGTAGGCGCCGAAATCGAAATGCTCAACCTGAAGAACCGCGAACGGATACTGAAGGAAGTGCTTTCGCCACTGAAAAATGAGTTTGATTATATTTTAATTGACTGTTCGCCGTCACTGGGGCTTATCACCGTCAATGCGCTTACTGCCGCCGACTCGGTCATCATCCCCGTGCAAGCCGAATACTTCGCCTTGGAAGGCATCAGCAAACTGCTGAACACCATCAAAATCATCAAGTCGAAACTGAATCCGGCCTTGGAAATAGAAGGCTTCCTGCTGACCATGTATGACTCGCGCCTGCGACAAGCCAACCAGATTTACGACGAAGTGAAACGCCACTTCCAAGAACTGGTCTTCAAGACCGTCATACAACGCAACGTCAAACTGAGCGAAGCACCCAGCTACGGACTGCCAACCATCCTCTACGATGCCGATTCGACCGGAGCCAAAAACCACATGGCACTGGCCAAAGAGCTGATAGAGCGAGAAAACAAAGGAAAAAGACAATAATTAAGATATGGCACAGAAAAGAAATGCATTAGGACGCGGATTGGACGCCCTGCTATCCATGGACGACGTTCAGACAGAAGGCTCTTCCTCCATCAACGAGATCGAGCTGTCGAAAATCGTCGTCAACCCCAATCAGCCACGGCGAGAATTCGACCCCGTAGCCCTGCAGGAACTGGCCGACTCCATCGCCGAAATAGGCATCATACAGCCCATCACCCTGCGCAAACTGTCCGACGATGAATATCAGATCATCGCCGGAGAAAGACGTTTCCGCGCCTCGCAAATGGCAGGGCTGACCACTATACCCGCCTACATCCGCACAGCCGACGACGAAAACGTCATGGAAATGGCCCTCATCGAAAACATCCAACGCGAGGACCTGAACTCCGTCGAAATAGCCTTGGCCTATCAGCACCTGCTCGAACAATACGGTCTGACACAAGAACGGCTGAGCGAACGCGTAGGCAAAAAGCGCACTACCATAGCCAACTACCTGCGACTACTCAAACTTCCGGCCCCCGTACAGATAGGCTTGCAAAACAAACTGATAGACATGGGCCATGCACGCGCATTAGTCACCCTGGGCGACCCCAAGTTGCAGGTCAAGATATTCGAAGAAATACTCGAACATGGCTACTCCGTGCGTAAAGTCGAAGAAATCGTAAAATCGCTCAGCGAAGGCGAAACCGTCAAAAGCGGAAGTCGCAAAATAGCCCCCAAACGAGCCAAATTGCCCGAAGAATTCAACATGCTCAAACAACAGCTATCCGGATTCTTCAACGCTAAAGTGCAACTGACCTGCTCGGAAAAAGGGAAAGGGAAAATCAGCATCCCGTTCAACAACGAAGAAGAACTGGAGCGCATCATCGGCATTCTTGATACCCTAAAGAATAAATGACAAGAAGAAATACTACATATCGTGTAATCATTGCCCTGCTTGTTTGCTTCCTGCAAATGGCAGGGATTACCGTGTATGGGCAAAACCGTCCGCGAGCTGCATCCAAAAGAATGCACTCGCAGACAACCGATACCACCACAACTGCTCGTCCGCTGATAAACACAGCGGACAAAGACAGCTTGAATATCGTACCGACCGACTCCACACTGACTGAAGTGTCCGATTCACAAGTAGCCGACAGCATAGCTGCCGAAAACAAAAGGAAAATGCTCGAAATGACCTCGGCCACCAGCCCTCAGGTAACCCCTACGCCAACCGACAGCCTCAAACAGGACCTCAACCACAAGGTTTGGATACCCAACCCGACCAAAGCTACGTGGTTAGCGCTTGTCATCCCCGGCGGTGGACAAATCTACAACCGAAAGTTCTGGAAACTCCCCATCTTCTACGGAGGCTTTGCCGGCTGCGCCTATGCCCTGACATGGAACAACAAGATGTACAAAGACTACTCCAACGCCTACAAAGACGCCGTCAACGAAAACTGGAATTCAAACAGCATCCAAGACTTGTTGCCACCTGGCTACTTGGACCGTGTGTCCAAAACCCAGCTGACCGAAACCCTACGGAAGCGAAAAGACACCTTCCGACGATACCGCGACATGAGTATTTTCGCCTTTATCGGAGTCTATCTGCTTTCGGTAGTAGATGCCTACGTCGATGCAGAATTGTCCAACTTCGACATCAGCCCCGACCTGAGCATGCACATCGAACCGGCTATCATCAACAGCAATCAGAGCAGCAGCCTCTCCAACAAATCGCTGGGAGTGCAATGCAGCTTCCGATTTTAAGAAAAGAGACACCCAATTAAAAGCATAATAACCCATGATAAGAAAAACGAAACGTCTGAAGCAAATCATAACAACCTCTACCCTGTTTCTCTGCACCCTGCTCCCCACTACGGCCAATGCACAGAAAAGCGTTGACGTATTGATACACGAAAACGGAACAGAGCGCAAGGAAACCATCGATTTGCCCGTCAGCATGACCTACCCGCTGGACAGCCTGCTAAACGACTGGAAAGCTAAAACATATATCGACTTAGGCAAAGATTGCAGCACCTCGCCAGACAATCCACTTTTCAGCGATTCCGTCTATATCGACCGTCTTTCCAAGATGCCAACCGTCATGGAAATGCCATACAACGAAATCATACGCAAGTTCATCGACATGTACACTGGTCGCCTGCGCTCGCAAGTTGCTTTCATGCTCAGCGCCTGCAACTTCTACATGCCAATCTTCGAAGAAGCACTCGATGCCTACAACCTGCCCCTCGAACTGCGCTACCTGCCCATCATCGAGTCGGCTCTCAATCCGTCGGCCGTATCGCGCGCAGGAGCTGCCGGATTGTGGCAATTCATGATCAGCACCGGCAAACTTTACGGATTGGAAAGCAACAGCCTCGTTGACGAACGTCGCGACCCCATCAAAGCAACCTGGGCAGCAGCACGCTATCTGAAGGATATGTACGACATCTATAAAGACTGGAATCTCGTCATTGCCGCCTACAACTGCGGCCCCGGCACCATCAACAAAGCCATTCGCCGCTCGGGAGGCAAAACCGACTATTGGGCCATCTACAACTATCTGCCCCGCGAAACACGAGGATACGTGCCTGCCTTCATTGCAGCCAACTATGTGATGACATACTATTGCAAGCACAACATCTGCCCCATGGAGACCAACATACCTGCCGCAACCGACACCGTGCAGGTGAACCACAACCTCCACTTCGAACAGATAGCCGACATCTGCGGCGTACCTTTGGACGAAATTAAAAGCCTCAACCCGCAATATAAGCGCAGCATCATCCCCGGAGAAGGCAAACCGCAAACTCTCCGTCTGCCAGTAACCGCTATCAGTACATTCATCGACCGCCAGGACACCATATATGCCCATCGCAGCGACGAGTTGTTCAAAAACCGCCGAACCGTATCCGTAGCCAGCACAAGCCGCTCATCAAAAAGCAGTGGTGCCAGCGGTGACGTTACCTATTACCGCATTAAAAACGGAGACACCTTAGGAGGTATAGCCGCCCGCTACGGAGTGACCGTGAAGCAACTACGAAGTTGGAACGGACTAAGGAACAATAAAATACGTGCCGGAAAACAACTGAAAATCTACAAATAGCCCCGTGCGCAACCGCTTGGAGATCCTCCCCGGCACCAGCTTCTGAACCAACCCTTATCCAACGGAGATGAAGCACACGGGGAGAAACTTTTCCTTAAGTATATGCAAATATTCGTGTTTTAATGTCCCAAATGCTTGCATGCTTTTGAAAAATACTTATTTTTGCAGCAAAGAGAGCGAAAAAAGGAGAAACATCGTATGGACGAAAATACAACCATGAAAGAAAAAGCACAAGATGAAATGATCGAACAGGCGTTTCAAGAGTTGCTGAACGACTACTTGGCAACCAAACACCGCAAACGGGTCGAAATCATCACCAAAGCTTTCAACTTTGCCAACCAGGCACACAAAGGCATCAAACGACGCTCGGGTGAACCCTACATCATGCACCCCATTGCCGTAGCCAAAATCGTATGCAATGAAATAGGCCTCGGTTCAACGTCCATCTGCGCTGCTCTGTTGCACGACGTCGTGGAAGATACTGACTATACGGTAGAAGACATCGAAAACATATTCGGCCCCAAAATAGCCCAGATTGTTGACGGATTGACCAAAATATCAGGCGGCATCTTTGGCGACCAGGCCTCGGCACAGGCCGAAAACTTCAAAAAACTGCTGCTCACCATGAGCAACGACATCCGCGTTATCCTCATCAAGATAGCCGACCGCCTGCACAACATGCGTACCTTGGGCTCCATGCTGCCCAACAAACAATACAAGATAGCCGGAGAAACCCTCTACATCTATGCCCCGCTGGCCAACCGGTTGGGATTGTATAAAATCAAGACCGAGCTGGAAAACCTGAGCTTCAAATACGAACACCCGGAAGAATACAAGGAGATAGAAGACAAGCTTGCCGCAACGGCTGCCGAACGCGACAAGGTGTTCAAAGAGTTCACAGCCCCCATCCGCGCACAATTAGACAAGATGGGACTGAAATACCGCATCCTGGCACGTGTCAAATCCATCTATTCCATATGGAACAAGATGCAGACCAAACACGTTCCTTTCGAAGAAATCTACGATTTGTTGGCCGTACGTATCATCTTTACTCCCCGCAATATGGACGAGGAACTCAACGACTGCTTCGACATCTACGTAGCCATCTCGAAGATATACAAGCCCCATCCCGACCGCCTGCGCGACTGGGTAAGCCACCCCAAAGCCAACGGCTATCAGGCACTTCATGTGACCTTGATGGGCAACAACGGCCAGTGGATAGAAGTGCAGATTCGTAGCGAGCGGATGAACGACGTGGCCGAACAAGGCTTCGCCGCCCATTGGAAGTACAAAGAAGGAGGCGGAAGCGAAGACGAAGGCGAACTGGAGAAATGGCTGAAAACCATCAAGGAAATACTCGATGACCCCCAGCCGGACGCCATCGACTTCCTCGACACCATCAAACTGAACCTCTTTGCTTCGGAGATTTTCGTATTCACGCCCAAAGGCGACCTCAAAACCATGCCGCAAAACTGCACGGCACTCGACTTTGCCTTCTCGCTGCACACCGACATCGGAAGCCACTGCATCGGCGCCAAAGTGAACCATAAGTTAGTTCCGCTGAGCCACAAGCTGCAGAGTGGTGACCAGGTAGAGATTCTGACGTCCAAGTCACAGCGGGTTCAGGCCGAATGGATGAACTTTGCCACTACCGCAAGGGCACGGGCCAAGATTGCCTCCATCCTGCGCAAAGAAGCCAAAGCCAACCAGAAGATAGGTGAAACCATGCTGGCCGACTTTCTGAAAGCCGAAAACATACGCATGGACGATTCGTCCATCGACAAGCTGACCCACCTGCACAACTTCCACAACCGCGAAGAACTGTTTGTCGCCATCGGCAGCAAAAAGCTGGTACTGGGCGATGCCGACAAAAACGTATTCAAGGAAAAACAAGGGAAAAGCTGGAAAAAATTACTTTCCTTCTCTTTCGGAGGCAACAAGGAAAACAAAGAGGAGAAAGAACAGAAGGAAGAAAAAACGGAGGAAAAGGCTCTTCCCGAGAAAATAGATACCAAAAAGATTCTGAAGCTGACCGAAGAGGCCATCTCCAAAGAATACATCATGGCCGACTGCTGCCACCCCATACCGGGCGACGACGTGCTGGGCTACATCAACGAAAACAATCAGGTCATCATCCACAAACGACAGTGCCCCATAGCCATCAAGCTGAAAAGCAGCTACGGAAACCGCATCATTGCCACCCAGTGGGACACCCACAAAGAACTCTCTTTCCTGGTAACTATATATATAAAAGGTATAGATGCCGTAGGATTGCTGAACGAAGTGACGCAAATCATCTCGCGCCAACTGAACGTGAATATCCGCAAACTGGATATTGAAACCAACGACGGCATCTTCGAAGGAAAAATACAACTTTACGTACACGATGTAGACGACGTACGCACCATCTGTAACAACCTGAAACAAGTAAAGAACATCAAGCAGGTATCGCGCATCGAGGACTAGTCATTATCCTTTTGCATATCCGTCTGCCCCTCGGTGAAAGCATCGAGGGCATCGCGCATGCCTATCAGTTCTTCACGGATAGCCTTCAGGCGCTCTACAGTTTCAAAATTGCGCAAGGTCGATTCGCGCCGGTCTTTCATTCGCTGACGGGCACCAGGCAAGGTCATACCTCTTTCTTTGACCAAATAATAAATCAGTTTCAGTGTCTCAATGTCTTCCTTGCGATACTGACGTATGCCGCGTCCTGCCTTTTTGGGGTTGAGTTGCGGAAATTCGCGTTCCCAGAAACGGAGCAACGACTCATTGACTCCAAACATCTCGGCTACTTCGCCAATGGAATAATACAATTTCAGATTCTTATCGGTATTCAGCATGATTTGTTCCTCAATTTAGCATACAATAAAACCTGTCCAGCCATCAATCCATCATCTTTCCATGATTTTCGGCTATCTGAATCATACGGTCGTAGTCTTCAGCACTAAGATCCATGAAGTAGTAGTTGACAGGATTCACCACCTGACCTTTCACGTGGACTTCGTAATGCAGATGCGGACCGGTACTTTTACCCGTATTGCCCACACCTCCAATCACTTCACCACGCACTACACGCTTGCCCAGCTTGGTACGAAACTCTTTCAGGTGAGCGTACCACGTCTGATAGCCGAAACCATGGTCAATGACAATCGTATTGCCGTATCCCGTTTCCCAGCCCATCTTCACCACTGTACCGTCGCCCGTAGCGTATACATCCGTACCCGGATTAGCCGAAAAGTCCATGCCCGCATGGAAACGGGTAGTACCATAGATAGGGTCAATACGTGTACCATAACCCGAAGCTGTCTGTTTCAGGTTCTTATTGGATATGGGCTGAATGGCCGGAATACACTTCAGCATTTCATCGTGCTGCTTGCACATCTCCACCACATCGTCGAACGAGCGCGACTGGATGTAGAGCTGCTTGGTCAGCATGTCGAGCTTCTGCGTGGTATTGATAACGAGCTCAGAACTGGCCATCCCCATCAGATGCTCGTAGCGGTTGGTACCGCCATAACCGGCCTGACGAATGGCTGAAGGAATGGGGTCGGCCTGAAAGATAACACGATACAGGTTGTCATCGCGCTGCTGAATGTCCTGAAGCACGCCCATCGCCTCGTTTATCCGATGCGAAAGCACATTGTACTGTGCCTGCAAACGGCTGTTTTCCTGGCGTAACTCTTTCTCGGAGGGAGAACCAAAAATCAGTAACAGAACAATGAAGCAACCTGCTCCAAGCCCCATACCGATAAACAGACGACGGGCATAACTCATCATCCGCTGGCGGACAGTAGGATAAATACGGTCGTACGTCTGTGTCCGAGGATTATATATGTAGTAAACTTTGCGCATCTTTTGGAAATATTTTCGCTGGTCGATGGGGCAAAAGTAATAAAAACAAGCTATCTTTGCGCTGTTTTTTTGAGTTTTTAAGTTCTTTAGTCTTTTGACTTTGTTTGTTTTAGCCGACAAACGAGGCTGATGTTCCTCTGCAGAGGATTCGTCGGGCAGGTGCTACTGCCGGACAAAAGGCAGACTGAAAACTCAAAACTTATAAATCCGGATATTTAAAAACTCGAATAGAATATGTTGACAGCAAACGAAATCAGAGACTCATTCAAGAGTTTCTTTGCGAGCAAAGGACACCTGATTGTTCCTTCGGCCCCGATGGTGATAAAAGACGACCCCACGCTGATGTTTACCAACGCGGGCATGAACCAGTTCAAAGACATTATCCTGGGCAACCACCCGGCCAAAAACAAAAGAGTCGCGGACTCGCAGAAGTGCCTCCGTGTAAGCGGTAAGCATAACGACCTGGAAGAGGTGGGACACGACACGTACCACCACACCATGTTCGAGATGCTGGGCAACTGGTCGTTTGGCGACTACTTCAAGAAAGAAGCCATTTCGTGGGCTTGGGAATACCTGGTAGATGTACTGAAAATCAATCCTGAAAACCTTTATGCCACCGTCTTCGAAGGAAGTGCAGAGGAAGGACTCGAACGCGACAACGAAGCTGCCTCGTACTGGGAGCAGTTCTTGCCGAAAGACCACATCCTGAACGGAAACAAGCACGACAACTTCTGGGAGATGGGCGATACAGGCCCCTGCGGACCGTGCTCGGAGATACATATCGACTCGCGCTCGGAAGAGGAGAAAGCCAAAGTGCCCGGACGTGAGCTGGTAAATAAGGACCATCCGCAAGTTATCGAAATATGGAACCTCGTGTTCATGCAATACAACCGCAAGGCCGACGGCAGCCTCGAACCGCTTCCCGCCAAGGTGATCGACACCGGTATGGGCTTCGAGCGTCTGGTACGTACCTTGCAGGGCAAGACGTCCAACTATGACACCGACGTCTTCCAACCCATCCTGAAAGCCGTAGGCGACATGGCTGGAAAGGCATACGGCACCGATGAGAAGTCGGACATCGCCATGCGCGTCGTTGCCGACCACATCCGTACCATCGCCTTCTCTATCACCGACGGCCAGCTGCCCAGCAATGCCAAGGCAGGTTACGTCATCCGCCGTATCCTGCGCCGTGCCGTACGTTACGGTTACACGTTCCTGGGACAGAAACAAGCCTTCATGTACAAGCTCATTCCCGTGCTGATAGACAACATGGGCGAAGCCTATCCCGAACTGAAGGCACAAAAAGAACTGATTGTCAAAGTCATCAAGGAAGAGGAAGAAGCGTTCCTGCGCACGCTCGAAACCGGTATCCGTCTGCTGGACAAGACCATGGCCGACACCAAAGCAGCAGGCAAGACTGAAATCAGCGGAAAAGATGCCTTCACCCTGTATGACACGTTCGGATTCCCACTCGACCTGACCGAACTGATTCTGCGCGAAAACGGTATGACTGCCGACCTGAAGGAGTTCGATGCCGAAATGCAGCAGCAGAAGCAGCGTGCCCGTAACGCCGCCGCCGTTGAGACCGGCGACTGGATTACGCTGAAAGAAGGCACTACCGAGTTTGTAGGTTACGACTATACCGAATACGAAACAAGCATCCTGCGTTATCGCCAAATCAAACAAAAGAACCAGACTCTTTACCAGATTGTACTGGACAAGACTCCGTTCTATGCCGAAAGCGGTGGTCAGGTGGGCGACACCGGTGTGCTGGTCAACGAATTCGAGACTATCGAAATCATCGACACCAAGAAGGAGAACAACCTCCCCATCCATCTGACAAAGAAGCTGCCCGAACACCTCGACGCACCGATGATGGCTTGCGTAGACACCGACAAGCGTGCAGCCTGTGCTGCCAACCACTCGTGCACACACTTGCTGGACGAGGCTTTGCGTACCGTACTGGGCGACCACGTAGAGCAGAAGGGTTCGCTTGTGACACCCGACTCGCTGCGTTTCGACTTCTCGCACTTCCAGAAGGTGACCGACGAACAGTTGCGTCAGGTAGAACATCTGGTCAACGCCAAGATACGCGCTAATATTCCGTTGAAAGAATACCGCAATATACCTATTGAAGAGGCCAAAGAGCTGGGTGCCATCGCCCTGTTTGGTGAAAAGTACGGTGACCACGTACGTGTCATCCAGTTTGGTTCGTCCATCGAGTTCTGCGGCGGAACGCACGTAGCTGCTACGGGTAACATCGGTATGGTGAAGATTCTGTCCGAAAGTTCCGTTGCTGCCGGCGTACGACGCATCGAGGCTGTAACCGGAGCCAAGGTAGAAGAAATGATTGACAGCTTCCAAGACACTATGCGCGACCTGAAGTCATTGTTCAACAATGCTCCCGACCTGGCTGGCGCCATCCGCAAGTACATCGAAGAGAATGCCGGACTGAAGAAGCAGATCGAAGAGTACATGAAGGAGAAGGAAGCCCAGCTGAAGGAACGTCTGCTGCAAAGCATGAAGGAAGTGAACGGCGTGAAAGTCATCAAGTTCTGTGCTACTATGACTCCGCCCGAAACGGTGAAGAACATCGCCTTCCAGCTGCGCGGCGAAGTGACAGAAAACCTGTTCTTCGTAGCCGGAACCGTCTTCGAAGGCAGACCTACACTGACCGTCATGCTGAGCGACAATCTGGTTGCCGGCGGACTGAAAGCTGGTGCACTGGTGAAAGAAGCTGCCAAACTGATGCTGGGCGGTGGCGGCGGACAGCCCCACTTCGCAACTGCCGGCGGTAAGAACCCCGACGGCGTAAGTGCCGCTGTAGACAAAGTGCTGGAACTGGCTGGCATCTGATTAGAAGCATTCTGAAAAAATATTCCCGAAACAGGAAGTCGGCTATACAGGGCCGTACTTCCTGTTTTTTTGTATCTATTGATACAAGAACATCATGTATACCTGGCACACCGAGAACAGACAAGCAAGTCAGAAAAGCATTTAACAAAGTGTATAGCTAAGCAGGAACAGTTCCCGACAACTGTCTATCGTGGCAGTCTACAAAGCTCAAAAGCGTCCAATTATATCGGGAGAAAAATGACAGATGCAGGCGTCGTAACGACTGCAAGCAAGCTGCACTGTCGCTGCAAACTGGTTGCAGTGTTACTGCAAGCTGGTTGCAGACGTACTGCAAGCCCGTTGCAGACGTACTGCAAAGGCGTTTGCAGCAGCACTGCACACTTGTTTGCAGTAACGCTGCAACAAGTATGCAGTACTTTGCAGTCAGAGTATGGCCGAAAGGAAGACTTGTAGCCCCCTCGGCCAACCCTACTTATTCCACTTGTTCTTCGGGATAGTTTACCAGATAAAGCGTGCCTGTGGCACGGGTAAAGGCAGTGTATAGCCAGCGGAAATAATCGGGCGTCAGATACTCGTCCGACAGGTAACCCTGGTCCAGAAATACGTTTTTCCACTGTCCGCCCTGCGCCTTGTGGCAGGTGACGGCGTAGGCATACTTCACCTGCAAGGCGTTGTAGTAAGGATCGGCCTTCATCTTCTTCATGCGGTCGCGCTTCAGCGGGATGTCGGCATAGTCTTCGAGCACGGTGTAGAACAGGCGGTCGTTGTCGGCCTTCGGCAGAGCCGGAGCATCGCTGTGCAAGGTGTCGAGCAGCAGGTTCACTTCGAGCTCGAAATCGTCGTAATCGGGAAAGGCCAGCGTAACGTCGGCAAAACGGAATCCGTACATCTCGCGCGTACGACGCACACGCCGCACTACGGCCGTCTCGCCGTTGGCAATGAAATCCATCGTCTTGTTCTTCTCCGTCCAATAATAGTTGTTCTTGGCCACCATCAGCCAGTCGCCCGACTCCAGTTCCTCCTCACGCCACAGAATCTGTGCACGTATGCCCTTATTATAAAGGTTGGCACGCTTGTTGCTGCGGCACACGACGATGGTCTCGTCCATTCCGTCTCGACCGTAGCAAGTCTCCAGCGCTTCTATCAGTTCGCTTCCGGGCAGCACCCGGATGTCGGGAAAACCACTCACACGGATTTTGGGCAGACTGAAGCAATCGTCCTCTGCAATCAGCTGACGCAGGCGGGTAGCATTCCACAAGATGCCCGACTGCTGCTCCTGCCTGACCACCTGCGTCAGGTCCGTCTCCATCACCTCCAGCCCGTACCCCCGCAACGCATCGGCACAGAGCGCCGGACTCTGCTCCTCGCCCACCGGCGGAAGCTGTGCCGTGTCGCCCAACAGCAGCAGGCGGCATCCCATGCCCGAATAGACAAACTGCACCAGATCGTCGAGCAAACGGCCCGTACCGAAAGCCGACCCCGACAGTCCGTCGTTTGCTATCATCGAAGCTTCGTCCACTATATATAAAGTATGCGTCGTCAGGTTGTCGTTCAGCGCAAAGTTGCTCATCTCGTTCGAAAAAGCCTGCTGCCTGTATATCTTCTTATGAATGGTAAAGGCCGCGTGACCGGCATAGCCGGCAAAGACTTTAGCCGCCCGCCCGGTCGGAGCCATCAGCACCGACTTCTGCTGCAGCTTGTCGAGGGTACGCACCAGTGCTCCCACCAGCGAAGTCTTTCCGGTTCCCGCGTATCCCCGCAACAGGAAAACCACATCGGACGAGGCCGAACAAAGGAATTCCGACAAATATTTTATTGCATTTTCCTGCTCCGAAGTTGGTTGATAAGGAAAATTTTCCTTAATTTGCCTTTCTAAATAGTTATTTATCATTTTTGTACGAGAAAAAAGTTCCCGGAACTATCGTATTTAAATTTATTTATTCTATTTTTGCGATGCGAATATAACAACTAAAAACATAATTTATCATGAAAACAGTATTTAATATTGTATTAGTACTCTGTGCTGCTGCATTAATCTACATTTGCTATAGCAGTATTATGGGTCCTATCAATTTTGAAAAAGCAAAAAAGGAAAGAGAACAGGCTGTCATTGCCCGTTTGATCGACATCCGTAAAGCACAACAGGAATACCGTTCGTTGCATCACGGAATGTACACAGAACATTTTGACACACTGATCGATTTCGTTAAAAATCAAAAATTACCTTTCGTCATGAAAGTAGGACAGTTGACAGACAAACAACTGGAAGACGGATTGACTGAAAAGAAAGCAATGGCTATCATCAACAAAGCTCAGAAGACAGGTAAATATGATGAAGTTAAGAAATGGGGACTTGAAAACTTTAAGCGTGACACCATGTGGGTAGCCGTAATGGACACCGTTTACCCAAAAGGTTTCAATCCGGATTCAATGAAATACATTCCTCACGGAAATGGTGCTATTTTTGAAATGAATGTTAAAAATGACACTGCAAAATCAGGTGCTCCTGTGTTCTTGTTCGAAGTAAAAGCTCCGTATGAAACTTACTTGGGCGGACTTGACAAACAAGAAATTATCAATCTGAAAGACCTGAACGAAAAACTGGGCA
>OMCT01000711.1_pt1 | contig 23830 bp, 20 predicted proteins | sample 1674301 | NCBI WGS metagenome assembly OMCT01 (sample SAMEA103958158, study PRJEB25191) | human gut metagenome
GGGAAAGCCTGCACCGTGTCAGGAAACCCCGCGCTTTCAAGCGCGGGTTGTTTAGTCCTCCGCCTTTCCGCTCTCCGCCAAAAGCGCCTTATAGATGAGATCGCGCTTCACCCCCGAAACCTTGGCCGCAAGCGCTGCAGCGCGGCTCAAAGGCAGTTCTGCGGCCGCCGCTCTCGCCCACTTCATCACATCATCCGTGAGGACCGCATCACGCCTTTCCGCCTCATCCACGCAGATCACGTATTCGCCGCGCGCTTCGTGCGTCGTAAGCCACGCGGGGATCTCCGAAGCCTTCACCCGCTCAAACGTTTCAAAGCGCTTGGTAACCTCACGCCCCACCACAACAGTGCGCTCAGGCTCTAAAAGAGTGGCGAGGTCAGTGAGCAACTCCTTCACCCGGTGCGGCGCCTCGTAAAGGACAAACGCTTCACCCCGGCCGCACAGCACTGCAAGGTCTGCATGGCGCTGTTTGGCCTGCGGCGCTACAAAGCCGGCAAAGGTAAATCGGTAGGCGTTAAGCCCCGCCGCACTCAGTGCGGTAATGACGGCCGAGCACCCCGGCACCGGAATGACGCGGAAACCCGCTTCCCGCACAGCCGCCACGGCCTTGGCGCCGGGGTCACTCACCGCCGGGGTGCCGGCATCCGTCACCAGGGCAATCCGGGCGCCCTTCTCCAACTCCCGGATAAGGGTTTCGCTCGCCTTCGCTTCATTGTGCTCGTGCACGCTGATTGTTCGTGCGCGGATCCCGTAGCGCTCCAGAAGCTTACGTGTTTCCCGGGTGTCCTCGCAGGCAACGGCGTCCGCGACGCTAAGAATCCATAAGGCGCGTACGGTAATATCTGCGGCATTACCGATCGGAAGCCCTACAATGTAAAGCGCTGCTTTCGGGAAAAGCTGTTCATCCACCCCGGAGGCGCGCACCAGTGCCGTACCGGAAAAAAGTTCCGGCACGGACGCAATCCCTTCCGGTCCCGCTGAATTAACGTTTTCCAAATTTTCAGACGTCATGACGCTGAAACATTCCTTTTTTGTTGGTTTTTGTGCCGCTCTGACGGCGCTCACGGCCTCGGCTCAGACGCCGGTCCCGGCTGCCGCACCTGCAATGACGCCTCAGGCGGCGACCGCTGCCTCAGAGACCGCCCCTGCGCTGCCCTCCGCACCGCAAGCGCCCGTGACGTCTGAGGCTGCCCCCGCCGCTCACGCAACCGCCGCAACGCCCCCGGTGTCCGAAGGCGCCACAGCCGGTGACGCACCGAACACGGATGCAAATACCGCCCCCGCCGAGCCCCCCGTCAAAATCGCGGTGCTGCTGCCCTCGAAAGACTCGGTCTTCTCGGGCGTCACACAGTCCGCCTTAAACGGTATTGTCGCATCGAATTATGCGGCGGAAAAACCGGCTGAAATTCTTCTGGTGCACCCGGACGCCTCAGGAAACATCGTAAAGCAGGCGCAAAAGGCGGCTGAAGCCGGCGCGGTTGCCGCGATCGGCCCCATTGACCGCACGGCGGTGGAATCTTTGGCCAAACTCAATTACCTGCCGCTTCCGATCGTGACACTGAACCAGATCGAAATCGATAAGGAAGTGCCCTTGACGCCGGAAGAACTTAAGGAACAGCAGCTTGCGCGTGAAGCGGCGCTTTTAGCCGACGAGGCGCAACGGGAACTCAATGTCGCCGACACCACAGAAGTGGTGGGAAGCACTGCGGCCGAAGAACCCTCTCAGGAAGTGGACCTCCTTGGTACCGGCAGCATTGCCGCGAAGATCTCGGTCCCCGGCTTTACCGCCGCCGAAGACCTCCCGCCCCCGTCGGTGCGCTACGAGCCCAAGGTCTTTCCGCACCAGTTTTTAATGCTGGGGCTCTCGATGGAAGAAGATGCCCTGTATGTCACCGAACTGGGCTTAAAGGCCCTGCCGCGCCTGACCGAATCGGGTAAGCGCCCCAAAGTGTTACTTATTGACGGCAACAGCCCCCTGGAAAAGCGCATCTCGCAGGCTTTTGAAAAGTCTTTGACGCTTGCGGGCTTTGCGCCGGACCGTCTCACCGTGGACCTTGATGCCTACCGGAGAGTCAACCAGTTCTTCCAGCTCGTGGTTGAACGCGATGAGACAATGCCCGAAGAGGAATTGATTGACCAGGAAGCCGACCCCCAGGGGTGGCGCCAGCAGCAGATCAGGCTCAGGCGCGAAAAAGCCGCGTTGCGTGCGCGCGCCGCCTTGGCTGAACCCCCGTACCACGCGATTTTCTTAGCGCTTGAGTCGCCTACGGCCTCTTTGGTGCGCTCGCGCCTTCCGATGCGCTCGCGCCTTTGGGCGACGTCCGCGGTGAACCCCGGCGACGCCGCGCATGACGCAGACGCCAAGGCCCTCACCTATGACCTCCGTCAGGTGGGACTTGTGGACAGTCCCTTTGTCCTTACCTTTGACCCCGCGGCCTTTGAAGAAAAATATAAGACCGTGGCACCCAAAACGATGCTCGAGCGCCGGCTCTTTGCCTTGGGGTCCGATGCCCTGACTGTCGCTCTTACGATGGCCAAGGGCAGCATCCGCGAAACGATTGACGGGCTCACGGGGACGCTCACCTATGACCTCGAGCATTCCCCGGTTGTGCACCGCCGGGGACAGACCGCGATGATCACGGGGGGCGCCATTAACGTGATGCCTGCCGACGAACTCATCGCCTTCCAGGTCGTCACCCACGGCTCAAGGTTAAAGCGCCAGGCCGAGTCCGCACCGGTGAGAAAACCCGGTGACGCACCGGCTCTCGTTCCTGAAACGGGGGACGTGACGAACGGAACCGCCCCCGAAAGTGAAACGCCCGCTGAAGACGCGCCCGCTGAAGCGCTTGATCTCACAACCCAGGCACTTCCGGAATAACCGGGTCTTGAAGCCCTTTCCGGGCTTCTTTTACGCGTCATGAACCGGTGCGTGCTTTAACCATGCACCGGTTTTTTGCGGCCGTTGAGGACTGCCGCCGGTTTGACAAGGAACTGATTGAACTTGCGCATCTCGTCAAAAAAGGAGCACAGGACGGTTTTGAAGAGCCGGCCGCGAGGGCGCAAGCGGCCCTTCTCCCACGTTGTTGAAAAGCAGACAGCAGGAGCAACCGCCCCGACGGTGCACGTTGCGGTGTCCAGCGCGGCCGATTGAGATTTTCGTCTTCCTGTGTCAAATGGTGCTTCAGTTCCCCTTGCAGGGCGGCGTTGGGCTACGATCTTCATCGCTTCGTTGAAATGAGCCTGCGTTAAGGCCGTTAAGCCGCCGGCTTCCATCAGTTGCTCTACGGCATCGTTCAGAATGGCCTGCTGCTGGTCGGTAAATTTTACGGTGTCGTTTATTTTGGGTGTACGGTGTGCCACGGTGATTCCTTTCGCGCCCTACGGGAGCGCTATTGTCGCCTGGACACAAAAAACATTACATCCTCCCGAGGCTGCGTGATACCCAACCTGAAAGCAACATCTTTTTGAGTAATTCTCAGGTACTTTCTCCGCGCCCTCAAAAGCACGGACATCTGGTTCGGGAGGCGAACAATAACGGGCTGCGGCATACGGATAACCTCTTTCCGAAAACTCTGTTTATCACTATAACGAACATTTTGAAAATATTACTCATAGTGATGTTTTGAATTCCTGCAGAAACGCAGACACTTTTGCCAAGATCAGGCGGCGGCAAAACCTTGGAACAAGGCACAATACGTTCCATTACAAACACAACCCAAAAAACAGAAATGTCCAAGATTCTGCTCATTAACGCCCACCCGAATCCCGCAAAGTCTGTCGCGAACAACGCCGTCATCGCAGAAGTCACGCGGCGCCTCCCTGAGATCACCGCACACAACATTGCGGACAGCTGCCGTAACGGCGCCTTTGACCTCGCGCTTGAGCACAAACTTCTCACCGATCACGACATCATCGTCTTTCAGTTCCCGCTCTATTGGTTCTCGGTGCCGGGGCTTCTCAAACAGTGGTTTGACGACGTGCTCACCCACGGCTTTGCCTACGGCACGAGCGGCACGGCGTTAAAAGACAAACTGGCCGTCTTTTCCTTTACCGCAGGCGAAGACATTTCTTCTGAGAACCCCGTGATTGACGGCACTCCCGTCAAGGCTATGTGCGCGCCGCTTTTTCTCACGGCCAACTACTGCAGGATGCGAAACACCGATCCGGTCTTTTCGGGCGGCATGATGTTTATCGAAGGCGTCTCCACAGAAGACGACTTAAAGGGCATCAAAGCGCGCGCTCAAGCGCACGGTGAGGCACTCGCCGCGCTTCTTACGAAAGCGTCGTAAATCACAGGCGGGTGTCGTCGGCTTCAAAGGCTTTGATGACCTCAAGCAGGGCCTCGCCGTATTTTTCGATCCGGCCGTTTCCGATCCTGTCGATACGGCGCATCTCTTCGATTGTCCCGGGCTTAGCCTGCGCAATTGCTTTGAGCGCCGAGTCCCAGAAAATGCAGTACGCGGGCTGCTCGAGCCGGCGGGCCTCTTCAAGCCGCCAGGCACGCAGTGCCTCAAAAAGAAGGCGCGTCTCTTCGGACGGGTTCCATTCTTCTTTGTTCCCGCGCCGGCCTGACTTGGCTTTCGTTGCCGTCAGGCCGTTTTTGCGCATCGTCACGCGGATTTTTCCTTTGAGAAGCTCGGAGGCCCGGCCGCCTGCAAGCGCAAGGGCACTGTAGCGCTCCGCATCCACCGTAAGAATGCGCAGGACAATGAGTTGGCGGATAAGACGCCTCCACTGATCCGGATCCAAGTCTTTGCCGATACCGAAAGTGGAAAGCTTGTCATGCCCTTCGGCGAACACTTTTTCGGTGGGATTACCCAACAGTACATCCACGATATGCCGCGCGCCGAAGGTGTGGCCGCTCAGTTTATTGCAACGCCAGATGCAGCTCACGAGTTTCTGAGCGGCGATCGTTGCATCGATAATCTCAGGGGGCTCGAGGCAGTTGTCGCAGTTGCCGCAGGTCTCCGGCGCTTCTTCGCCGAAATAATTGAGAAGCAGCTTTCTGCGGCAGTGCACGGTTTCGGCCAGCGCCAACATCGCGTCAAGCTTAATGGACGAGCGGCGTTTGTAGAGATCGTCCGCGTCACTCATCTCGATTAAGCGCATTTGGTTTACGACATCAGCGAGCCCGTAGCACATCCAGGCTTCCGCGGGTTTGCCGTCGCGGCCCGCCCGCCCCGTTTCCTGGAAGTAGTTTTCAATGCTTTTGGGCATATCGATGTGTGCGACAAACCGCACGTCGGGTTTGTCAATACCCATACCGAAAGCAATCGTTGCGCAGATCACGGCGCCGGGCGTATTGATAAACCACGCCTGATTGTCGTGGCGCATCTGACTGTCCATTCCGGCGTGATACGCCCGGGCATTAATCCCGCGGGCCACGAGTTTTTCGGCCGTGCTCTCAGCTTTGGCGCGCGACAGACAGTAGACAATGCCGCTTTCGCCCCGGTGCTCATCTTCAATGAAGTGCGTGAGCTGGCGCTGCGCATGATCTTTTTCGACAATCCGGTAGCGGATGTTGGGGCGGTCAAAGCTTGCGACAAAGCGTTTGGGATTGACCAAAAGCCGCTCACAGATTTCTTCCCGGGTCGCGAGGTCTGCGGTGGCGGTTAGCGCAATGCGGGGCACCTCGGGCCACCGCTCCCTTAACACCGAAAGCTGCGCATATTCCGGGCGAAAATCATGCCCCCACATACTCACGCAGTGCGCTTCATCGATTGCAAAAAGCGAAAGCCTAACCGTACTTAAAAACTGCAGCGTGCTTTCGAGCACCAATCGCTCGGGCGCAACGTAAAGGATGTCGACGTCACCGGCAGCAGCACGGCGCTTGATGTCGGCAACCTCGGGCCAGGCAAGCGTGGAATTGATGTAGGCGGCTTTGACACCGGCGTCGGAGAGGGCCCTTACCTGATCGGCCATGAGCGCAATTAAGGGCGAGACCACCACAGCCATCCCGGAGCGCATCAGCGCCGGAATCTGGTAGCAGAGGCTTTTGCCGCCCCCGGTGGGCATGAGTACGAGCGCGTCGCCGCCCGCGGCCACCGTTTCGATGACGTCTTTTTGAAAGCCGCGAAACGCCGTGAGGCCGAAAACCGATTCCAGAATGTCCTGCGCCGTCTGCGCCAATTTGCTCTCCGAAAACAGGGGCCGTGGGTCCCCAACGATGACGGACGGGATTGTACCTGCGCCGCCCCCGTTGCCGTCTTAAGACAGAAAAAGAAAACCGGCACGTTCACCCGAATATTTTCGGAAAAACCGTGCCGGTCCGGCCTCCCGTCAGGGGGAGACACTTCAGCAAGTTACAGAGGCTTTTTGGCCGCTTCTTCCTGCAGGCGCTTGGCTCTTAAGCAGGCTGCCGCCGTAAAGAGAACGTCCGAAGAAGAATTGAGACCCGTTTCCGCGGAGTCCTGCAGCACACCGATAATGAAGCCCACGGCCACAACCTGCATGGCGGTACCGTTATCAATGCCAAAGAGGCTGCAGGCCAAGGGGATGAGCATAAGCGACCCGCCCGGCACGCCCGCCGCACCGCAGGCGCAGAGCGCCGCGACCGCCGAGAGAAGAATAGCAGTGAACACATCCACCTGAATGTTGAGGCTGTGGCAGGCAGCCAACGCCAAAACCGTAATCGTGATGGCGGCACCGGCCATGTTGATCGTGGCTCCCAGGGGAATCGACACACCGAACGTGCTTTCCGGTAACCCGAGCTTACGGCAGAGGTTCAGGTTCACCGGGATGTTCGCGGCCGAAGAACGCGTAAAGAACGCGGTCACACCGGACTCACGCAGGGTCATCCAAGTGAGGGGATAGGGATTGCGGCGCGTACAGAACCAGACGATGAGGGGGTTCAGGATCAGTGCCACAAAGAGCATGCAGCCGATGAGAACGAGGAGCAGCTGCACATAGCCCACCAGCGCGGCAAAACCGGCCGTGGCAAAGGTGTTGGAAACCAACCCGTAAATACCGACAGGCGCAAAGCGGATCACGACGCGCACGATGAATTCCACGCCGTCGGAGATGTCGTTAACCATCTCGCGCGAGCGGTTACTAGCCTTACGAAGGGCGATACCCATACCGAGGGCCCAGGCAAGAATGCCGATGTAGTTGCCGTTTAAAAGGGCGTGCACGGGGTTATCAACAATACTCATCACGAGGTTGCGGAGCACCTCGAGAATGCCGCCCGGCGCAGAGGCCTTCGCGCCTTCGGTCACAAGTTCAATTGTGACCGGGAAAAGGAAACTTGCCACAACCGCTGTGACGGCGGCGGCAAAGGTGCCGACCAGGTAAATCACCACAATCGGACGCATATGCGTTTCATCGTGCACGTCCTGGTTCGCGACAGCGGCCACCACGAGCACAAACACCAGAACCGGCGCCACAGCCTTTAAGGCCGAGACAAACACGGTACCAAGAAACCCGAGACTCACGGCGGCCTGCGGGGCAAAGTAGGCTGTGAGGGCACCGAGCACCAAAGCAACGAGGATCTGCTTTACGAGCGACCCTCCCAAGATTAGCGGCATGGCGCGGTGCATCAGGGTTTTTCTGTTGACTTCACTCATTTTTATTTTCCGTCAGAGGTAAAACCGCACGTCTCAGGGAAAAAGCCGGCCGCGGAATGAGAATCTGACACCCCGTGCACCGTCTTCGGCATAAACCAACGCCGCCCGCCGTCAGAGTGCAGGCCCTCCTTTTCAAGAGCGCACCTGCAACAACTGCCGGCAGGATCACCTGCGTGCTTAAAAATTGTTTCAATGCAGGGAGAATACGTCACTACAACAGACAAAAGCAACAAAACACGCGCAAAATAGGCACTCTGACCTAGAAAATACGCGCTTTTCGCGTGTTTTCCAGGACCGTTCGGGACACAGGGCCGCGGCAAATCCGTCCGCTTTTCTTTTCATCCCGAAAGCTCTTATCATCAGGCGCATTACGACCGCTTCATTGTCCCGTTAACCCATGCCCGTCACACCGCGTATCGGCTTTATTCTCGTGTGCATCTTTTTGGATGCCCTCGGTATCGGCCTTATTGTGCCGGTGCTGCCGCGGTTAATCGGAGAGCTTGCCGTCACGCGCGATCTGCAGACGACGTGGTACGGCGCGATTATGTTGAGTTACGGCGTGATGCAGTTTTTAAGTGCACCGTTACTCGGAGCCCTTTCAGACCGCATCGGAAGGCGCCCTGTGCTCTTGGGCGGCATTCTGGGGCTCGGGCTCATGTTTGCGGTGCCCGCGTTTTCCACGTCGCTCTGGCTTATTTTAGGAAGCCGCATTTTGGGCGGGATGCTCTCCGCCAATATGACGGTCGCGCAGGCCTATATCGCCGACGTCACGGTGGGCGTTCAGCGCTTTTCAGGCTTTGGGAAAATCGGTGCGGTTTTCGGTATCGGCTTTGTGCTGGGGCCCGCTCTCGGGGGCGTACTCGGACAGTTTGATGTGCGCTTTCCCTTTATGTGCGCGGCCGTGATTTGCCTTGCCAACTTCCTTTACGGCGCCTTTGTCCTGCCGGAATCCCTTAAAACCCGCGACACGGCGCCTCTCTCCCTTAAACGCAACAACCCCTTTGCGGCGGTCTGGGCCTTAATCCGGATGCCGCAAAACCGGCTTCTTGTCACCGTTCTCACGCTTTCAAGCCTTGCGACCGGCGTCTTGCAGTGCACGTGGGCGCTTTACACCGAGTACCGCTACGGCTTTACGCCGTTATTAATCGGCCTTTCGGTCTTTGCTCTTGGGTTGAGCATCTCCTTTGTGCAGGGGTGGCTCCTGCCGCGCCTTGTGATCCGGCTCACACCCCGCAAAATCGTTTTTACGGCGCTTGCCGCAGGGACCGCAGCCTTAGCCGTGGTGGCACTCACCGGTAACGGCTTTGTGGCGGCGCTTTTTTGCTGTCTCTACGCGGTCTCAGGCGCCGCAGGCCCCATGATCACCGGGGATATCAGCCGCAGAACCGCGCCGGAACATCAGGGCACAACGATCGGCGCCGTGAGTTCACTCAATTCCCTCACGGGGGCCGTGGCGCCCGCAATCGGCACGCCGTTACTGATGTTTCCCGCAGACGCCCCCGCTGCTTTTACGGCGGGCATGCCCTACTTTGCCTGTGCGCTTTTTATGGGCCTTTCGCTCATTGCTGCGGCGGCTGTGAAAGACACCGAAGAAATACCCCCGTACGCCGGTGACGATACGGGGGAAACCGATTAAGACGCGGCGTCTTTTTTCGCCGGTTCTTCGGTCTTTTCAGCCTTCTCGGGCTTTTCGTCTTTCTCCGGTTTTTCCGCCTTCTCTTCCTCTCCCGGCAAGGGCACGGCCTGGTTTGCTTTGAGTTCGGCAAGATTTTCCTGCAGCTCTTTATTCTGCACCAGGCCCTCTTCACAGAATATCCCGCAGGAAGCCCGGGGCTTGAGCCCCGGGAGGAATGCGGGCTTTCCGGAGACAGCATGGTTTGGCAAAGGAATCACCAAATTTGAGCAGCATAAAAGCACCATTGCCTTGAGATTTTCAACATTACGAAACCCGTAGGCTTTCCGAATAATCAGCTTGATATTGTTGTTGACGGCTTCGACGCGTGCATTGCTCATTTTTAGCGTGATGCTGTTGAGTATGTTTTGTTCGTGGCGGCGTATCTTGGCGGCCAAATTTTTAAGCTCATCAATACGGCTGTGCCTTGCCCTGTAATACCAACTTTTGAGCTCCTGGGAAGCCTGTTGCGGATCAGTCATTTTCAGGATTAAACGCAGGGCCTCCTTGCTGGTGTAACAGCGGAACAGTACTTTGCTTGTCCGTGCAATCAGCTCCACTTTATGCCTCTGGTTTTCCGTCAGGTTCTCAGCGGCCTTGCCGAGGGCATACAGTGCAGATTTGATTTCATCTGCGGTCTGTTTGGCCTGATTGAACTCTTCCCTTGTTTTATCGTCAGCCTTCGGCCTGCCGCGTTTCTTTTTGAGTTGCTTGCTGATTTGCCTGACCTCCTTGGCTGCCTCGCGCCACTCCTTTTTGCGGACATTATCGACAGCTTCGTTAGCCCACTGAACGACATGGAAATGATCCACGCAACGCTGGCAATGAGGGACAAACTCCCGGATGCAATCATCGATCCAGCGGGCACCATCGCCGGTGATAATTTTGATGCCGGCGCGTTGCTCCGGGGTCAGCAACTTAAAGAACTCTGAGAGGACTGCTTTGCCGTGACCTTTGGACACCCAGACAACGGTATTGGTGTCGTGATTGACGATAACGGTGATGTAGCTGTGTCCCTTACGGTAGCTGGTTTCATCAATGCCGATGGCTCTCAGATTTTCGAAGCGCGCCGAGCTGTCAGGTTCCAGAAAGTCTTTGGTCCTTTCAACGCAGCGACCTACTGTTTTCCAGTCGATGCGCATGAACTTACATACGATGCTGCGGGGCAGACTGCGGGCCAGCCAGGCCACCGTCAGATCAAAGTCTTTGGTGAAGCGCGAGCCATGGAAGGCCCACGGCACGGCGGCGGTTACGACGCCGTGTTTGGGGCAGCAAATACGGTAGCTCTCAGCCTGCAGATAGACACGAATGCCGTTTAAATCACCAGCGCGCCAAAGGCGAACCTGATCGTTTCGAGCAGAGTCGTACCTGGGGCTCTTCCTGTTGCAGTGCGGGCACCGGCAACGGTATCCCCGGGTGGCGTGAACCTGGACCACTGCAGATTTTGTACCGTCAGTTTCGTGGAAGAATTCGATGTCCTCGACGACGGTGCCTTTGACATTGAGAAGATGCTTGAATAAAGTGGTGTCCCGAGCCATTCCGGTCCTTATTTTGTGAGTGTCGACAGCCACAACTTTAAAGACTGTGAATGGCTTTTTTGTTAATGAAATCTGAAGAAAGGCCGGCAGTCGTGCTGCTCGCCCTGCCTATTCGGCGGCCGTTACGGAGAGAGCCCCCGGTACTCGCTACGCTGCATACCTGCGCGCGGCCTGCGGCCGTGCTCGGTATTTCGCTACGCGATTACCGGGGGCTCTCTCCGTATTTGTTAACAGGCTCTCGTTGACCAAAATCGGGGGACGAACTACCCACACATATGCCCGAAGAATCCCTTTTTGTTGGGCGGGCGCTTTACGCCTCAGAAAAGTTTGCCTGAGGCAATGTCCCTGGCGGTCTGCACGAAAAGAACCGCAAGCACGATGAAAATGATCGGCCGCACGATGCGGCTGCCGTTTTTAATCACAAGGCCCGCGCCGATGTAGTGGCCCGCGATGCTAAACAGCGCAGCCGCAGCACCGAGCACCCAAAGCACTTCGCCAGAGGCGGCAAACGTCACAAGGGCCGCCGTGCCGCTTGCAAGATTCACAGCCTTCATTTCGCCCCCGGCGTTACGCACATCAAGCCCCGCAAAAAGGGAAAAGCCGATCAGCATAAAAGTGCCCGAACCGGGCCCGTAAAAGCCGTCGTAGATCCCGCAGATAGCGGACACCGCAACAAGCATGACGATGCGCCGCTCAAAAGGCATCTCCCGGCGTTCCGCCGCGAGCGACCCCGACCGAAAAAGAAGAAAACCGGCCACAAAAGGCAGCGCCGCCACCATCACAATGAGAAAAATATCCGCCGGCACTTTAAGGGCAATCAGGGCTCCGAGTGTGCTCCCCGCAAGCGCAGCCGCCACTGCGGGCACGGTCTGCCGCCAGTGCATGCAGCCCGCGCGCGCAAGCCTCACCGCCGACACGGCCATCCCCACGCAGCTTGAGAGCTTGTTGGTGCCGATTGCCATATGCGGGGGCACCCCGGCAATGAGGTATGCTGGCAGCGTAATGAGGCCTCCGCCTCCGGCAATCGCATCCACAAAACTGCCCAAAAACACCAGCGGGCAGACGATGAGAAAAAGTGTGAGATCAAGCTCAGGCACGACAAAACCTTCCTAAAGATCAAGGCGCGGCACGGCCTTTAAAAGGCGCTTTGTGTACGCAGCCTGCGGGTTGCACAAAACTTCTGCCGCGTCACCGGCTTCCACCAGGCGCCCTTTTTCCATCACCGCCACGCGGTCGGCAAGATACTCCACCACGGCAAAGTTGTGGGTAATAAAGAGGTAGGCCACACCCGTCTCTTTCTGAATCGCCTTCATGAGGTTCAAAATCTGCGCCTGTACGGAAACGTCAAGCGCGCTCGTCGGTTCATCACAGATAATGAGCCGGGGATTGACGGCCAAAGCCCTTGCAATGGCAATACGCTGGCGCTGGCCGCCCGAAAACTCGTGCGGCAGGCGCTCTGCCGCTGATGCAGGCAACCCCACACGCTCCAGAAGCCCGGCGGCGCGCTTTAAGCGTTCTTCCTTCGTTTCTCCGATGCCCAGCGCCCGCATGCCTTCGGTGATGCTCTCCCCCACACTCATACGGGGATCGAGGGAACTGAAGGGGTCCTGGAAAATCATCTGGTTTGCGCGCCTCAATTTCGTGAGGTCTTCACCCTTGGCAGTCAGCGCTTCAATACCGCTGCAGACCACACGTCCCGTGATGCGCACGTCTCCTTCAATGAGTCGCAGCACGGCTTTTCCGAGTGTTGTTTTCCCCGAGCCCGACTCCCCGACTAAGGCCACGGTTTCACCCTCACGGACCGTGAGCGTCACGTCATTGACTGCCGGCGTGAGAAGCGGCTTTTTAAAGAGCCCCCGCGACTTTACAAAAGTAACCGAAAGGTGTTCTGCCCTCAGCACTTCGTGTGAGCCGGTTTCGGTGAGAGGGCTTTCCGTCACATCAGCGTGAGCGGCGGGCAGCCTTCCGGGATTAAGGCACCGCACCCGCCGATCCGGATCCCCCTTGACCGGCACCTGCGGCACAGGCGCTTTACGGCATGCTTCCCTGGCTTTCGCGCAGCGGTCTGCAAACCGGCAGCCCGCAGGCATCTCGTTTAAGTTTGGAACGCGTCCGGCGATCCCCGAGAGGTGCTGTCCGCGCTTTGCTGTTGAAGGCACGGCGGAGAGGAGGCCCGCGGCATACGGGTGCAGGGGCGAGGCGAAAAACGCACTGCAGGGCGCTTCTTCCACGATCTCTCCGGCGTACATGAGCGCCACTCGGTCGGCATAACGCTTGACGACCGCAAGGTCATGGGTAATCAAAAGAAGCGCGAGATTTCGCTCTTTCTGCAGGTCCTTTAGGAGATCAAGAATCTGCGCCTGCAGTGTGACGTCCAGTGCCGTTGTCGGTTCGTCGGCAATCACCACGTCGGGGTTACCGGCGAGCGCAATGGCAATCAACACGCGCTGCTTTTGCCCGCCCGAAAGTTCGAAAGGGAAAGCGTCAATGCGCTCTTCAGGCTTGTCAATTCCGACGCGCGTGAGCCACTGAAGAACCTTTTGGCGGACAACATCTTTTCCCGGGTTTTCGTGCAGCCGGATCACTTCGGCTATCTGCTCGCCCACCGTCATCACGGGATTTAAGGCGGTGGCTGGCTCCTGAAAGATCATCGCCATTTTGGCGCCCCGCACGCGGCACATTGCATCTTCGGGCAGGTCCGGAAGCGACACACCGTCAAGCACCACGTCACCGGCACTCACACCGGCCTGCGCGGGCAACAAGCGCATGAGCGCAAGAGCCGTCAATGACTTTCCGCACCCGGATTCTCCCACAAGCGCAAGCGTCTCGCCGGGGCTGACGGTAAAGCTGATGTCCTTGAGTGCCGTGACTTTCCCAGAAGGCAGGTAAAAGTCCACGGCAAGTGATTTCACGTCGAGCATGGAGTGCTTCTTTAGTATCCGTTGAGTGAGAACGATAACAGAAGGAAAAACGCACGAGAAAGAACTTCTTGAAGCGCGAAAAAAGTCCGATTTGCGAGAAGTGTTGCCTTTTTCGTTTCCCGGGCACTTACTGAAAACTATGCCCCTGATTCGAATCACTTCATGCAAAGCGGCGGCTTGTACTAAAAAATTCCGGCAGAAACGTCTGCCCCTCATGTCTCAGCCGCAAAGGGAAACCACTGAGTTTGCATTAAATGCCATACTACCTTTCGCCACCCCTTCAACCTTTCATGGAGTGGCAAAACATGCGATATTCGCAGGAGTTCAAAGACAACGTCGTAGCGCGCCTGCTGAGCAAGGAGCTCAGCATCTCTGAAGCCGTGGAGCAGTACTCGATCGGCAAATCAACGATCTCGTACTGGCTCAGGATTGCCAGAGAGAGCAAGCAGGTTGCGGCAAGCTGCCCGACGAAACCGCAGCACCCGTCCGCCCGCACCAGATCCGGACCTCGGATCAAACACGTCCCGCACGGCCGAAGCAAAGAGGTTCGCGCACAAAACAAGCGTCACCATGAAAAGAAAACAGGCGGCCAGATTCCACCAGATCATGGGGCTGCGGCTCATCTCAACGGCTGCTGCATTAATCATGGTGCCGAAACTGTCGATCGTCGGATCAACCCCGACCCCCACGTAACTTAAAACCGCTTCGTAAAGCACAATCCCCGAAAAGTCGAGCACCGCCACAATGAGCACAATGTGCGTGACGTTCGGAAGCACGTGGCGCGCCATGATGCGCCAGGGCGAGACGCCGAACGCCTTGGCGGCGGTCACAAAGTCCATCGCCGCCACCTTCATCGTTTCAGCGCGCAAAAGTCTTGCGAGCGCAGCCCACCCGGTCACACCCATGATGACTGCCAGAAGAAAAAGCCGCACGTCCGCGCGCTCAAGCCCCGTTTCGTAGAGCTGCGGGTTTTTATCGATAAAAACCTGCACCATCAGAACTGACGCAGCAATCAGAAGCACCGAGGGAATGGACGAAAGCGTCGTGTAAATGTACTGGATGACGTCGTCGGTCTTACCTTTAAAGTACCCGGCGGCTATACCCAAAACAACCGCAAAGGGAAGCGCGGAAAGTGTGGCGAGAGACCCGATCACAAAGGCCGTTCTCACCGACTTTAAGGCTGTGTAGAGGACGTCGTTACCCGTGGCATCGGTGCCGAAAACATGCCGCATCGGCCAGATAAACATAAGAATGACCGCCAAAAGCACGGCGACCTGCACCACCTGCACCGCAGGCCGCGCAGGATTGGTGCGCGCCGTAACCTTCACCAGGCTCAGCGTAAAAGGCGTTTTGCAGACCGCCTTATGCGCGAGCGCCAGGATAATCCAGAGCATTGAGAGCGCAATCACCCCCGTTAAAAACCCCGCAAAAAAACGTTTTCCGAGCTTAAGCCCCGCGCCCTTTTCGGGCACGTCAGGCGAAGCCCCGGTAAGCCTCTGATAGTCGCGCACGCTTTTACCGTCCCTGATGACCGTTGTTTTGTCAAAGTCGTGCAGGGCAAAAGGCGCTGAGTAACTTCTCTCGCGTCCCGCAATGTGCGGCAGCACCAGGGTGTCTAAAAGCGACACGGTCTTCGTGTCGTAGGCAACGGTTGCCTCAGCTGTCTGCTTCGGGAGTTCATTTCGCCAGTGCACGCTGTCGGCAAGCGCCAAAAGGAAAAAGAGCAGCAGCATCGTGCCGCAGGCCTGGGCCGCGGGGCGGATGAGCACTTGTTTCCATTTGGCCGCAAGTTCCGGGGTTTTCGCGGCATAAACCGCAAAAAATAGAACCGCGGCCGCAAGAAACCACATCACAAGATCGGTGTAGAGAACAACAATTTTCACTTTGCCGCATCCTTTACTTCAGCCGTATTCTGGGGTCAACCACCGTGTAGGCCACGTCCGTGAGAATGAGCCCGAGAATATAGGCGGCCGTTCCCAAAAACACCATCGCGCGCACGACGGAAAAGTCCTGGGCGTTAATCGCGTCAATCGTGTAGGAACCAAGCCCCGGAATACCGAAAAAGTTCTCCATGATAAGTGACCCCATAAAAAGCATCGGGATCACGGCCACGGTACTGGTGATCACCGGAAGCATGGCGTTACCGAGCACATGGCGGAAAAGCACCCGCATTTCGCTTACGCCCTTGGCGCGGGCTGTTCTCACGTAGTCTTTTTCGCTTTCTTCAAGAAACATCGAACGGTAAAGAAGCGCTTCGCCGCCAAGGCGCGTAAAAACGCCGATAGCGACCGGCAGCACCAGAAACGCGGCCATGGCAAACCCCTCGGAAAACCCAGAGACCGGCACCCATCTCAGGGTCTTAGAAAAAAGCCACTGCCCCACGATGATGTAAAAAAGCGCCGAAATGCTCATCACCGTGACGCTCATCGCCACACCCGCCCACTCCAGCCGCGTTCTTCTCACCATCACCAAAATGAGCGCAAAACTCACCGATACAAATAGACCCAGCAAAAAGGTCGGGAGGGCAAGCGCCAAAGACGCGGGCGCCCTTTCCTTAATTTCGGTATTGATACTGCGGCCGGTGTCCGAGAGCCCGAAGTCCCCGGCCAAAAGGGGCGCTGAGCGCCGGAAAAAGATCGTTTCCGTGAATTTCCCGGTACCTTCGGCCGCACTGTTAAAGATAAGCGGCACGTCGTAGCCCCGCTCCTTTTTCCAAGAGTCAATTGCCTGCTGCGTCACGTAGCGCCCGCCGATTGAAAGCCGGGCCATATCATCCGGCGTGTTGACGGCAAAAAAGAGGGCAAACGTAAGGGCGTTCACACCGAGCAGAATGAAAAAGCCGTAGACAATGCGGCGGAAAATGTAGCCGATCATTTATTTCCCTCCGCAATACGGCCGGTCACGGAACGGCGCGCCCTCACATAATTTCTCACCGCCCAAACCAAAAGTCCCGCCGCCAAAAGAATGATGAGCGCCGGCCAGAGAACGGGCATATTCCACGCGCGGATTTTTTCAGCCCGCGCTTTTGCGTCAACGGCCATGTACTGCACGTTATCCCGCACCGTCTGCGTGGGCTTGGCGTTTTTCACCCAGCCGTGCAGAGCCGCAGCCTGCCGGGGGTAGTAACCGAAACTCCACGGGGCCTCGGTCTGCGCGATCCGGATCATGCGGTCAATCAAAGCAGCTTTTTCCGGACCGTTTTCTTCCGTGCGCATTTTTTCAAAAAGCCGATCAAATTCGGCGTTGCAGAAATTACTCGCATTTTCGCCTCCGGACGTGCTTCCCACTTTACTGTTGGGGCCGTACAGGAGAAAAAGAAAGTTTTCCGCATCCGGATAATCCGCGATCCACCCCCAGTAATAAATCTGGGCCGTGCCGTTCATCATCTTGTCCTGAAAGCGGTTGTAGTCGGTGGCACGGACTTCGAGCTGAATGCCGATCTTGGCAAACTGCCGCGTAAACCACTCAAGAAACGCTTTGGAGCCCGGGGCCGCGCTCTGCCAGTCAAAATTAAGCACAAGGGGGCGCCCCGTCTTCACGTCGCGCCCGTCGGGGTAACCGGCTTCACGCATCAGACGCCTGGCGTCCTCAATACTGCGGCGCACAATGCGGCCGTTTTCGTCCTTACGGTAGACAACCGGGTTAAAGGCCGCAGGCCCGTCTGCGCGGTAACCGAAAAGCCCGGGCGGCAGCGGCCCGTGCGCGGCTTCACCCTGCCCCTTTTCAAAGATCGCAATCTGCTCTTCCCAGTCAACAGCAATGGAAATGGCTTGTCTCAATTTTCGGTTGCGTTCGTGCTCGGCTGCCGTTTTTCCAGCGCCCACCACGGGGTCAAGCCAGTTAAAGCCGAGGTACCAGAGATTGGCTTCCACGGTTGTCGGGAAAACAAGCTCACGCTCGGCGTAAAGCTTTGCCTTATCCGCGTCATCTCCCGCAGCAACCAGATACCCCTGCCCCACATCCACGCGCGAAATCTGCGGACTGTCGTAATAGCCCTGCAGGAATTTTGTGGTCACCGGAACCGCTTCCTTTTCAAGCGTCATCACGATGCGGTCAACAAAGGGAAGGGGCTTGCCGCAGTCCTTTAAAAGGCCCTTTGCCTCATCCTCCGGCTCACCCTCACACGGATAGGGCACAAAGCGAAACTCAGGGTTGCGCTCCAAAACGTGCTCCCGGTTTTGCCGCGAAGAAACGAGCCGGTAGGGGCCTGTGCCCACAGGCCAGGCCTCAAGCGTGACGTTGTTCTTTTTAAGGAGCGGATTGGCCCCGTAAAAGGCGGTTGCTTCCCACGGAACCGGTGCAAAAAACGCCATCGTGAGCCAGTTGGCAAACTGCGGATAACGCCCGTAGACCGTGATTTCAAGCGTATGGCTGTCACGGGCTTTCACGCCCTCAACGGGAAAATCCCGGATATCGGGCGCCGGACGTCCGGCGGCTTCCGCCTCCTTTAAGGCTTGGGCAAAAGTTTCGGAAAAGGCCTTTAACCCCACGATGTGCGAGGACAAAATCCCCAAAACGGGGCTTACGGTGCGGACGTCACCGATGCGCTTAATGCCGTAGACGTAATCGTCGGCCGTCAGTTCCCGCGTCCCTTTTTCCGGAAGGTCCAGGGGGTTGGTGAGTTTTTCCGCCACCGCATCGGTGAGCCGGTGATAGCGGTAGTTGCCGGCCGCGTCTTTCGCAAAAGCCGGGTGCGGTGCGTAGCGGATCCCTTTTTTAATCGGAATCACGTAGCGGGAGAAGGCACTGGCGGAAACATCCGCCCCTGGCGCAAGTTCCCGGCCGTTTTTATCAAGGTAAACAGGAGTGACCACGCGCTCCGCCGTTTTCGGTATCACTTCATAAGGGCGCTTCAGATAGTGGTAACCGTAGGGCGGCTCGTAGATCGTATAGGTGTAAATCGTCTCGTCGCTTGAGTAGGAGACCTGGGGATCAAGCGTCTTGGGGCTTCTCCCCGAAAAGCTCGAAAAGAGCGTGTTCTCGGCATAGTCCGCAAGGGGCCTGGGGTTATTAACCGGGCGCGAACAGCCGCAGGCAGTAAGGACCGCAACCACTGCCGCGGCCGTCAAAAACCGTTTCAAAGTGCATTTTTGCGTTGCAAAGCGCATCTTTTTCGCCCGAAAACAATGGCAAAACCCAAATCTTCTGTAGTATTTCGGCTCATCCGGCCGAAGGCTGACGCCAAATTAGCACGACTTCGACCAGACAAGCATAAATTTTCTGCCACAAAACCTCATGCCGAGTCCAGTTTTTACCCTGCCCGTACGCATCTACTGGGAAGATACCGATGCGGGCGGCATTGTTTATCACGCCAATTATCTGCGCTACATGGAGCGCGCCCGCGGTGAATTTTTAAGAAGCGCGGGGTTTGAGCAGCGCCGCATGCAGGAAGCCGGCATGCCCGTGATTGTTGTGGCGGACTTGTCACTTAAGTACCGGCGTCCGGCAAAGCTCGATGATCTTCTCACCGTCAAAACCCGCGTCAAACTCATCCGGGCCGCCTCCGTCGTTTTTGCGCAGGAAGTCTGGCGGGACGATACACTGCTGGTTTCCGCCGAAGTACGCTGCGCCGCGGTTGACCCCGAAAAAGGCACGCCCGTCACGATTCCTGACGCATTGTCCGAGGCCTGCCGCCGGATGCTTGCCGAGGCCGAAACAACAACCGATACCGAAAACAAATAAAAATGAATCCGTCTTCTGCCGATCTTTCCATCGTCACCCTGGTGATGAACGCAAGTGTCGTCGTTCAGTGCGTGCTGGGCATTCTGGTTCTAGCGTCTCTGATGAGCTGGGCCACGATTTTTTCAAAGGCCATTGTTCTTTCGCGCACGGCGCGCCAGACCGAAGAATTTGAAAAGCGCTTCTGGTCAGGCGCTGATCTCGCAAAACTCTTTGAGTCCGCCACGTCGCGCCACGACAGAACGGGCGCGGAAGAACGCATCTTCGTTGCCGGCATGGCCGAATTCGTAAAGCTTGCCGGCAAAGCCGAGGTCGAGCAGCTCTCGGGCGTGCGCCGCGGCATGACCGCCGCCTTTCAGCGTGAGGTCGATGACCTTGAGCGCGGGCTTCCGCTTCTCGCCTCCATCGGGTCGGTCTCCCCTTACATCGGTCTTTTCGGTACGGTCTGGGGTATTATGAATGCCTTCACCGGGCTTTCAACGCTTGACAACGTCTCGCTTGCCGTCGTGGCCCCGGGCATTGCCGAAGCGCTCGTTGCGACCGCAATCGGCCTTTTTGCCGCCATTCCCGCGACGGCTGCCTACAACTATTTTGCCAACCGCCTTGAGCGCATCACCAACCGCTTTGACAGCTTCAGCGAAGAGTTCTTAAACATCCTCTCGCGTCAGACGGCCTGACACCCCTGAAGGACAGACAATCATGGCACTTAAAAGCCTTCAGACGCGCAAGAAACGCCGCATGATGAGCGACATGAACGTCGTTCCCTATATCGACGTGATGCTTGTGCTCGTGGTGATTCTGATGGTCGCCGCCCCTTTTGTGAACCCTTCGGTCATTAATCTGCCGAGTGTTTCCAAGGCTTCCGCCGCACCCGCCAATCCCGTTGAAGTCGTGGTGCACGCCGACGGTCACCTCTCGCTTAAAGTCCAAAATGGGCTCAGGCCCGTTGACATGACGGCTCTCATTGCCAACGTGCGTTCGGCGCAGGCCGATGCCGACACGCCGGTCGTGATCGCCGCCGACCGCGATGTGCGCTACGAGCAGGTCGTGAACGTCATGAAAACCCTGCAAAACGCCGAAATCAAGCGCGTGGGCCTCGCGCTGAAGGTTGAGCGCACGAAATGAGCGAAGGCAATCAGGATAAGCGCGAAGATCCGCAGGATCTGCAGTCGGACCGGACTCCGACGGACAATGAGTCCGGAGATCCCGCGCGCCTTGCGCCCGCCAATTCCCGTCTGACGGATGTACCAGCCGGCGTCATTGCGGCGGTGGCTGTGCACGGGCTCCTCTTTTTCGCGCTCTTTAACGTCTTTCAGTGGAATACGGATACCGAAACGGTCTACGCCGAACTCTGGGCGCCGGAAGACGCCTCCGGCATGAGCCTCAAAGGCACGGCGCAGGAAACCGAGGAAGAAGCTCCTGACAACAAAGCGGCACCGGCGCCGGAAGAACCCACGGCCGAAGAACTGCAGCTCAAAAAAGAAGTGCAGGAGAGACGTGAGGCGCAGCGCCTTGCCGACGAAAAGGCGCGCGCCGAAGCTGAAGCAAAGGCGCAAGTTGAAGCTCAGAAGCTTCTTGAAGAAGAGCGCCGGGAAGCAGAACGCAGAGAGGCCGAGCGTCTCGAGGCTGAGCGCCTGGAAGCTGAAAAACGGGCCGCCGAAGAAGCTGAACAAAAGCGCCGCGAAGAAGATATCCGTATCGCTGAAGAAAAGCGTCTGGCGGAAGAAAAGCGTATTGCCGAAGAAAAACGCATCGCTGAGGAAAAACGCATCGCCGAAGAAAAGCGCATCGCTGAGGAAAAACGCATCGCCGAGGAAAAACGCATCGCTGAAGAAAAGCGTATCGCCGAAGAAAAGCGCCTCGCTGAGGAAAAGCGTTTGGCGGAAGAAAAACGCATTGCGGAAGCCAAAAAGCGTGCCGAAGCCGCCCGCCGCAAGCGCATTGCCGAAGAAAAACGCCGGCAGGCGGAGCTCGCTGAAGAAATGCGCCGGGCCGAACTCGCCCGCATCACCGGGGCACCCGCCGTTACTTCGGGCCGCGTGGGCTCAACGCGCGGCACACCGGGCGTTGAACGCTCGATGCAGGGGAAACTCTCTGCAGCGTACGCCTCACGCGTCATCAGCTGCATCCGGCCCTTTATCCTGTTTTCCGTTCCCTCGGGCATTGCCAGAGGCACGCATGTGGCCGTCTACAGCGTGAGCCTTCTTCCGAACGGCGAAATCGCCGAAACCCCGCGTATGACGCAAAGCTCGGGGCTTCCCGCCTTTGACCGGGCCGTGCGGCACGCCATCAGCCGCTGCAATCCCTTCCCGCGACCCCTTGGCAACACCCCGATGCCGCGGCGCATGGAGATTTCCTTCGATCCGGTTGAAGACGCACAGCCCTGAAAAATGCAAAAACCGAAGCAGAACACAATATCCGCTTCGGTTTTTCTTTATTCTCGCGGCTTTATTTCGGGAGCGAATCCACCACCACAAGCCACTCCGTGAGGGCTTTGTTGCCGGTGGCCAGATGCCGCACGTCATCGAGCCTTGCAAAGCGCTCGGTGCCGCCCGGAAGCGTCACCGTGGGGACGTCACGGGAGCACTTAAACGTATCGGCAAAAGCGTCAATATCAACGTAGCGCACGCCGTCCTTCTGCACAAAGCGCGCGATCGTCTCGCCGTTTTCGCCGCTGATGACATCATCGTCAATCTCAACCCACTCATCATTGCGCCGCGTCACAAGCCACAGCCAAATAAAGGGCCAGACGGCAAACAAAAGCCAGAAGGGCGAGGTAAGGAGCAACGAGAGCCAGCCCGAGCCGCCCCTGGAGTCCTCGAAAAGAAAGATGCTGCCGATCACGCCCCAGGCAATCCACGCCAGCCACATGGTGCGGGACCGGGCCTTACTCAGTTTTTGTTTTCGTCGCTGCATTGTTCAATCTGTCGGTTAATCTCAAGTACCCGTGCCCGCAGCTGGCCGCATCCGCCTTCAATATCCTGCGCCGCACTGTCCCTTATCGTAGCGATGATCCCCTGACGGCGCAAAATTGTGATGAGATCCTGCATGTGAGCATTTGACGGACGCTTAAATCCGGTGCCTTCCACGGGATTGACGGCGATAAAGTTCACCATCGCGTAGCGCCCCTTGATAAGTTCGGCAAGGCATTCGACTTCTCGGGCAGAGTCGTTCACACCCTCAATCAGTGTCCACTCAATCTGCGCCGGGTACTTGGTGCTTTCCGCGTAATCGAGCGTCATCGCCAAAAGGTCTGCGGCTGGAATTTTCGGCGCCTTGGGTAAAAGCTCGCGGCGCTTCATGTCGTCCGTTGTATGAAGCGAAAGAGCAACAGCCGGATGCACGCCGTTGGTGCGGATCGCATCAAAAAGCCTCGGATCCCCCACCGTTGACACCACAATTTCCTTGTGCGCAAGGCCCAAAACGTCGCCGAGAAAATTCACCGCCTCCAGCACTTCCTTCAGGTTGTGGCTGGGCTCACCCATCCCCATCATCACAACCTTTTTAATATCGGGCCGGATTTTGAGGGCTTCGACAACCTGAGCGACAATTTCCGCGCTCCCCAACTGCCGCACAAGGCCGCCCTTTCCCGTCATGCAGAAGCGGCACCCCACGGCGCATCCCACCTGCGTCGACACGCACAGCGCACGGCGCGGTAGCAGGACGCTTTCAATGCACTCTCCGTCACTTAACCCCACGATAAGTTTTAAGGATTCCGCCTGCTCACTTCTTACGGGTAGCACTTGCGTGAGTTTTGTGAGCCGGTTGCGGATTTCTGTGAGTTTTGCTTCCAGAGCGGCCGGGTAGCGCGCCGAGTCCTTGGCCTCCCAGGGGCCGAGCCCCAGCCAGGCACGGTAAATGCGGCGGATATGACGGGGCCCTGCGCCGAGCGCGCGCAGTTCGTCTTCAAAGTCCGAGAGTGAGAGGCCTTTTTGCATCAGAGAATCGCAGCAGGATCGGGGATGTTGATAAAGTCGGTTCAGCCAATTAACGGCATCTAACGAGAAAAACTCTGTGTTTTAGCTGCCTGCTCCTCACCAACAGCGTAGCAAACAGGTTTTTCAAATATCTAAACCGGTTTGTGACGGTTAAATTAAAAATTCCATCCATTGATTTTCAATGTTTTTTTACTTCGCTCAATGAGCCGATTTTATCAACACCCCCAGGAATGCCGCTTGTTATTTTTTCCAAGCATATCTGCAGGATTCTAACCATTAGCACAGCCATTGGTTTTGATAGACTTCGAAGCCCAGTGGTACCAGCCGTACCGGAGATCACATGCTTCACGTTGTCAAAGTCCGCATCTACCCGACAGAGGAACAGCAACAGTTCCTGCGCGGGCAATTTGGCGCCGTGCATTACTGCTACAACAAAGCCGTCGCCATAAAGAAGCATCGCTATAAGGTTCATAGAAATTCCGCGAGGAAACCCGCGTCTTCAGACGCGGGAGGAATCGCG
>OMCT01000719.1_pt1 | contig 23678 bp, 19 predicted proteins | sample 1674301 | NCBI WGS metagenome assembly OMCT01 (sample SAMEA103958158, study PRJEB25191) | human gut metagenome
CTAACTCATATATATTACCAGTCTGTCGCAATATCTAATTGAGTATCTGAATTTTGCGTAAAACTACCTGTATCACAGACGATTCCCTGTCCTAATGAAGTATCTACAATAGATCCTCTAGGATACTTATTTAAATCGGCTGCCACAATAACATAATCCCCTAACATCTTCACACCATCTTCACGAACCCAATAATTATCATTGTTTCCCATACCACGCATAATGTCGACTACCCCTGACATATTTAAGTTGTAGTATGTTTCCTTTCCATTAGGCCCATAATATACACCACCCGATGCAGTAAGTGCATTCGCATTACTTACATATTGTGTGTATGATGGTTGCGAATAAATGACCTGAGTCACCGCATTATAATTATTTTGAACGAATGTTACATCATTCAATAACTCCGGCTGCTCTAAGATCATTTCTTCAACGCTTTTCGACTCTTCTTGTTTCTTGCTAGATTCTTCCTCGATATTTTGAATCTGTTCTTCAAATTTCTCTTTTAACTCTTGAGTTCCGTTTTTTGTATCCACACGCATTAAAATGTTTGTATCCGCATTATTCGTTTTGGCATAAACCTTACTTTCTTCCCCAATAACTGATGATGTTGTTAGTACTGTTAACGCTAATGTCGACAACAATATACTCGAAACCAATCCTTTTCTTACTACACTACTCTCTAAATTTTCTTCTTTTATAAAGTTCAAAACACCCTCCAATCTTCCCCCTTGGCCTCATAAAATACGAGGCGGTTGTCCACCAAAAAATGAACAACAATACCTAATACTATACACAATTCTTAAAAAAAAGCAAATTTTAGCACTAAAAAAGGCCGTTTCATACCAAAAGTGGCGAGAACGACCCATTTGTAAGCGATGTTTTCAAAGAATGAAATTAGAATCCAACTACATTTAATAAAGCTGCAATAGCCCAAATAGCTGCCATAATCAAGTTTAATACTTTACTAAATTTCTTATCACTTAAGTAAGCAAGAGTAACACTGTATAAACAACAGATTGCCTCCAATACAATGATTACCATTAATGTGTTAAATGTACTAAACATAAAAACCCTTCCCTTCTAAATATTTCTATAATCTTGCACATTTTGTGTCATAGCCATTTTTCTTTGTCTTTCTAAATTTAAATCTAAGTGAGACGCATCCTGAATCACTTTTACCATATCTTGGTAGTCATTCGCATCAAAGACAAAGCTTGGCAATACATATTTGCGATTATGGATTGTTTGATTAAATCCAAGAATCAAAAGATTATGTAAGAATGCTTCTTTTGTGGCATCCACGATCTCATTTTCATAGTTGACATCTAAGAAGTAGTCACACGTATTAAATAAATCTAAGATTTCACTTGCCTTGCATCCTGGATACAACCGTACATTATCATATTTTTCAAAAGACATCAACTTTTGTGACATCTCCGTTAATGCACAAACATGGAATTTCATGTTTGGCATAGCCACAACCAATTCATTCAACTTCTCAATACGATCTGAGTTTGTACAAATCAAGACATTATTCGAATGTCCATTCTCTTTTTCAAAGTTATATACATAACCCAAAGGTTTGACAATGTTACTATTTGCACCTAAAGAAATTAATTTCTCATACGCCTCTTTTTTCTGAACAAAAATCTTAGAAGTTCGTCTAGAATGACCATCTAGAATCACCTGCATATTTCCAGGAATATCTTCACGATAACCCTCTTGCCAGAATAAGACATCACTATGTTCTCGATCTTCTAGACTTTCTGATACAAAGAATGGATTGGATAAGGAGTTGTAGAATAATCTTGTTGGATATACATCCAATTCGGTAAATAAATGTTTCGCAAATTCGACTTTATTCTTAAAGATATATACCTTATCATCTTGATTTAAAATAATGTCATGCGTCACAAAATTCTCAACCACTTTTTCATTTCCTGAAACATCATAATAACTTCTAGATACAAGCTGACCTTTCTTATTAAAAATCGTTCTCGCATACAAGAAACCATATTTATTGTAGTGATCACTCACACGAGCTACATGCGTATCATCATACCAATCTACAATTTTGACAAGTCTTTTATGTAAAGGAGAAGTGAAGAAAATCTTACCTCTTTCATGATTTAAATCAAAGACTTGACCACCCGTATTACTCGCCTTAATTTCCCAATAATCCGGAACATCAATCTGGTTAAAATATCTAGGCTTTCCACCCTCTTTTTTACCACAATAATACGTATAAATACTCATTACATCCTCTGGTAAATATCCATCATCACTAAACGTAATAATAGGACCATTAAATCCAGAAGAACGCATACTTTGATACAACATTTGACTATCTTCATCAAAATTATCTAATAATACAACTGGAGTTTCTAACATACTGCTTCCCTCCATTTTTCCTGTACATTTGAAGTTAAGAAATCCTGAGCTACTAAATAAGACACAGAATGACACTTCTCTAAGTCTTGTTTAAATAAATCCACAATACCCTTTCTCAACGCTTCAACACGATCCTTATCCTCTTCAGGTAAAGGCATTAAATATCCATTTTCACCATCACGAATAAATGTAGGATTTCCATAACGAACATCAAAACCAATAATTGGCAAACCTCCACCAACAGCTTCCATTAAAGTAAGCCCAAATCCTTCACTTGTACTTCCCGCAATATAAGCCTCATAATTTTGATACACTTCACTCAAATCATGTTGACCCATTAAGTGAATATAGTCTTGCGCATTATTATCTCGAATAATCGTTTCAAGTTTTTCTCTTTCGCCACCAACACCATAAATATCCAAAGATAATTCCGGTACTTCACGACGAGCTTGAATGACAGCCTTACAAATCCAATCTACATGTTTTTCACTTGCCAAACGACTGGCCGTAATCAATGAGAATGGTTTTCTTCCTTCTTTGGGATACTTCAATTCCGGTAAAGAGCCTACTGGAATTGTATAAACACATGGTGTTACACCATAATATTTCTCAAATTGTGCTTTCATTAAATCACTTTGAGCTTGTGTTGAACAAATATAGAAATCAATATGTTTATGCATATTAAATTCATATTCATAGTAATTATTCCATAAGATATAATTCTCATTTGTCTCTTTTTCACTAAAGTGATCCGCATGTACGACTGTACCTACTCTTGCCGGCTTACAATTCATAAGAATGGATTGACCAATATCTGTAGAACGATCAATTAGAATTACATCATCACTAGTCAAGTTAAGCTTAGATACCATATATCCAACTAATTCTTCTTTAGAACATAATATTTTGTCTTTAAATTTATACATCACACGATCATCATCAATGATTTCTTCATAGGCAACACTACCATTTTCATTAAAGAAACGACGATGATATAAGTGTGCTGCATTATCTAATGGCGCATAATATTCTGAATAGACACGTCCATATGTAAAGTAATCCTTACGAATTAAACATCCTCCTGAAACCATTTCTACACGATGTACATAATCATCCTGATCATTAACCATATAAGCCGTATAGAAATTGTTACTTCCATTAAACACATAACGACAAATCTTACCTTCGCGTTTTTTCGTATATTCCTGATTAGTAAATGTCTTTTCAAAATCACTTAAAGTATAAGTAACAGGTGCTGTTTTAAAATCTGTAAAGAACGTATATAGCCAAATGACTTCCGAATCTTCAAAACCAATATTCTTCGTCATATGCTCTATATTTTCTTGTGGAAACATATCTGTAAACACGAATTTCGCATCAACACCAATATTACGAAACATTTTAGCACGATAGATCTGAGCATATTCAACACCACTACTTGCCCAGCCAATGCCTAAGTTAAAATTATAAATCATAACCCTAAAAACTCCTTTCCTTAAGGATACAATATTATCATCTCGTTGTCTTTACCAAATGAAACTTCTCCCAATAAAATATTACGAATCATCGCTTTTTTTATGGATTTTTCCATATCTCTAAAAGAAAGTCTTGCCTCCCTTTGGTATTCATATAAAAGATTACGCTGAGCCGTAGAACGACCCGAAATGGCAGCCTGTAACTGCTGCAAGTAGTCAACCTCTTCTACCCAACCATCATCTAACGCTCTTAACGTACAAAGACGACAATATTCAGAAAAGCGATCTCCTAATGACTTCTTTTTAGTATTGAAAGCCATCTTTGAATATTGAATCAAATACTCCTTTTGATTCTTAGTACTCTCATCCATTTCTTGTAAACGATACGATAAATTATCTAAAACATATCTATGCACACCATACGAATCCAACTTCTTATTTGACTTCACAAAATCCTTGATGTTGTCTTCACAAATGGAAAGAAGATAATTCTCATCCAAGCTTTTTCCATCCAATAAATCATTACGAGTTTTATACATAATTGTTCTTTGACGTTGCATAACACTATCATAATCTACCGCATTCTTTCTTTGGAAAACCGATGATTCCGATTTGATTTTCTGTGACTTGTTAATTAATTTTTTAATTCGACGCTTAGAAATATGTTTATCCTTCTCAATATATTTTTCTAAGAAGTCTTCTCCTAAAATTTCACATACATCATCCTCTAATGATGTATAGAAAATGGACACACCAGGCTCTCCCTGACGTCCTGCACGACCTCGTGCCTGCCTTTCATCACGCGTATTATTCATACGACCAATTCCCAATACACATAAGCCACCTAGTTCTTTAACCCCAGAACCCAAGCGAATATCGGTACCACGTCCTGCCATACTTGTAGCTACAGTCACTACATTTTTCTGACCAGCTTCTTTAATGATTTCGGCTTCCCAGAACGCATTATTCGCATTCAATACACTATGCTCAATATTTTCTTGTACCAATAATTTCGACAACATTTCCGTATCCGAAATTAAAGACGCAATTAGTAACACGGGTTGTCCTGTATTATGTCTTTTTACTGTTTCTTTAATAACCGCATCAAATTGTTCTTCACTCGTTTTAAAATACTTGTCTGGTAAATCCTTTCGAGCCATTGGTTTATTCGGCGGAATAACCACAACTTGTTTATGATAAACTTCTAGAAGTTCATCTTTTCCATCCGCAATCGTACCACTCATACCCGACATTTTGGGGAATAAATTAAACAAGTTTTGATATGTGATGGAAGCCACTGAACGCTGTTCCTGGCTTAATTTTAAACGTTCCTTTTCCTCAATTGCCTGATGAGAGCCACCACGAAGCTTCATGCCATTCATTTTACGACCCGTACTCTTATCGAGTAATACAATCTCACCAGAGTCCGTTACTACATAATCCACATCTTTATCCATTAAATAGTGTGCTCTTAATGCCAATACGACATGTCTTAAAACATCAAAGTTTTCTTTACTATATAAGTTTTCAATACGGAAATAACGCTGTGCATATTCAATTCCCTTATCGGTTAGCCAAACCTTGTTATCTTCCACAATATAATGTTCATCCTCTACTAGAGTTGTGACAAAAAAATCAGTAATACCATATAAATTAGATTGAACACGAGGAGATCCTGAAATAACTAAAGGCATACTCGCACTATCTAATAAAACAGAATCTGCCTCATCAATAATGACGTAATACAATTCACGCATAAAACGATCTTCTTTAGAATGTACTAAGTTATTTAATAAATAATCAAACCCCAATGAACCATGTGTTGTATATACAATATCCGCCGCATAGATTTCTTTCTTTTGATCATTATTTAAATGCTCATTTGTATCACGCGTAACACCAGCCTTAACACTTAAACCCAAAAACTCATAAACCTGTCCCATTTCCTCGGCATCACGAATGGCCAAATATTCATTGGCCGTAACTAAAATACTACTTTTACCAGTCAATCCATTTAAGTATAAAGGCATAGTGGCCGTTAAGGTTTTTCCTTCACCCGTATTCATTTCTGCCAAATAACACAAATGTAAAGCTATTCCACCCAAAATTTGTACATCATAAGGAAACATACCTAGTACACGATAATCGGCTTCGCAACATACCGCAAAAGCTTCTGGTAGAATATCATCTGTTGTCTCTCCATTTTTTAAACGTTCTTTAAATTCTACTGTCTTATTTTTTAATTCATAATCACTTAAGTTCTTTATTTTCTTACACTCTTCTTTTACCTTACCCAAAAGAAAGTGTAATTTTTTATCAATTTTATTCATCTTACTCTTCCTTTTCTGTAATCACAAAAGAATGAAAATGCATCTTTGTACCACCCGCATTAATTAGCTGTACACGATAGCTATATGTCTTTAATGGACACTTAAAATCCATTTCCGGTTCACGAACAATTAATGTTCCTGCCTCATTTTCATAACGATCATAAAATACCATTCGAATTAAATATGATTCAAAATCACTCATATTCACCTGGATATGATAAGAACTCTCTCCATCAATAATAGGTAAGGATGGTTCTGTTCTCATCATTTGATAGTTAACTTTAGAATACCATTCCTTAATAACAGTTCCAGGAGGCATCAATTCATTTTCAAATTCAATATCGTCCTTTTTATGAAAAGTAATTTTTGAACCATGTAAGTAAGTACCAAATAAATAATCATTCCAATAAATTTTCCAAAATTTACTTTCCATCTTATTCTTCACCTCGATTAAAATCAATTTGTAAAGTTTTGTTATATTGACTCAAAAACCATTGTACAACTGACGTAGTGTCATCATTGTGACGACCATGAATGCCTTTCCCAATAATTTCAACGCTTGTATTATGAATATGAGAAAGAATTTTATGATATGCAGTCATATCATAATCATCTTCAATCATATATGCCATTTTTAATATTGTGTTATTCCAATTTGCATTATCGAATGCATCCCACATTTTACTATTAAATTTTTCAACTGAATCTTCGCTTAAATCACCACTATGTTTAGCCAATACATCTAATGATGTAGGATAACTCCATGGTCGTTTTATTCTTTCATTTGCTGCTACTGTACCTACACTCATTACAGGTTTTCCTAAAAGCAATGTATGTGGTTCTAATTTTGAACCATAATATAAAGAACCAATAGATCCCATTGATAAACCAGATATTACTAATTGCTTATTTGTAAATCCAAGTTGTTTTAGACAATCTTTTATTCCAAATATAATATTTTTTTCATATTCTTTATCTCCAAGGTAATAAGCTCCACCCTCTACACGAGATTCTGTAATCAATAAAAATGGAGTTCCCATTCTACGCATCATATTAAATCCTTCAAAACTTTCCATTGTTTTCCATCCACCAAAATAAACACATAATGGTGGTTTCATATCCCCTGGATCAAAATACATAAAAACTTCTTCTCTTTTAGACGTAACATAGCGCACTCCTCCTGGAAAAAAAGCACCATAGGATTTTCTAGAATGATGATCATGTAAGTTAATTATTTTAAGTTTTCCTTTCCCTCTTGCGAGTAAAGAAACAAAAATAGATCCATCCATTTTTTTATTTTCTATTGAAACCATTGATTCCAAATCCCTTTCGTTAAAAATCCACCGATTTTGAACTGTAGAAATAGAACCTGATTGAAATTGTTCAATTTTTAATTGTATATTCACAGTTGGATCCTTTTCATACTCTAACCAAAAATCTATTACTTGCTCGTTAAATAAAGGAACATTCATTTTCCAATAAGCAATTTGATAAAAGTCATCTCCGTATTCTCCATTAAGTAAAACTCCGTTATATCCATCCCAAGAAACTGAACCATTAAAGCTTTGAGAAATGCTTAAACTTAATGCATCAAACTTTTCACCATAACCTGATGAAAAAAACAATTTAATATCATCATTTACAAATTCTTGAAGTTTATTAAGTGAATAAATTTTGCCTACCCTTGATTTGTATATCCATTCTGTCCAATAATCTAATTCGACATTCTCTAACAAAAACAATGTATACGCACGAATCTTTTTTAATAAAATACGTGCTTCTTTTTCATTTACGCAACGGTTTAAAACACAAACATCATACCCTCGTTCTTTAGCGTGTCCTAAATCATTTGTATAGTTCCAATCAACGTAGTCAGGAATATGAAGCTGTAAACTTAAGTCTTCATTTCCCACTTGTAAAACACTAATCTTGTTCAACTTGCTTCATAACTCCCTTCCATTTACGAATTAAGCTAGCCGTATTATACTTCTTACCCAATTCATAAGAATAAATCACACACTTATTCCAATTGGTAATATTATCTAAATAATAGGTTAAACAATGAGATATCTCAGATATATCCTTCACCACAAATCCATTCTTTCCATTATGAACATATTGCGTAACATGAGAAACAATTTGAGGTATTGCACTACTAATACAAGAAATCTGTAAATATAAATCTGGACGTGATGTTACATCCACCATAATACGCTGTTCACGAATACATTTAGAAATACTCAATTCATCCACACATTGATCGACAAAGAACTTTATAGGAACCTTCTTTTCGTCATCCAAATCAAATTCCGCCTTATCATTTGTCTCTTTACGAGCCAATCTTTCATCCAATCCATTCGCTTTTAATACATCACGAACAAAACTTAAAACCGAATCCACACGATCCCAGTTCGCATTACGCGTAAAGAAATGAACTCGTGCTGTTTCATTTGTTTCAAAATACTTAGCGAATAAAACAATCAATGCTTCTAATTTAGATTGTTCAATTGAATCAATTGGAACTAAGATATTTTGAACTGTTAATTGTTGACTAATCCCAAAATCAGCACGCGTATCAAAAGGTGTAATATCTACAATTGGTAAAGTTTTTCCGGCATACTTTTCTAAAGGACGAATCTTATGTTTCGAATCCACTATGCAGTAATTTGTACTACGAATTAAAGATTTCAATTCTGCATCTTCAAATAATTCCATACGATTTTGATAGAAAGAAAGAATTGTTTTTCTTTTTGAGAATAAACTTTCTAGTAAATCATGATGCAGTGTATGCATAGCCAAACAGAAAATATCTGTAGAATCAGTCATTTCATCTAAGTATGTTGAAAATACTTCTTCAATTAAAGATTCCATCGAACCATAATTCAAAGAATCAAACGCAAACCTTTTAGTTCCAATTAAGTAATATGGATTCTCAGAATTAATTTCTATATGATCATCTTCAAAAAAATGGAGTAACTTCCAATTGCCTTTTCCATCTAGATATTGTTCATAAACTGGCTGATTCTTTTCATAAACAATCGTTGTAGATAGAAAACCACGATCATCATAAATATTTTTACGAACCATAACTTCAGATTGAAATAAAAACACTTCAATCATATTTCCATCTTCACCAAAATGAATTTCTGCATACTTTTCATTATGAACATACGCCACAATACAAAATGGTGTATACACAAATTCAGTATAGTCTGGCCACATTAAATCACGATACGAAAGAATATCGACCTTTGTACGTCTAATTTCTTGAATCGCATCAAAACAAGACCAATAAGGCGCATGAAATACGCTTTGTCTATGAAGAAAGTGTCTAAAGTTAGGGCAATAGCTTAGATTCAAAATTTTATAATCCATGATATTATTACGATTAAACATCTGAACCTGTTTTACACTATCATCAAACTCTGTTACAGTTCTTCTTCTATACCAATATTGTTCATTTTCTTTATATTCATTTTCATGATACCAGGAAGGTACAAAATACATCATAATGACTACCCCCTAAATAAATGGCTTATATGAATCAAAATCACGATAAGCACGAATTTCTAGATAAATACTACACAACAATCCCGAAAGCATCATAAATGTCGTTGGAAGCATGGACACGGATGCATCTACAATTCCTTTATACTGTAAATACATACATAAACTTAAACAACCACACATAATTAGCCCACTTAAGCAGCTAAAGAATAAGACCCATTTACGAATATAACGACGCGTTGCCTTACCTGCAGGAATATTTTCAATACAATCTCCACCTTGAAGAAGATCATCCGACAAGTCTTTTGGATTCACAAATAATAAGCTTAATAACACAGTAAACACAAATAACATCACAATATAAACACGCATACCAAACACAGTCGACATATTTAAATTCTTATATAAGAAATTAATGATTTCTGATTTATGATAATGATGAATCAAAGCCACAATCAATTGTGGAATCATAAAGATTGCTGAACCAAACATTAAAGCCATAAAACCGACTGGATTATATTTAATAGCCAAATAATTCTTTTTTGCGTGTACATTATGCACAGACACTCTCTGTAAAGGAATCTTCTTTTCATGAAGTTCCATAAAGACCATAATGATGACCATCACAAAAGAAATCAAAAGAGGAATCATAAGTGAATCCATAGATGATTTCATTAATATCGCAATTAAAGATTCTGTCATATTCACAATAATAATTGGTGCAAAACCACCAACTCCATACTTCTTATTATTGATCAATAGATATTGAGCAATACTAGCACCCGCCATTAATTCAAAAATAACCACTAAAATGCTCATTAAATCTTTTTCAACATATTTCAATGACAACGCATAAAAAATAGATTGCGCAAGAGCAACCACAAAACATACACCCGTAATCCAATAATTCATAGCCTTAGGTGAAGTACGAGCCCTAGCTTCTTTTGATCGCATTGCGAATAAAATACTGATCAATAAACTCGCCGTAATATATGGTGAAATACCTAAACTCATCACATAACACTTTTGACCAGCACCACTCACAGCCATTGTCAAAATAGCACCTAAATCAAGCCCTGCATTATTATATTCACTCATATCTATTCCATTTAAAGGAATCCGGTGACATAAAAGATAAACTAAAATCACAGCAACAGAAAATAGACATCGATTTCTAACCAAATGTGTCTTTTCCTTCATAAACATCACTCCCAAATAAAAATAACAGTAACCAAAAGTTAGCTACTGTTATTTTATCATTATTTTATTTATTTATCTTCTTTTTCTTTAGAAGCATCGTTTCTTTCTTTTGAGGCATCGTTTCTTGCCTTTTTAGAAGCATGTGCATTTACTAATGAAACCAATGCACCAACAATAGGTACCCAAGACCACCATACTCTATGAGTTACATCCAATGTTGATTTTGGCATCTTTTCCTTTTCAATTGTTTCAGTTTGTTCCACAGGATTTGCCTTTGGAGTTTCATCTTCTACAACTTCTTCAGTTTCACGAGGAGCTACCTGTAATGGGGCACGTGTATCCACAACAACTCGACGATATGTAGTATCTCCACCAGTAGTCGTAGTAGTTACACTAGTTGCGTAACTGTCTGATGCAGATGCAGATTCAGAACTACTTAAAGAGTTAGATTCACTTGAACTTAAGCTATTAGACAATGATTCAGAAACAGCAATAGAAGTTGATACAGAATCACTCATACTTCCAGAAATAGATTCAGATTCTGAAACACTTAAACTTTCACTGATTGATTCTGAAATAGATTCTGAAGTATTAACAGATTCTGATGTTGATCCACTATCATTAGCTGATGCTGACTCAGATGCAGAAGCACTTGCACTAGCTGATGCACTTTCTGATTGACTTGCTGATGTAGAAGCTGACTCAGAAGCTGATGCGCTTTCTGATGCCGAAGCACTTTCTGAAGCAGAAGCAGAAGCTGATGCTGACTCAGATGCAGAAGCACTTTCTGAAGCAGAAGCAGAAGCAGAAGCTGATGCTGACTCAGATGCAGAAGCACTTGCGCTAGCTGATGCACTTGCTGATGCCGAAGCACTTTCACTAGCACTTACTGATGCTGATGCACTTTCGCTTGCACTCTGGCTTGCTGATTCACTAGCTGATGCAGATTCACTTGCAGAAGCCGATTCACTAGCTGAAGTTGAAGCAGAAGCACTTGCACTAGCTGATGCACTTTCTGATTGACTTGCTGATGTAGAAGCTGACTCAGAAGCTGATGCGCTTTCTGATGCCGAAGCACTTTCTGAAGCAGAAGCAGAAGCTGATGCTGATTCAGATGCTGAGGCACTTTGACTTGCTGATACCGATGCAACTAATGAAGTAGAAGCACTTTCAGATGTTGATATAGAAGCCGAAGTTGATTGACTAGCACTTACTGATTGGCTTGCACTAACTGAAGCTGAAGCACTTTGGCTTGCAGATATTGAAGCTGATGTACTTGCTGATTGAATAGCACTTACGGAAGCACTTTCGCTTGCTGACACTGAAGCACTTGTACTTTGACTAGCACTTACTAATGCAGAAGCAATTTGACTTGATGATATTGAAGCACTTTCTGAAGCATATGAAGTTTTTTTAGTCTTCATATCATCAATTGCACGTTTTTTATTCTTTTCATCTAATGTCACATCAAATGATGTGTGTGGCCTAGTCCATTCGTATTTCTTTTCTGACCATGATAATACATACAATTTTTTTGCTTGGTCATTATATTCTGCTTTATCTAAATAATAATATTCATTTCCGATTTTAATTTTAACAAAAATATTAGGAGATAATAGAGTAGGTCTAAAATTTTCATTATTCACTTTTTCTCCATTGTTTTGTACTTCAACATAATTATCATTAGCCTTTACAGGAACCCAATAATTATTCTTTTTTACAACGTAAACATTTTTATCTTGCATAGTCATGAACACTTTATTTCCTGATGTTTCATTATAATCAGTAAACGAAGATGTCTTTTCAATAGTACCATCATTCTTAATCCAATAACCATCCCAGTTGATAGTGACATTTCCTGAATTTATCTTAACATTATGCTTTGTAAGCTGAATTGTATGTCTATCATCATATTTAGTGATGTAGGTATATTCGTATACTTCGCCCTTCTGAACTAAAACACCTTCTTTAATAAGATCATTATCACCTTCTACAATATAAGAAGTTCCCGTTAACACTTCACCAGCAACTTCACTTCCATATACTGAAGTTAAAGAATTGGAGCGAGCTGTTGATTCACTAAAATACTTACTCATACTTGTTGAATATTCTTCACTTGATGCTAGTATATTTATAGGACAGGTAAAACATCTCGAATTTGATTTGATAAGGAACCAATCACATTAAAAATAGGATGAGATATTGAACATGACTGTCCTGGATATTGTAGATTCTTGTGCATATGGTACAATGTCAAGACAATAACAAAGGAGTATAAAAAATGTCAAGAAACAGTAAAGCCTATGACCAAGAATTTAAAGAAAATGTTATTAATTATGTTTTAGAACATCCAGAAGAAAAATACACTGCACTTGGAAATAAATTCGGTGTTCATCCTACAACGATTGCTGGGTGGATGAAACAATATCGCAGCAATGACAATCAAGTTATTGTTAGAGGCAGCGGTAATTATGCAAGTGATGAAGCTAAAGAAATCGCCAAATTGAAAAAGGAACTAAAAGACACAAAGGACGCGTTAGAAGTATTAAAAAAAGCTATTGGCATACTGGGCAAGTAAAGCCCCGTGAAATCTACGAAGCGGTTGATCAGCAAAAGAAAAAAGATCAAACTATTTCCGTAGCCAGTGTGCTAAAAACAATTGGGGTTAGTCGTTCAGGTTTCTATAGCTATAAAAAGAATGAAAATCTACCTACTCAGACACAAATAAGAAATGAGCATCTTCAAAAGGAAATCAAGAAAATACATGAAGGATCTTATGGTATATATGGATCACCAAAAATAACAGTATTACTAAATAAAAATGGCGAAAACGTCAGTCAGAAACATGTATATAATTTAATGCATGGTATGGGAATAAAAGCCCGTTATGTACGACATTACACAAAAACAACTGTAAGTGAAGATTATTCGTCTAAGATGCAGAACCTATTAAATAGGCATTTTAATCCAACAAAACCAAATACCGTATGGTGTACAGATATAACTTATATATGGACAAGAGAAGATGGATTTGTATATTTAACAAGTGTAATGGATTTATTTTCAAGAAGAATTATAGCATGGGTATTAACGCGAACAATGGATGCGGACAAGGTGTTAGAATGCTTAATAAAAGCTAAAGAAAGACGTGAAACTGATCATCCTATTGTGATCCAAAGTGACCGCGGAGTACAGTATACATCAGAATTATACCAGCGATTAACTAAAGGTATGGTTACTAGCTATTCATGGAAAGGAACTCCATGGGACAATGCGTGCATTGAATCTTTTCATGCCTTGATAAAAAGAGAATGGCTACAATTTTATAAAATTGATAATTATTATGGAGCATATAAAATCGTATTTGAATATATAGAAGGATTTTATAATACAACACGAATTCACTCACATTGTGAATATGAATCTCCACAAAATTTTGAAAAACAATATTTGAAACATAAACATTAAAAAAACAGATATTTAAGTTGTCTTAAATCTTGACATAGTACCATTTAAGCAACCTCTAGTCAATATGTTTATTTAGTGAAGAGAAGAACGATACATTAATAGTCGTAGCTATCAATCGTTGTTTACGAGCTTACCTTATGGATGTCTCAAGTTATAATGATTAACTTCTCTTCAGTGATATGATATCACTTCTAGATAAAATAAAAAACTAGAATTATTACTTGAATAACTTCTAGTTCTATAATACGAAAAGAGAACCTTGAATCAAAGTTCTCTTTTTCACTAACTATTATAAATCAAATCCAAAATAACGAACGGCATTGTTGTAAGAGATACCCTTAACAATTTCAGTTAAGTTTTCTTTATCATAAGGATACTCTCCATTTTCTACCCATGTACCAATTAAGTTACACATGATTCGACGGAAATATTCATGTCTTGAATACGACAAGAAGCTTCTTGAATCTGTCAACATACCTAAGAAATTACCTAATAATCCTAGATTTGCCAAAGACGTCATTTGTTTTTCCATACCTGTTTTATTGTCGTTGAACCACCATGCAGATCCTTGTTGAATCTTTCCAATCGCATCACTGTTTTGGAAACATCCAAGTACTGTACCGATCAATTCATCATCCCCAGGATTTAAACTGTAAAGAATTGTTTTTGGCAATCCACCATTTTCATTGATCGCATCCAACATATTTGTAAGTTGGTCTGCAGGTGCAAAGTTTGAAATACAATCATAACCCGTATCTGGTCCTAACTTATTATACATAGTTGTGTTGTTGTCACGTTTACATCCATAGTGCAACTGCATTACCCAACCTAAGCGTTTGTATTCTTTTGCGATGAACAGTAAGAATGCCGTCTTATATTGATCACATTCTAATGCTGTAACAGCTTCATGATTTAATCCTTTTTCAAAGATTTTTTCGATTTCTTCATCACTTGCTGGGGCATACATAACATAATCCAATCCGTGATCACTTACTAGACATCCCATTTCATTAAAGTATTCCATACGTTTGATGATTGCTTTTTTCATATCTTCGAAAGTATGAATTTCAATTTCAGAAACCACAGCTAATTGGCTCTTGTAGTCAGCAAATTCTGGTTTATTGATACGCATAGCTTTGTCTGGACGCCAAGCAGGAAGTACCTTTACATCAAATGTTTCATCCGCTTTAATCACTTTATGCCAATGTAAATCATCAATCGGATCATCTGTAGTACACAATAATTTAACATTTGAGTTTTTAATTAAGTTACGCACACTCATATCATCTTGTTGTAATTTTTCATTGCACAAATTCCATACTTCTTCGGCTGTTTTACTATTTAAAACGCCATGGTATCCAAAGTATCTTTGAAGTTCCAAGTGAGACCAGTGGAAAAGTGGATTTCCAATAGCTTTTTCAAGCGTTTCTGCCCACTTCTGGAATTTTTCACGATCGGGTGCATCTCCAGTAATATAGTATTCGTCCACTCCGTTTGAACGCATTTGACGCCATTTATAGTGGTCACCACCAAGCCATACTTGTGTGATATTTTCAAATTTACGATCTTCAGCAATTTCTTTTGGATCAATATGACAATGATAATCTACAATTGGCATCGTATTAGCAACATCAAAAAATAATTCTTTAGCGACTTCATTTGTCAATAAGAAGTCTTTATCCATAAATTGTTTCATTTAAAAATTCCTTCCTTCTAACTTACATATCCCATTAAACCAGGTAACCATAGACTCAATTGTGGTATATATGTAACTAACATCAATACAACAATAATAGCGAAGAAATATGGTAATAAGTGTTTAAATACAGTTTCAATCTTAACGCCTCCAACTTTAACACCAACAAACAGTGTCGTTCCTACTGGAGGAGTAATTGTTCCAATACACAAGTTGAAGATCAACATAATACCAAAGTGAATTGTGTTCATACCTAATGCAGTACATACTGGTAAGAAGATTGGCGTAAAGATCAATGTGGCTGGCGTCATATCCATAAATGTACCAACCACTAACAAGATAATGTTGATCATTAATAGGATGACGTATTTATTGCTTGAAATTGATAATAATCCATTTGAAACCATTGTAGGAATGTTTGTGAAAGCCATAACCCAAGACATGATACTAGAAACACCAATCAAGAAAATAATGATACCTGTCATTTCCGCACTTGCTCTAAAGATTTCTGGTAAATCTTTCCATTTCATTGATTTGTATCCATAAATAGAAAGTAATAATGAGTATACAACGGCAACAACACTACCTTCAGTGGCTGTAAAGACGCCGGCAATGATACCCCCAATGACAATAATGATTAATAATAAGCATGGTAAAGCTTGAATAAATGCATTAAACTTTTCTTTTCCAGTTAATTTCGTCTGACTTCTGTATCCAGCTTTCTTTGCGTAGATATATACAACAAGCATACAAGCCAATGCCCACAATGCACCTGGAATATATCCAGCCATAAATAAGGCAGCAACACTTGTACCACCAGATACCAATGAGAATGTGATCATTACATTTGATGGTGGAATCAATAATCCTGTTGGGGCTGTGGCAATATTGGCTGCAGCAGAGAAGTTAGGATCATACCCCTCATCTTTTTCAATTGGACCGATGATAGATCCCATGGCACTAGCTGCGGCTGTACCTGAACCTGAAATAGCTCCAAATAAAGCATTTGCCAAAATATTTGTATGGGCTAAACCACCTGGTGTTCTTCCAGTAACAATTTTAGCTAAGTTGATCAAACGAATCGCAATACCACCTTTATTCATAATATTTCCTGCTAGAATAAAGAATGGAATGGCCAACAAACTAAATACACTGATTCCTGAGAAAATTCTTTGTGCACCTGTAATTACGGCTACATTTAGATCCATAACTGGTAAGATTGCACAAACACTACTAATTCCTAATGCCACGGCAATGGGAACACCTGCAATAAGCATAATCACTAACAATACTAAAATAATTAATCCTGATAAAACTGATAAACTCATGCTTATTCACCCTTTCCTTTCGCCAAATCAATAATATTCATAATGCCATAAATGACAATTAGAATGCCTGATAAAGGAATGATTGTATAGATCAATCCCATACTTACGCCTAATGACGCTGTGATTTGAGTCATCGTTAGTTTCATGATAGAAATTCCACCATACACCATAACGACAAGGGCGAATAAAATAATTAATAATTCAATACCGATTTCCAATACTTTCTTATTTTTGTCCTGTTACTTTATCAGCCAAGAACCCCATACGCATGTGGTCTCTTTTACCAAATACTAAAGCTGTTGAAAGCAAGGCCATCCATGTAAAACTGTAAGTCAATAATTCTTCAGATACTGTACTTGGATTATTAAAGAAGTAACGAACTACGATTTGGTATGTACCTACGACTACCATTACGGCAAATACAAATACACATGCCCATCCAAGAATAGTGTTGATTGTGTTTCTTAATTTTTCCATATTATTCACCATCCTTGCCTTCGTATTTTTTGTTTACTTTTTGAATATGATCATAAATAGGTTTTGCCTGTGCATTATCCTTTAAGATCGATTCTTGAACACCCTTTACCTTCTTTTGGAAAGCTAAAACATCGACATCAATAAATTTAACGCCCATTTGTTCTTGTGCTACCTTCTTAGCTTCTTTAACTTGCACATCCCATTGTTTACATTCTTCTTCATTTGATAATTCAGCCGCCTTATAGAATACTTTTCTTTCTTCTTTAGACAAACCATTCAAGAAACTCAAGTTTCCAATCAACAAATCCGGAATCATCTGGTGCTTGTTGTAAGAGAAATATTTCGCAACTTCACCATGCTTATTTGATGTTAATGCTAATTCGTTATTTTCAGCACCATCAATGACACCTTGTTGAATAGCCGTATAAACTTCACCAAAACTCATTGGACTGGCTGCAGCACCAAATGCCTGACACATCGCAACACTTGCAGGACTTTGTTGAACACGGATTTTTAATCCTTTCATATCTTCTGGTGAATCAATTTCTTTTTTCGCATAGAAGTTACGCGTTCCAGCATTATACCAAGTTAAAGCTCTAAAACCTTGTTCATCTGTACTTGAGAAAATTTTATTCATATAGTCCGTGTCATTCATAACCTCATGATATGCATCTTCTGAAGTAAATAAGTATGGCATAGAGAAAATTTCGTATACACTAGCAAATGTTTCTAGGTTTGCCGTACCAACAATTGTAAAATCAATAGCTCCTGTTTGCGTTAACTCGATAGCTTTTTGGGCAGCACCTAAAATTTCGTTAGGGAAAATTTGTACTTCATATTTATCCCCTAATTCTTGTTCAACGTATTCTTTAAATTTTAATAATCCCAGATACTCCGGGTGCGTTTCTGACTGCATTGTCGCAACACGAACGATACGCTTACCGTTTGTAACTGAAGAACAACCTGTTGCACTTAGCATAAACACAAGACACATAAGCGCTCCAAGTACTTTTTTAATCAACTTCACAGTAATCCTCCTAATGTTTAGAACTGTGTTGTATTACGCTTAATAAATTTACATGGAATCTCCATTTTTTGTCGAACTGATTTTCCTGCAAGAACTTTAATAAGCGAATCAACCGCAATTTCACTTAATTCTTCTTCTTGTGAATCAATAGAACTCATTTCCGGATTGCAACAAACACATAGTTCTGAGTTGTTGAATCCAACGACATTGACATCTTCAGGAATCGACTTATTGATTTGATGCACATATTTAAGTGCACCAACAGCCATCGCATCATCGCTGGCAATGACGGCATCAAAATCCAATCTTTTCTTTGCCAGTAAATCTCTTGCCTTCAATACGTTATTTGGCATAAACACCTTGTATTCTTCCTGCACCTTTAAACCATTATCAATCAGTGCATCTTGATATCCCTCTAATTTTTTTGTTGTGCTGTACGAATTGGCATCATACAAAAACACAATTTTCTTCCTTCCAACTTCGATTAGATTGCATACAGTATCATAAACCGCTTTATAATTATCTGTTAAAACACAATATACTCCCGGTACACGAACATAACCATTCATAAGTACCACCGGAACTTTTTGGGCAGCATCTTTAAGGTATTGAATATCATTCTGTCCGCAATCCCCTGCATAATGTGAACCAACTAATATCATCGCATCGATTCTTCGATCCAATAATATTTTTACAGCTTCTACTTTTCCTTCATAATCAAAGCCACTACACATCAGAATTGAGTCATATCCATATTTGCGTAAATTCTTTTCTAAATACGCAATGGCGCTTGCCATATAACGATCGGATACATCCGGACAAACGAGTCCAACCGTTTTAACCGAATTTAAACCTAAGCCTCTGGCAAATACATTAGGTGTGTAATCATACTCATTCATAACGTCCCAGACTTTCTTTTTTGTCTTTTCTGAGACTTTAGGACTGTTATTGATTACTCGCGATACAGTCGCAATAGATACACCTGATAATTTGGCAATGTCATAAATATTCATCTTTGTTTCACTCCTCAACCCTATTCCAACGCGCTGAGAACTGTAAGTACTTACATCACATTTATTATTGTAATCACTCACATTTCATAAGTCAAGCATCTTTTGGAATCGTTTCCAACGCTATAAATAAAGGATTTATATATCTTCTTCTCTATTTTACCAAAAAAAAGTTATGAAACATACATATTTGTAAGTTTTTTATATTTTCCTATTGATTTATTCAAAAAACAGGGTTATTCTGTGTAAGTACTTACATCAAACATTTAAATTATAGACAGGAGGTAGAAATGGTGCAAAAGTATATAAAAATTCATTCGGATGACTTGGTAGCTGTTGCACTATGTCCTTTAGAAAAAGGGACGGTATGTAATGTCGATGGACAAGAGGTTACACTTATTGAAGATATTGCCCAAGGACATAAATTTGCGTTGAAAGATATTAAAAAAGATCAACCTATTATTAAATATGGATATCCTATTGGTATCGCAAAGGAAGATATCAAGCAAGGAAGCTGGATTCATACACACAACATGAAAACTGGCTTAAATGATTTATTAACTTATTCTTATCATCGTAATGTGCAAGAACTAGAACCTAGTGAAAAACGAACATTCATGGGTTATCGCAGAAAGAACGGTAAAGTTGGTGTTCGTAATGAAATTTGGATCATCCCTACCGTTGGCTGCATGAACAATGTTGCTACGTCTATCGAAAGACAAGCCCAGAAATATGTAAATGGTAACGTAGAAGCTATTTGTACGTTTACACATCCATATGGATGTTCTCAAATGGGTGATGACCAAGAAAATACACGTCAAATTCTTGCAGATTTGATTCAACACCCAAATGCAGGTGGTGTCTTAGTTCTAGGATTGGGTTGTGAAAACTCAAACATTGATGTTTTAAAGAACTATTTAAATGATTATGATACAGATCGCGTTAAGTTCTTAGTTGCCCAAGAACATGAAGATGAAATTCAAGATTCTCTAGACATCATCGCTGATTTAGCCGACGTTGTAAGCCAAGACAAAAGAGAAGAAATTGATGCGAGCGAATTGATCATTGGTATGAAGTGTGGTGGTTCGGATGGACTATCCGGAATCAGTGCCAACCCTACAGTAGGAGGCTTTTCTGATTTATTGATTTCTAAAGGTGGAACAACAATCTTAACCGAAGTGCCAGAAATGTTTGGTGCTGAAACCATCTTAATGGATCGTTGTGAAAATGAAGAGTTATTCAATGAAACCGTGGATCTGATCAATAACTTTAAAGAATACTTTAAATCGCATAATCAAACGATTTATGAAAACCCTTCTCCAGGAAACAAAAAGGGTGGAATTTCAACTTTGGAAGATAAATCTTTAGGTTGTACACAAAAGTCTGGTAAAGCTCCAGTGGTTGGTGTTTTACAATATGGACAATGTGTTAAGAACAAAGGTTTAAATCTATTAAGTGCTCCAGGAAACGATTTAGTTGCCGCAACAGCTTTAGCTGCAAGTGGAGCTCACATCGTATTATTTACAACTGGACGAGGCACTCCATTTGCCAGTCCAGTACCTACAGTTAAGATTTCAAGTAATTCAAGATTGTATTCAAACAAGAAAAACTGGATTGATTTCAACTGTGGTGAATTGGTTGAAGGTGTAAGCTTAGACACTTTATCCAATGATTTATTTGAATATGTATTAAGTGTTGCGAGTGGTAAAAAAGTAAAAAGTGAAGAGGCCGGTTTCCATGACATGGCTATATTTAAACAAGGCGTTACTCTATAACGGGAAAGGAACAATAATAACATGGAAAAATTAAGTTACAAAACCCTAGAAAACGTAGGGTATGATGGGTATCTATTAAAGGATGCCAAAGAAAAAGTCCTTCAATTTGGTGAAGGAAACTTCTTAAGAGCATTCGTAGATTATTGGTTTGATTTGGCAAACGAAAAAGCAGATTGGAATGGTAAATGTTGCTTAGTGCAACCGATTGCACCAGGTCTTGCCGAAATGATCAATGAACAAGATGGATTATACACATTGCACTTAAGAGGTAGTGTGAATGGAGAAAAAGTTGATGATAAACGAATCATTTCAAGTGTCAGTCGTTGTTTAAATCCTTACCAAGAAGAAGGATTTAACGAAATGATGAAAGTTGCCGCAAGTGACGATCTAGAAATCATCGTTTCAAACACAACAGAAGCTGGTATCCACTACGATCCTTCATGTCAATTTGAAGATAAACCAGCCGCAAGTTTTCCTGGTAAATTAACGCAAGTTTTATACCACCGCTACAAAAACAACAAGCCAGGCATCTTAATGCTAGCTTGTGAGTTGATTGACAACAATGGTAAAGAATTATTAAAGTGCGTGAACCAATATATTGAACAATGGAATCTTGAAGAAGGATTCAAAAAATATGTAAATGAAGAATGCACATTCTGCGGTTCATTAGTTGACCGTATCGTCCCAGGTCGTATCCGCGATCCACAAGAAGTAGCTCGTCTAGAAGAAGAAAATCACTATGCAGATCCATTAACAGATGTTGGTGAAGTATTCGGTTTATGGGTCATTGAAGGCGATGAAAAATTAAATGATGTATTACCATTTAAAAAAGCAGGCCTAATCGACAAAGTATTTGTCACTCCGGACATGTCACCATACAAAAAGAGAAAAGTACGTATCTTAAATGGTGCTCACACTGGATTTGTACTAGGTGCTTATTTAGCAGGTCAAAACATCGTTCGTGACTGTATGCATGATGAAGTCATCAAAGGCTTTATGAACAAAATGTTGTATGATGAAGTCATCCCAACTCTTACATTAGATAAAAACGATTTATTAAACTTTGCGCAAGCCGTATCCGACCGTTTCAACAACCCATTTGTTGATCACGAATTAATGAGCATTTCATTAAACTCAACATCTAAATGGAAAGCACGTGTTATGCCTAGTTTCTTAGGATATATCGATGAATACCATAAGCTTCCAAAATGCATTACTACAAGTTTTGCGTTCTACATTCAATTCTATAGAGGATATGAACTTACAGATGCTGGTTTAGTGGCAAAACGTCCTGCAGGAAATACTTACACAATCAGTGATGATCGTGACATTCTAGAATTTTACTATAACCACAAAGATGATTCTGTAAAAGATTTAGTTCATGCGGTATGTACAAACACTTCATTCTGGGGACAAGATTTAACTCAAATTGCTGGATTTGAAGAAGCAGTAGTTAAAACTTTAACTGAAATTGAAGAAAAAGGTACTTACGAAGTCATGAAAGAATGTTTATAAGAGGTATGAAGCAATGAATAAAGTATTAGAAGAAATTTCAAAGATTGGGATTTTACCAGTCGTTGTCTTAGAAGACGCAAAAGACGCAAAACCATTGGCACAAGCTTTATGTGCTGGTGGTCTTCCATGTGCTGAAGTTACATTTAGAACAGCTGCTGCCAAAGAATCTATCGCCATCATGCGTAAAGAATTTCCTGAAATGTTAGTGGGGGCTGGAACTGTATTGACTGTTGAACAAGTGGATGAAGCATTAGAAGCTGGAGCTCAATTCATTATTAGTCCTGGTTTTGATGAAGATGTAGTAAAACACTGTATCGAAAAGAATGTACCAGTAACACCTGGAACATGTACGCCTAGTGATGTACAGAAATGTTACCGATTAGGGTTGGATGTTGTAAAATTCTTCCCTGCTGAAGCAGCTGGTGGATTGAAAATGATCAAATCCATCGCAGCTCCATATACACAAATGAAAT
>OMCT01000738.1_pt1 | contig 23332 bp, 20 predicted proteins | sample 1674301 | NCBI WGS metagenome assembly OMCT01 (sample SAMEA103958158, study PRJEB25191) | human gut metagenome
AGGCCAACGGCCCTGGTGTAAAAACGCCGTTGGTCGCGAGCCTCGCGGGTATTGCTCAGGCCAGTGAAACGGCGGTGATCTTTACCGTCCTCACCAGCCCGGATGTCCCGCAGGCCACAATGTGGGGTCATATGCCCGATACGCTGAAGGCCCTTGATTACACCTTTAGCCGACCAAAACTGGCGGCGGAAGTCGATAATGAAGACGGTACGGTTAACGATCACAATGAAACCTGGTCAACCTTCACCTGGAGTGGCGCGGATAAACATTGCGACATTTTGCCCGGAATGCGTCAGTTCGGTGCGCTGGCGACGGTGGTGCCAACGTCAGTGCAGGATGTGGCTGGTTGGCCGATGCAGGGTAACTACTACTGGTCATCACTGGCGGGGATGAGCGGCCAGCACCATGCGGCGGATGTTTCGAACCGCAGCGAAGCGCAAAAACCGGACGATACGACGTTTATTGTGAGCTGTGTCGATAAAGAAGCGCCCGATGTTGAACCGAAGCTGGTACTGACGCCGGGCAGCTATGATTCGACGATAAAAGCGATGAAAGTAAAGGTGGGGGAAGAGGCTTCTTTACGCCTGACGATTACCGATAGCAAGAACAACGATCAGCCGCTGGCGTACTACTACTTTTCGCTGCATCTGGATGACGGCGTTAACCGTAAGAATCAAACTGACGCCGCGTGGGAGGCGTACCCGGTACAAATTGATGGCGGCAGTAACGTTCGCAAAGTTGACGCCCATACCTATGAAGGGATCACTGATGCTAACGGAGAGGCCTCTCTGACGCTGACCCAGCCAGGCGGCGTGGGGGTGAAAACTCACATCACCGCGAGAATGCGCAGTGATTTTACTGCCTCGGATGAGAAAGACGTTATTTTTACGGTGATCACCAGCCCCGATACCGACAAAGCGCGGATGTGGGGACATATGTTAGGCATTATTGAAGCGAACAATATCTTTAAACGCCCACGGCTGGCGGATGAAACCGCCAACGAACTGGGAGCAGTGCGGGAAAATAACGAAGACTGGGCGCTGTTTGATCAGAATAGCAGTATGCAGGCTGAGTGTGGTTTAGGTCATATTCCGAGCCAAAGCTCATTGCACAGTTTGTTTGCCGCACATCCAGCCAATGTCATCGGCACCGAATATGGCTGGCCAACGTTGCAAAAAGCGTATCTTAGTGCGGTGGAAGAGACGTCGCATGCGTCGGTGAACCTAGCCACGGGCAACATCGATACCTATTCCGGCTTTAAGCAAAACTACCTTTCTTGTTCGGGCAATGAGATGGTCGCCCAGATTGCTGCGACCACCGATCATGATGTTTCCACAAGCAGCAGAGCGCAGGCGAAAGTGGGTGAAACGATTACCATGACGGTACGCACCTTTAATGCCTTGAATAATGCGCCCGTGCCGTATACCGCGTTCACCATCACGAAAGATATGGGGAAAAATCGTCAGGGGCAGACCACGGGTTTCGATGATCCAACCCGCGGCGCAATCGAGATGAATGGCACGCTCTACGGAACATCGCAACCGTCTTTAGTCTATGCAGGTACTACGGATGCGCAGGGTTTTGCTACTGTGGAAATTAAGCAACCGCAAGGTGTGGGCTTAGCGACGCCGCTGAATATTGCGCCTGTAAACTCCTATATTCCCAATACTGTTAATTACAATGTGATTTTCACTACGCTCACCAGTCCGGATGCGGTTGGCGCGCAGATGTGGGGGCATATGGATGAGACGATTACCGTCGATGCATTAACCTTTGCCCGACCCCGACTGGCTGCGGAAGTGTCCAGCCCGGACGGCACATTAACGGAAAATAACGAAGTATGGTCGCGCGTTAGCCAGGCCAACACTTCCAGCACCAGTAAAGGTGGCTGTGGTGCCAATATGCTCCCACGCCGTTCCCAGCTTAACGCGCTCTATGATGCTAACAGTGGTAACGCCGTTCAAACGGTACACGGTTGGCCAACGCAGCGTCAGCCCTACTGGAGCAGTTCGCCCGCGGATCAGGTGCCGCATTACTACACCATAGCCCTCAACGATGGCGCGCGGACCGTTGGTGGTAGCACGGCGGTTTATGTCAGTTGCCTGACGACGGCTAACAATCCTGCCAGCAGCATTACGCTGGAAGTGGTGGACCCGGCGCAGTGGAACGCGGCAGCAAATGCGGCGAAGCTGAAAAAAGGCGAAACGCTACAGGTGAAGGTGACGGTAAAAGATGCTCAGGGCAATCCATTGGGTGATATGCCTTTTACGCTGAAGCGTGGCGATGGTTATACCCGATCAAACGAAAAACACATTGCCGGTAGCGGTGATGCGCTGGTTGCGCCGGTTGTGATCAATAGTGGCCTGGCGGATGAAACTTCGCTCAATGATACCGCCGCAGCATACAGCGCGATGACCGGCAGCGATGGCACTAAAATTCTCACTATTACCCGCCCGGATACCCATGGCACAAAAACGTCGCTGACCGCCGCGCTCTATTCAGACACAACGAAAAAAGCGACCCTCGATACCATTTTTACCGTTGTCACCAGCCCGGACAGCGATAAGGCGAAAATGTGGGGGCATATGCCTGAAACGGTGACGGCTGTGGATGGAACGGTCTTTAAACGCCCATTATTGTTGAAAGAGTTATCCAGTACGTCGGGTCGAACAGCGATTGCAGAAGATAATGAGGACTGGGCGCAATTTACCCAAACTCAGGCGACAAGCACATCCTCTAATGGTTGTGGTAGTGAATATGTTCCCTCCCAGGCCGGGCTGGAGTCATTGTATGAAGCCAACCGCGGCAATGCGATGAAAACGGTTCAGGGCTGGCCCGTCGCCTCAAGTTACCTTTCCAGCACGACAGGCAGCAGTAGCCTGGAACAGCGTGACTTCAAGGCCGTCAATCTCAGTTCAGGCACCAGTTCGATAATTCCATCGGCCACAAAAGAACTGCTTACCTGCCAGACGACGCCGATCGTCAAGGCTAGCCAAATCGTTCTTGAGGCTGCGGACCCCACAAAATTTGACAGTACGAATAATGTTGTCAAAGCGAAAAAAGGGGAAGAAGTCGTGGTTCGCGTGACCACTAAAGATTCGCAGGGTAACCCGGTGGGAAATACCGCGTTTACGCTTAAACGTAACCTTAGCGTCAATCGGGCAAATGCGTCTACAACGGTGACAGCAGGCGCGCTCATCGTGACGGATGCCTGGGGTAACACGCAGAGTAATTTTTCCTCAACAACAGCACTGATTTATGGCGTTACCGGCGCAGATGGTACGACAACACTTGCACTGAAACAGGACAATACCACGGGTTTAAAAACCGAACTGACCGCCATGCTGGATACAGATAATAACGTAAAATCAATGCTTCCGGTGGTCTTTACGGTGATAACCAGCCCCGATACCCCTAAAGCAAAATTCTGGGGGCATATGGCCGAAACGATGACCGGTGCAGGCGGGCTTATTTATAAAAGACCGTTATTGCAAGATGAGCTTTCCGTTACAACCAGTCGAAGCTCTTTTCAGGAAGATGGAGAGAGCTGGTCACTGTTCTCGCCGGACCAGTCGAACAACACATCTGTAAATGGTTGCGGTGCAGGATATGTCCCGATTGAAAGTGAGCTGGAGTCACTGTATGCCGATGAAGGTTACGTGCCAATACATGACGTTACGGGATGGCCTGTATCACGCGCCTATATCTCCAGTACGGTTGTTGCCTATTACACTCAAACATTTAATTTTAAAGCGGTTTCGTTAAAAACGGGTGATGGAACGGAGGTCATGTCAAGCAGTCTAGGACTGCTAAGTTGTCGGGCTACCCCAGTGGCGGTGACCAGCCACATTATTGTTGAAGCGAACGATGCGACACAATTTGTCAAAGTTGACGAAACCCTCAGCGCACTAAAACGGAAAAAAGGTGACGACGCGGTGATTCGCGTGGTGACAAAAGATGCGCAGGGAAATGTCGTACCAAATGTTCCGTTTATTCTCAAACGTGAAGGATCGACAAATCGCCAGAATGTACAGTTGTCGAACAGAACTATCACTGTAATCAACGCTGCGGGAACGTCGGCAAGAGTGGATACTCCATCAATCTCCCTTTATGCGGTGACAGGTGCAGACGGGACAGCCACGTTTACGGTAAAGCAGGATGATTCTATAGGCCTGGTAACCAATGTGTACGCTCAGGCCTATCAGTCGAGCCTGGAATCCAACAAATTACCCGTGATGTTTACCGTGATAACCAGCCCGGATACCCCCCTGGCAAGTTACTGGGGGCATATGGCGGAAACGTTCACTACGCGTTCTGGTACTGCCTTCAAACGCCCCTTACTCTCTGCTGAAAGATCGTCGGGCCAGTCGTTTATAGAAGACAATGAAGAGTGGGCCGTGTTGAGATCGGCAACAAAGGGGGATATCGATAAAAGCGGGTGCGATGTACATTATCAACCACTGTTAAGCGAACTACAGGCATTGTACGACGAACACCCAAGTCGTGCGATAAAGACCGATCTGGGTATTCCGGTAAATAGCTACTGGTGGGCTTACGACATGGTGGCATATGCGGGTAACTGGTACGATCAATATATTTATCTGTTAAATGGATCAAGTGGAAGAGCGTCTTCAACCACCTCGGCATTAATGCTGTGCCTGGTAAACCCTCATCCAGAGGCGGCTTCTATTGAAATGACCTCAACGGCGGAGGATGCAACGAAAACGGCCAGCAATGATGGCAGGCCCAGCGCAACAGCGAAGAAGGGAGAGGTTATCCCGATGACTGTTACGGTGCGAGATAGCGCAGGCAATCCACTGCCAGGTGCCAGCTTTAACCTTAAACGAGGAACTGCGCTGAACCGCGCTAAAGCTGCGTACGATGCCTCTGCAGATGATCTTACCATCATACCTGTGGAACCTACTGGGGTAACGTCAATCTTGTATGGGGATGGGACGCAGGCTCTTCTGAAGACAGGGAGCGATGGTAAAGCTACGTTTGAGGTCAGCCAGAATAGCAGTTATGGGCTGTCAACGCCGCTCAGCGCAGAACTCATGCGCGATACCTCGAAAAGCGTCACGCTGGATGTCATTTTCACGGTGATAACCAGCCCGGATTCGCCAAAAGCGAAATACTGGGGCCATATGCCGGAAACGTTTACCAGTTCGGCAGGCGTGACCTTCAAGCGCCCATTACTGGCAGCGGAAGCGACTACGGGGAGCTCGGTAAACGGTAATAATGAGACATGGTCATATATATATAGTACTCAAAAAGCGACGGCAGATTGTTCGCTGGAATATCAACCGCGCCTCAGCGAATTGCAGGGGTTATATGACGATCACCCAAACGGGGCGTTAACGAAAGATCTGGGGTTGCCGATAGCGTCAGGAAACTGGTGGATTTATGAATTGCTTAACTCCAATGGTAGCTCCTGGTATTATCAGGTCTTTAACCTAAGTACGGGACGAGTATCATCCGCACTCTCTCCGGTTGCTCTAATGCTCTGCCTGGCACAGCCTCACTCTAAGCCGTCAAGCGTTACCCTGACTTCAATAGCATTTGATGAGACGAGAACCGCAAGTAACGGCGGCACACCTTCGGCATCGGCGAAAAAGGGCGAGACAATCCCGTTAGTCGTGACAGTAAAAGACCAAAATGGCAACCTGGTGAGTGGTGAGGGCGTGACGCTTCAGCGGGCGCAGGCGAAAAGTCGTTCAGGAATTAGGCCCTCATCGTTGGCAGATGATCTTATTGTAGATGTTGTCACACCGACAGCAACCCGTATTTCCTTTGCTCAGGATACGGCAAAATGGCTTGGTTTTACCGGCAGTGATGGCACAGTGACGTTCAATGTTACGCAAAACGCCACCACCGGCCTGGCAACGCCGTTTACGGTCTCGCTTGCACAAGATCCGCAGATCACGTCAAACTTGGACCTGATATTTACCGTGGTCACCAGCCCTGACGCCCAGGATGCCGACTACTGGGGTCATATGCCAGAAACGGTGACAGCGGCAAATGGAACCGTCTTTGAACGACCGAAATTGTGGAAGGAGCTGCCATCGACCTCCGGGGTAAATAAAACCAATAACAATAATGAGGACTGGCCCTATTTTTCGTCAACCACTAAAGCAAATGCCAGCCTCAGCCCTTGTGAGGAAGCCCGGCAACCGTTGCTCAGCGATATGAAGTCACTGTATCAACGTTATCCCAATAACACCCTTACGACGGAAACTGGCTGGTCAGTTTATTATTACTGGTGGGCGCAGGATAAGACTACAGATGGTAAAAATCAGTCGCTCAATATGAAAGATGGCACAACGACATTGAATGGTAATGCCGCTTATCAGGCGTGTCTGGTGTCTGCGCGCGCGACGGTTTCCAGCGTCACACTGACCTCAACAGCGTTTGATGCTGACAGCCAGGCGGCGAAAGTGAAAAAAGGCGAAGCCATGCCCGTTACCGTGACGGTGAAAGACAGCGCCGGGAATACGGTACCGAATGTGGAATTTACTTTGAAACGTGGCGATGCATCGCCGCGTAACGCTGGGGCGACGTTGTATGGTGATGTGGTGGCGATGGACGATCTCATCGTTCAGCCGTTATCTGGTTCGGCTGTTACGCTGAGTGAAAGCGGTAATACCATTAGTGGCATGACAGGCGCGGATGGGACGGCAAGTTTTACGCTCCGCCAGGATAATACCCCTGGTTATAAAACGCCACTGACGGTTACTCTGGCTAATTACGCTTCCGCGACAGACACGCTGGACGCTATTTTTACGGTACCAACCAGCCCGAATGTTTCCTCGGCGCACTTTTGGGGACATATGGCAGACACTGTAGTGGTGAATGGTAAATCGCTACATCGACCGTTGTTAACGACAGAATTGCCGTCCGGGGCAAATCCCGTATCCTCACCGATTATTAACTACGAAAACTGGGCTTCTGCACATATCATTGATGCCAGTAAATGGGATATTGCAAGGCAGTGTGGCAGCATAGAAAATGCACCGACATACAATGAATTAGAGTTGTTGCACACTGTTTTTAATTCACTGGGATGGCCGTCTTCACCAAGTTTTCCTTATTTGTCCTCTCAACAGTGTGGGATGGACGAAGGCACTGGAGCACAGGATTGTAGTATCACGCTAATGAATAAACCGGGTCTGGTGACCTGCTTCCAGTAACCAGCATGGCGCATCTGGCGTGGCCTGGGAGCCAGTGCCGGATGCGATGCTGGCGCATCTTATGGATTAGCAGCTTTCTTACGCGGTTTACGCGTTTTTGTTACGGCGCTAACTTCACTAATCACCACACCATCACCAAGTCGAGTGGTCAACGTATCGCCCGCTTTCACCTGCTTCACCTGCTTTAACACTGCGCCATCTGCGGCGCTGGTGACGCTATAACCACGCGCCAGCGTCGAAAGCGGGCTAACTGCTTCCAGGTGCGTTACTGCATTACCAAACCGTTCTCGCGTTGCGCTCAGTTGCGCGCGCAACGTTTCTGCCAGGCGATATTCCAGTTGTTGAATTCGCGTCTGTGCGCGGTGAATACGCGGCTGCGGATTTTGCTGGTTTAGCCTCTGTGTTAATCGCTGCTGCTGTTGCCCGGCACGCTTAAGCTGATTTTCCAGCGCAAAGCTCATCCGCTTTTGCAGGCGCTCAAGCATGGTTTGCTGGCGTGCCAGCCGGAGCTGTGGATGCTGCTGCTGTAAGCGATGATGGATCTGCGTAAAACGACGCGTGCGGTTGGCGAGATAATAATCCATCGCCATCTCCAGCCGTTGACGGGCCGATTGCACCTGGCGCAGTAACTCTTGCTGATTTCGGCTCACTACTTCAGCGGCAGCCGAGGGCGTTGGCGCACGCAAATCAGCGACAAAATCGGCAATCGTCACATCGGTTTCATGCCCGACGGCACTCACTACCGGAATGCGGCTGGCAAAAATCGCCCGCGCTACACGTTCGTCGTTAAAACTCCATAAATCTTCCAGCGAACCGCCACCGCGCCCAACGATCAATACGTCACACTCGTTGCGCTGATTCGCCATTTCAATGGCGCGAACAATTTGCCCCGGCGCGTCATCGCCCTGAACGGCGGTGGGGAAGATGATCACCGGCAGAGAAGGATCGCGACGTTTCAACACATGCAAAATATCATGTAGCGCAGCACCGGTTTTTGAGGTGATCACACCAACGCAATGCGCAGGGGAGGGAAGTGGTTTTTTGTATTGCTGATCGAACAGACCTTCAGCCTGCAATTTCGTTTTAAGCTGTTCGTATTTTTGTTGCAGCAACCCTTCACCGGCAGGCTGCATACTTTCGACGATAATCTGGTAGTCACCGCGCGGCTCGTAGAGCGTAATATTGGCGCGAACTAAAACCTGTTGCCCATGCTGTGGGCGAAAGGTCACCCGTCGATTGCTGTTACGGAACATCGCACAGCGCACCTGCGCGGTATCGTCTTTAAGCGTAAAGTACCAGTGACCGGAAGCCGGTTGTGTGAAATTAGAAATTTCGCCGCTGATCCAAACCTGTCCCATCTCATGCTCAAGCAGCAGACGAACCGTTTGATTCAGGCGACTAACGGTAAAAATTGCAGGGGATTGAGAAGGTAACATGTGAGCGAGATCAAATTCTAAATCAGCAGGTTATTCAGTCGATAGTAACCCGCCCTCCGGGGATAGCAAGCATTTTTTGCAAAAAGGGGTAGATGCAATCGGTTACGCTCTGTATAATGCCGCGGCAATATTTATTAACCACTCTGGTCGAGATATTGCCCATGCTACGTATCGCTAAAGAAGCTCTGACGTTTGACGACGTTCTCCTCGTTCCTGCTCATTCTACCGTTCTGCCGAATACTGCTGACCTCAGCACCCAGCTGACGAAAACTATTCGTCTGAATATCCCTATGCTTTCCGCAGCAATGGATACCGTAACGGAAGCGCGCCTGGCTATTGCTCTGGCTCAGGAAGGCGGTATCGGCTTTATCCACAAAAATATGTCCATTGAACGCCAGGCGGAAGAAGTTCGCCGTGTGAAAAAACACGAATCTGGCGTGGTGACTGACCCGCAGACTGTTCTGCCAACCACGACGCTGCGCGAAGTGAAAGAACTGACCGAGCGTAACGGCTTTGCGGGCTACCCGGTCGTTACCGAAGAAAACGAACTGGTGGGTATTATCACCGGTCGTGACGTACGTTTTGTTACCGACCTGAGCCAGCCGGTTAGCGTTTACATGACGCCGAAAGAACGTCTGGTCACCGTGCGTGAAGGTGAAGCCCGTGAAGTTGTGCTGGCAAAAATGCACGAAAAACGCGTTGAAAAAGCGCTGGTGGTTGATGACGAATTCCACCTGATCGGCATGATCACCGTGAAAGATTTCCAGAAAGCAGAACGTAAACCGAACGCCTGTAAAGACGAGCAAGGCCGTCTGCGTGTTGGTGCAGCGGTTGGCGCGGGTGCGGGTAACGAAGAGCGTGTTGACGCGCTGGTTGCCGCAGGCGTTGACGTTCTGCTGATCGACTCCTCTCACGGTCACTCTGAAGGCGTTCTGCAGCGTATCCGTGAAACTCGTGCTAAATATCCGGATCTGCAAATCATCGGCGGCAACGTGGCAACAGCTGCGGGGGCACGCGCTCTGGCAGAAGCTGGTTGCAGCGCGGTTAAAGTCGGCATTGGCCCTGGCTCTATCTGTACGACTCGTATCGTGACTGGCGTAGGTGTTCCGCAGATCACCGCCGTTGCTGACGCCGTAGAAGCCCTGGAAGGCACCGGTATTCCGGTTATCGCTGACGGTGGTATCCGTTTCTCAGGCGATATCGCCAAAGCTATCGCCGCAGGTGCAAGCGCGGTAATGGTGGGTTCCATGCTGGCGGGTACTGAAGAATCTCCGGGTGAAATCGAACTCTACCAGGGCCGTTCTTACAAATCTTACCGTGGGATGGGCTCTCTGGGTGCGATGTCCAAAGGTTCTTCTGACCGTTACTTCCAGAGCGACAACGCTGCCGACAAACTGGTGCCGGAAGGTATCGAAGGTCGCGTGGCCTATAAAGGTCGCCTGAAAGAGATCATTCACCAGCAGATGGGCGGCCTGCGCTCCTGTATGGGCCTGACCGGCTGTGGTACTATCGACGAACTGCGTACTAAAGCGGAGTTTGTACGTATCAGCGGTGCGGGCATTCAGGAAAGCCACGTTCACGACGTGACCATTACTAAAGAGTCCCCGAACTACCGTCTGGGCTCCTGATTCTCTTCGCCCGACTTCATGTCGGGCGATTTATATTATCTGTTTCACTTGCCTCGGAATAAGCGTCAATGACGGAAAACATTCATAAGCATCGCATCCTCATTCTGGACTTCGGTTCTCAGTACACTCAACTGGTTGCGCGCCGCGTGCGTGAACTGGGTGTTTACTGCGAACTGTGGGCGTGGGATGTGACAGAAGCACAAATTCGTGACTTCAACCCAAGCGGCATTATTCTTTCCGGCGGCCCGGAAAGCACCACCGAAGAAAACAGCCCGCGTGCGCCGCAGTATGTCTTTGAAGCAGGCGTACCGGTATTCGGCGTTTGCTATGGCATGCAGACCATGGCAATGCAGTTGGGCGGTCACGTTGAAGCCTCTAACGAACGTGAATTTGGCTACGCGCAGGTTGAAGTCGTAAACGACAGCGCACTGGTTCGCGGTATCGAAGATGCGCTGACTGCAGACGGTAAACCGCTGCTCGATGTCTGGATGAGCCACGGCGATAAAGTTACCGCTATCCCGTCCGACTTCGTCACCGTAGCCAGCACCGAAAGCTGCCCGTTTGCCATTATGGCTAACGAAGAAAAACGCTTCTATGGTGTACAGTTCCATCCGGAAGTGACTCACACCCGCCAGGGTATGCGCATGCTGGAGCGTTTTGTGCGTGATATCTGCCAGTGTGAAGCCCTGTGGACGCCAGCGAAAATTATCGACGACGCCGTAGCTCGCATCCGCGAGCAGGTAGGCGACGATAAAGTGATCCTCGGCCTCTCTGGTGGCGTGGATTCCTCCGTAACCGCAATGCTGCTGCACCGCGCTATCGGTAAAAACCTGACTTGCGTATTCGTCGACAACGGCCTGCTGCGTCTCAACGAAGCAGAGCAGGTTCTGGATATGTTTGGCGATCACTTTGGTCTCAATATTGTTCACGTTCCGGCAGAAGATCGCTTCCTGTCAGCGCTGGCTGGCGAAAACGATCCGGAAGCAAAACGTAAAATCATCGGGCGCGTTTTCGTTGAAGTATTCGATGAAGAAGCGCTGAAACTGGAAGACGTGAAGTGGCTGGCGCAGGGTACTATCTACCCTGACGTTATCGAATCTGCGGCGTCTGCAACCGGTAAAGCACACGTCATCAAATCTCACCACAACGTGGGCGGCCTGCCGAAAGAGATGAAGATGGGCCTGGTTGAACCGCTGAAAGAGCTGTTCAAAGACGAAGTGCGTAAGATTGGTCTGGAGCTGGGCCTGCCGTACGACATGCTGTACCGTCATCCGTTCCCGGGACCAGGCCTTGGCGTTCGTGTTCTGGGTGAAGTGAAGAAAGAGTACTGTGACCTGCTGCGCCGCGCTGACGCCATCTTCATTGAAGAACTGCGTAAAGCGGACCTGTACGACAAAGTCAGCCAGGCGTTCACCGTCTTCCTGCCAGTACGTTCCGTTGGCGTAATGGGCGATGGTCGTAAGTATGACTGGGTTGTCTCTCTGCGTGCTGTCGAAACCATCGACTTTATGACCGCACACTGGGCGCATCTGCCGTACGATTTCCTCGGTCGCGTTTCCAACCGCATTATCAATGAAGTGAACGGTATTTCCCGCGTGGTGTATGACATCAGCGGCAAGCCGCCAGCTACCATTGAGTGGGAATGATTAACAGCTAACTCATAGCAACTCATTCCTATTCAGATACTAATTTAACCCTCTGTTTTTACAGAGGGTTTTTGTTTTTATGTATTCATTTCTATTCACTCTACACCATATTTTTCTGCGGTACAGGTGACGGTATTACCTTAAAGGTATACTCTCATACCGTCATGAAAATGGTTTCTATACGGGTGAATTGTGCTTACCGATACAAAATTAAAAAACCTCAAGCCGCAGGACAAACTGTACAAGGTATCCGATCGTGACGGGCTGTATGTAGCTGTGCTTACGTCAGGCACGGTCTCGTTTCGCTATGACTACCGTATCAACGGTCGCCGCGAAACACTGGTAATCGGGCAGTATGGGCGTGACGGTATCAGCCTGGCAGAAGCGCGAGAAGAACTGATTGCTGCAAAGAAGCTGCTTAAAGCAGGCCAGTCACCGGCTGCGGCTAAACGTGACGGTATCAAAAAGATTCGTGGTGCCGAGACGTTTGCGGTACATACCGACAGTTATATGAAACACGTCATCCTGGCTGACAGTACCCGCGCAATGAAGCAGGCGGTGATCGACCGTGACATACTTCCGGTTCTTGGCAACAAAATGATGGCTGAAATTACCACATCGATGGTTCGTGATTTGTGTGACCGGATTGTCGAACGTGGTGGTCGGGCAACAGCAGTACAGGCCAGGGAGATCATCAGCAGCGTATACCGTCACGCCAATGACCGTGGTCATGGTTTGTTTAATCCTGCGGCTGACATTAAACCTTCGTCTATCGCCATATTTAAACCACGAGAGCGAACACTGACACCAGAAGAAATTGGCCTGTTCTTCCGCACGTTGGATGCCATTGGTGCTATGGGCACTATGAAAATGGCTTTAAAACTGGTGCTTATCACTATGGTTCGTAAGGGCGAATTCACCAATGCAACGTGGGATGAAATAGATTTTAAAAAATGGACATGGACAATTCCTTCAGACCGCATGAAGGGAAGCCGGGCGCATGTTATTTACCTGCCTAAACAGGCTCAGGATATATTGGTCGGGTTGCAGATGTGCGCTGGTGGAAGTGAATATCTGGTTCCTGGTCGTTACAATTTCAGGAAGCCATTATCTAATGCCGCGCTGAACTCTCTGATCGACAGAACGGTGAAAATAATAAATGAAGATGGTGAGAATATTCAGGACTTCACCGTACACGATATGCGCCGTACAGCCAGTACGTTGTTGCATGAGGCTGGTTATCCTTCAGACTGGATTGAAAAGGCTCTGGCACATGAGCAGAAAGGTGTGCGCGCCGTATATAACAAAGCGGAATACGCCAGACAGCGCGCCTACATGTTGCAGCAGTGGGCCGATATGATTGATTCCTGGATTAACGGGGAGCATACGGATCTGATTCCGTTCTCCCCGTCGAAGTTTGAGAAGTGGATGGCGGGGGAATAACGTTTAATTATTCTGCTGATTTTCTTCCATCTCGGCTTCTGCTGCCAGTGATTCAATTTTATCTGTGAATATTGCTGACAGTGTTGCAAATTCAGCATCAGTGACAGCGGGAATTGGAACAAACCTGATCCCGCTGTGTGCAAGCATGTTTGCAGTTTCAAGGCATTTTCTTAAATCTGCTGGTGATGCCCTGTTCATGCTGCACGCTCCCGCCCCTGGTTGTCTGTTGGTGACAGCGGAGTATTGCTGAATGCATTTGTTAATCTGGCAATATCCAACGCGTATCCAGGGTGTAGTTGCACTGCCGGGTCTTCGCACTGATTACCCCAAACATCGAAACCATGAGACGACTGGCGGGCGAACAGTTCAATGCGAGAAACATCGCCTAACAATTGCACAAGTTTTTCACGAACGATATCTGGTTTTCTTGAATGCTCAAGCCGCGGTGCGGTAAATGACTGAACGATCCCTGCATTAATGCGCGTAGGTAGTTTTCCCTTTACCGCAAACAGGCAATCTTCACTATTGGCGCGAGTCATGTGCCCCATACCCATAACCAGTTTATCTGGTTGTCGACTACCACATTTTATCCACGTGAAGCCCTTCATGGTCATCAGACGGAATCCCCAGGCTTCAACAACTTTTAGTGCTTCGAGTGGTTGTGTTGGCACCCACCACATGGCCAACAGACAGTTTTCATCGGCCAAATCCCACACAGGAAGGCGGCAGATATCCAGCACACTCATAACCGGATATTTAAAACCGGCACCGCGATTACCATCTGCGGCTTTGTCACGGTATACCCAGGGTGGATCTGCATAGATTAGTGTGTATTTCTTAGTCATAAACCACCCCGCAACATCCTATGCCGCTATAGTCGCCACGGCGAAGGCCGTTACCTTTTGTGATACATTGGTCCCTGCGAACCGCGATCCTTGCACGCTCAACATCACCAGAAGCAACATCCATACACTGAAGCCAAAGGTGGGCGGCAATGCGGAACTGCCCTTTTTTCTCTCTTTCAATCGCGCGTTTTTCGATCTCTATCGCCGCAGGAGTAACGGCAACAACCTTTGAAGGGCTGCGCATTGAAACCTTGTTCATGTGATATTTTTCAAGTCGGCTTAACTTTCTCACTTAATCCAACCCTCTCTGAAAATTAATGCCAGCAGATAAAGCCATGCAGAAACAGAGGCCAGGAATAAGTACCATCCTGACCATTTGCTCCAGTGCCTTAGCAGCACACTCATGCCGCGTTGCTCACGGGACGATATACACGTTGCTGAACAGGAGGTTTTTTACCCTGGAACTCTGCCGGGCTTGCTGCCTGACGTTCATCAAGCCAACGCTCAACTTCATCACGGTTCCATGCGCAGCGTTTATCGGTGATATACCAGCGTTTAGGAAATTCCCCTGCGCGCTCCATACGGTCGATAGTGCTCCATGACAGTGGCACCACCGCCAGGAGTTCCTTCTTACCTAATGCACCTTTCATAAATACCTCTCTTGGTTGCAGTGCGGCTCGCGTGGCGCCGCGGTGGTGGTTACTCGAATTCTGGACGCATATCGTTAAGCGTCATCATGAATTTTTGGTGATATTCATCACCGAGCTTGTCAGCCATGGTGTTAATTTCATTTTCAGCGCGCTTGAACATCGTTTTTGCATCTTCAGCAGATGGATCCAGGCTATTAAGTATCGCGATGATATATTCTCGAGCTTCTTCTCGTTCTGAATCTGAAATTGGCGATAGGTGTTGACGCTCATCGTCAACTACGGAATATTCACCAGTGATAACAGCTGCGTTATCTTGGCTAAGTCCAGCTTCAGCGCGCTCATCCATAACAACAGCCTTCTGCATTTCAATAGAAACAGGAAGATATTTGAACAGTCGGCGAATTACTGTTTTTTTAGCCATCTCATCGAAGTGATCAACCCATGGGCCACTGCTACCGGCTTTGCTCAGTGCACGAACTTTCTCAACGTCTGCCCGGCTCATAACTTCAAATTGGACTCCGCCATCTTTCAGTCGTGCAACGGCGTAAACGTGCGTTAATTCTCCGCGGTCACCTGTTTCGCAAGGTAAATGCTCGAGCGTTTCTTCCAGGCCGTATGAGTAGCTGAATTTGTCGTTTGTATGTACGGTACGAGCCGAGATACTCAGGATCTGCCCAGAGCGGCGGGCAAGGTCAATCATTCCGCGATAGCCGATAATCAGCTGTGCTTCTGTAGATACGGTTTCCCATCTTCCATTTACTTTCTGGCGTTTGTCGAACGGTATCAGGTAAGCGTGTCCAAGAGCTCCGCCTGGTTCAAGACCCAATTGGGCACATTGCATAATTGCCCCCAGGAAGCTGGCTTGGTCGCATGATGCAAGTTTTGGAACCTTTCGGATCTCTGTGGTTGCTATGCGCGCCAGACGGTCTGCTGTCATGTGCTTTGGAAGTGCCAAAGCCATCTGAGCTTTAATTTTTGGGTCTGCCAGAAGTCCGGCCAGAGTTGTTGGTTTCTCATTATGATGTGCAACTTGGTTACCGGTAGCCGCTGCCTTAAGTGCATTGATAGACATTTTTTCTCCTTACTTCATTCTGAAGACGCGTTGTGTCGTTGTTGTTTTGAATTTTTCGAATAACTCAGGGTGTACTGACTGGAATAGCTTCTGGTCGAATCTGTTGCTGATCTGAGATTTCCATGTGCAGAGCGGCTTTCCGTCCAGGGTCAGGACTGAGTGCTCTTGCATGTACATCTTCAGCTTCTCTTCTGATATAGCTATTTCTTCTTCCAGTGATTTTCTGCGTGACTTCATGTCTCGTAGATCGTTGAATAGTGCGAGTGCCTTTCCGTCAGCCTCGATACTTGTACCGGCATCTTTCTCAAACATCAGTGATACATCGCTTACGCTGGTAGCTTCCGGCGGGTTAAGATTTTTCACTCGGTCCCAGAAAGCGATTTCTTTTTCTAAGATCGCCTGGATAGTTTCTTCATCACGCTCAACCCGATAGATTCGGAAGTCGTCGCCACCGATAAGCACACCGAAAACGCATACCTGTTTGTTTGTAACCATCAACCCGTGCATGGCCTGGGCCGTGTAATGCACAGGAATTGCATCTGTCTGGATTTCTCCCCATTCTTTGGCTTTGAACGGACTAACTGTTTTGATCTCAATGTTCTCGCCTGACGCTGCTTCTGCATCGATCTCAGCTGCAATAAAATCGTAATCACGGTGGATATAGCGGTTTCCGCGATGAACGATTTCCATCCCTGTTTCCTCAGAAAGCAGGTCTATTACGTATGGCTCCATACGCTGGCCACGCGTGAAAACTTTCTGCTTGCTTGGGTCTACTGGTTTGACACGTGGCTGGACCTTATCCAGATAAACCTCAAGCGGGGTGCGCCATGGGCTAATTCCAAGAATCCCTGCAACATCGCTTCCTCCGATGTATTTTGTTCTATCCATGATTCCAGCGTTCCGCATCATGCCGCGTCCCTCTGCCCATCAATCTGATCAGCCAGATCCCAGCTGGCGATAATTGCCATTGCCTCGCGACGGTAGGCATCCATCAGTTCTTCGAACTCAGGGCTGTCTTTAGCAGCCTCCAGTACTTCCTGACGAACGCCTTTGCCTGTTACAACGTCGAAAGTTGAGGACAGTTGATGAAGTCGGATGCTCTCAATCAGTTCAACTTGTCGGTCATATAGCTGTTCTGACAGGCGGTAGTCCTTGTCGAATGCCAGCATGATTTTTTGAAGATTTTTCTGCTGATTAACGTTCATTATCAGCCCTCCCATATCTCGTTATCGTTGGCCACATCGAGAGCTTCTTTGCTGACGAAAGCCCACTTAATGCCTTCCTGTAAGGTGCGGAACTTCCAGCTCATGAATCCGCATGCAGTAACGCAGTACCAACCGTTGATGATTTTCCACTGCATAATTTGTTACCTCGGTCTGTTACCATTGAGGTAATAATTATGCGTATTTGGTTTGATGTCAATAGATATGAGTCAAAAAAATTACCCGACAGGTAATCCGCCTGGCAATAAAAAAGCCGCCAGAAGGCGGCTTACTTACTGAAAAATATGATTTTATTGTTTGTTTTTTTCGTTCTGGTTGATGACAAATTCAATGTAACTTTCGATCTTTGCTTTCTCGGTTTCGGGTAACAATGCGTAGCGCGAGCGGTCATAGTTGATGGTCGCAGGGTCGTGCGGGTGAATCAGTAATTCATAGCCGTGACGCCCGAATGCGGATGCAACATTCTCCAGGGTGGAAATGGAAACGCTGACCTCATTGTTTAACAGGCGGCTGATTGTCACCTGGGCGACGCCGGATGCGCGGTGAAGTTTTCCCTGTGTTGAAAGGTCGCGGCTTTCGCTCATCCAGCGTTCCAGGTTGTGAGCCGCCAGCTGACCTATATCGCTCGGGCCGACAGGCTGAAAACCTTCCTGAGAAAGCGAGCGATCGATATCAAGCCAGTTACGGGGTTTATTGGCGGCAGCTTCAATTTTTCGCGCAACCTGGTCGCCGATAACCTTCTTGCCAAGAGCCCAGCGGTTTACCAGATTTGCCTGAGTTCCAAGTTTTTCTGCCATCCGCGTCTGAACACCATTGAATTCACGGTCGATCAAGTCGTTGAGATTTTGCCTGCGGACGTCCTGGATACTTTTCATTTTCTGGAAAATCGCCTCATATATGAATCAGTAGATGATTCAATTTAAAGCAATATTACCCAACAGGTAAATGCACCCCATAGGTAACTATCCTTGATTTTTGTTACCTTATGGGTGAATATTTATTATCTGAAATAAATATCAGGCAATAGCTATGAGCGATAACGGACATTTCGATTTCAAAAAGCACTGGCTTGCACTTACTCCGGATGAGCGTGAAGCCTTCGCACAGGAAGCCGGAACGACGAGTCACTATATCCAGACTCACTTAACAGGTAAGCGCAAAATGCCAGGTAAGGTATTGATGGATGGGCTTTTTAAAGCCTGTAAATCAAGACAATGGCTGCGCTCAAAAGCAGAACTGGCATACTTCTTCTACTCATGATATCCAGCCACACCCCTCTGTAGACCGCCATCCGGCGGTCTTTTCATATCTATTCGTACCTCAAAGGTAATAAAAAACCAAATCTGGTTGATCAAATTTTCCAATTGTGCAAAATAGCCAATATCAATAACAAAAAGGGGCGGAAAAATTGAAGATAGTAACCAGAATGGAGGCCGCAAAAGCCGGGTTAAATCGCTATTTCACAGGAAAGCGGTGCCGTCACGGCCATCTCTCTGAAAGGTATGTTCTGAACGGAACATGTGTTGAATGTGCAATGAATAGCGCCAACCGCCATCGTAATGAATTTGCTTGTGCACTAAAGAGTGCAAGAGGGGAAACCTATGGCAAGCAGCTGGATTAAGGTTGAAGTTATCACTCCTGATAAACCTGAAATTTTTCAGATAGCAGAAATTCTGGGTATTGATCCAGATGCTGTTCTTGGAAAGCTGGTTCGTATATGGGCATGGGCTGACCAGCAAACAATAGACGGTAACGCTGGCAGCGTTACAAAAGGAGTACTTGATAGACTCGCTTTTATTACAGGATTTGCTGACGCCCTCATTAGCGTCGGATGGCTTGCTTATCATGACGGCAAACTAATTCTTCCAAACTTTGAGCGACATAATGGAGAATCATCGAAAAAACGTGCACTTACGAATAGAAGAGTGGCAGAGCATCGAAAACGAGTAACGCAAAAAGTAACGCCAACAGCGTTACAAAAGGAGTTACCAGAGGAAGAGGAAGAGGAAGATATATATAAAACCCCACACATAGCGCACGTGCGCGAGGGTGCTCCGACCAGTGAAGCGAACGGTATGCCGTTGCAGGTGGCTGAACCTGAATTTCTGGATGGCCTGAGTGAACCCATCGGGAAATTTACGATGACCGATGGCTGGCATCCGTCGCCGGATTTTCGACGGCGTGCTGCGCTGTGGGGAACGGTCCTGCCGGAACCGGAATTTACACCTGCTGAACTTGCTGCATTCCGGGATTACTGGATGGCTGAGGGCAAAGTGTTCACGCAGGTTCAGTGGGAACAAAAATTCGCCAGGCACGTAAATCATATCAGGGGAAAATCAAAAAACGCCGGGAAAAGCGATGAGCTTGACTGGAATAACACTGACTGGATAGAAGGGGTGTGGGATGAAATCAACTCCAGAACTTCTCAATGAGTACGATCGCTTACGTGAGCATGGTGTTGCTGTGCATGAAGAGCGGCGTGACAGCAATGGCAAAAAGGAGCAGGTTGCTAGAATTTTCAATGAACTATTTGTCCAGTTACAGGCTGCATTTCCTGCAAGCGTTTCGACCATAAGGGAGCAGAACAAACTTAATGAATTCCGTAAGCAATGGATGCTTGCGTTTCTGGAGAATGGGATCACAACAATGGAACAGGTTAACGCTGGTATGCGCCACGCCCGCGCCAGTGAATCTCCGTTCTGGCCGTCGCCTGGGCAATTCATCAAGTGGTGCAAAGACAGCAAGATGGTTCTTGGCGTCACCATTGACGATGTGATGGCGGAGTTTCACCGGTACAGCAAGGAAAAAAGTTTATATCCTGGTGGTCCCGAAAGATTCCCGTGGCGACATCCGGTTATGTACTGGGTCGTATGTGATACCCGCCGTGCAATGTATCAGCGCCAGCTTAGCGAGATTGAGGTTGAGAAACACGCGCGCAGGCTGCTCGATGATTGGGCGAAAAAGGTGGCTTCCGGACAGCAGATACCCGATCCGGTGATCAGCATACAGGCAAAGCCAGAACCCATGAGTACACCTCCGGACACAGGGAGAGACGTTTACCATCCACCAGGGCGAAGTTTCGGGTGTATGCCTAACGCCGCCACCCTGGGGGGAATAACACCGGCGCAGTGGCTGATGGAGGAATACAGGCGGGGAAAGGCGGCAGGATTTATCAAGTAATACCAGCGCGATAGCGCATTTTTTTACGCCTCAACAATTACCTGATGGGTAACAAAATATTCTAAGCTCTATTGATTTCGTGTCTTATGTGGTTTTTAATTACCTTAGAGGTAAATCATGAGAAAACAGATACAGGCTCTTGGTCGACTCAAAACAGGCCAGATGAACAAAACAGAATCTGCGTATTGCCAGCACCTTGAGCAGCGTAAACGTGCAGGGGAAATCGCCTGGTATCGATTCGAGGGTATCAAGCTACGGTTAGCTGACAACACGTTCTATACGCCCGATTTTGCTGTGATGCTCGCCACCGGAGAGATGGAACTGCACGAAGTGAAAGGTTTCTGGACCGACGACGCCAGGGTGAAAACCAAAGTCGCCGCAGATCAGTATCCGTTCCGAATCATCGGGGTAACGGTTAAGCCAAAGAAAGCAGGTGGTGGCTGGAACATCGAAGAGTTCTGAATCGACGATCTTTTTAGTTATCAATGTAATCAATAAGTTATGTGGATAAGCGAGGGTAAAGATGGAAAGTAATATCAAAGGGTTAGTTTCCGCCGGGCATGAGATGGCTTCGGAACTGAAAGCAGAATGTGGTGCCGTTGATATGCGCAGTGTGGCAAAGCTGATCAGCGATTTGGCAACGCAACTGGAAGTGCAACTGGTGCGTGCTAATGCGCTGGCCGAAGACCAGCAGAAAGCGATTGAGTCAATTAAGCAGGCTGATGCGGCTGTTAAGTTGGCACACGAGAAGTTTTCGGCGCTGGCGGCGGAGAATGCAAAGCTGAAGAAGTTCTGCAAAGACGCTGCATTCGATGCCGATTACGAAGCAGAGCTAGGTATGGAGAGAGGTGGATTCAGTGATGCACTTAACGAAATAAAAACCCCGGCCACCGACGCATTCCTTGCTGAAATTGAACGCAAAGCAATCCGCAAGTTCATTAACAGCATTGAACACATCCTGCGTGACAAGTTGTCACCGTATGACACCGAAGAGATGCTTGAGGCTATGCGTATTTTTCTGGAAGAACAGGAAGGTGAGTAAAAATGACGATCACAAAACAACGTGTAGAAGAAATCATATCCCGTATTGAAATGTATGGGCATGGTGCCGGGTATACCGCTGATGAGGTTTATGACCTTGCTGTACTGGCGCTGAATTTATCAAATATCGCAAAACTCAAGCGATACGAACTTGATATGGATGGTTGTGACTCGTTCGGTCAGGATTGTGGCGCTGACATGACTGAAGATTCTGATGGCGATTATGTCCTGTTTGATGACGTGGTTAAGTTGTTTGAGTTTGATACATTCGAAAGCCCAGCAAGGGAGACAACCAGTGAGCAAAATTAACTATCAAGAACTGCGCGAGGCGGCGGAACAGGCAACGCAAGATGAATGGGTAGCATATATTTTGCCGGGTCATAACGGCATTTATCCTGCGCGCACGTCTGAGGGTAGGCATTGCGGATACTTTATTGACTGGCCTGGCGTCTGTCAGGGGCGGGAGAGCATCAGCATCAGAACCTACGCAGTGAATTGCAATGACGCATGGCTAAACACCGAAGGTGATGACATCTCCGGCTCATACGTTAAGTACAAAGACCATCAGGAAGTGGTTGCCGCTCTTGAGGCCAAGTGCGCGGCGCTGGCAGTGGAGAATGCGGCGCTTAAACAGTCGGAGAAGGAATTTAATAACTTCTGTCGTCAGGAGTACTACGGTTGGGAGGACAACTTCACGGAAACCCCAGCTACCGACGCTCTCCTGGCTGAAGTACGTGCGCAGGGGGTGGATATGGCTCGTAACGCGATGATTGATTTTGTTGATGGTGAAGTTGGGCCAAACAAGAACGTTCCGGGGCTGATTAGAGGCGCAGAGATATGCGTAAGTATTGCTGAACAGCTTCGCAAAGGAGGCAACCAGTGAGCAAGATTGATTATCAAAAGCTTCGTGAAATCGCTGAAAAAACAAAAATTGCTGGTGAAGCACCTGTAATGCCCTTCGATCAGCGAATTAATGCGCTTAACGATTTTATGAAGCACTTTTCGCCAGATATCGCGCTGGCACTGCTGGATGAACTGGAAAGAAACCAGCAATACATCAAATCCCGCGACCAGGAGAACGAGGATATTGCGCTAACGGTAGGGAAGTTGCGCGTTGAGCTTGAGGCAGAAAAACAGCGGGCAAAGGATCTGTTTATGGAAAATGCTCGGCTTAAGTCAGGTATAGCCGGTCTGATACACCTCGGTATTCGATATGCAGATGTTGATGTCATGAAAATTGCTGGAGATGCCCAGCTTTCTACCCCATGCACTGACAGCATCATAAACAGCATTGCAACAGGCATTCGCATCAACGGAGGTGAGTAGTGCGTGTGGCATGTATTGGCTTGTTACCGTACCCGACTCGTTTTTGGGCTTCTGCGCTAATTGCAAAGCCACAGGTCCTGATGGCTGACAACATCACCCCAGCACCAAAGGCCGCCATACCGGTATTGCAGCGGCACGACGAGCAGCAAAGAGACGCAGGAGAGCAAAGCGATGAAAAACCGTAAGGCAAAATTACTTCTTTTATCGCGTTCGACGGGGTACGAGAAGCTACCAATCAGCAATCACAAACGGGCGGTGATCGGCATGTTTGGTAGGGTGGTATTCGCATTTAACTATAAACCCACCGCGTCGCGGAACAGACGAGAGAAGGGGTACGCAGTAAGATGAAAAACCGTAAAGCAAAACTGCTTACAGCAAAGCCCGGGCAGCTTATCCGCATCTCAAATCGACTTGTTGTTCGTTATGCGCCTTCTGGCCTTGCCAGGTGGTTACCAACGCATTTTTACGGTGTCAGGCGACGTAGAAGTGCGGCACAAAACCGCTGGAGAAACCACTTGCGCACTAAAGGAGAGTGATATGGCTATTGCCGCAAGTTACACCATGCATCTCTATTGTGATTGCCTCCAGTGTACAGATGGAAAATATAAGTCGCCAGACTTCGGTGAGTATATAGGTACGTCATGGGCTGGCTGTG
>OMCT01000752.1_pt1 | contig 23009 bp, 16 predicted proteins | sample 1674301 | NCBI WGS metagenome assembly OMCT01 (sample SAMEA103958158, study PRJEB25191) | human gut metagenome
CCACGTGTTTTTGCATTCCGGCTTGTCGGTCGTAGCTGTCGGTCGCTTTCGCAAAACGTTGCCGTATCAATGCCTTGTCCATTCTTCCCCCTTTCCTTCGAGCAGACGGCTGAACAGCGATGTCTCGTAGTGTTCGGCTTCCGTTTCCATGATTTCCGTTCCTTGCCATGCCTCATGTTGGTTGCGTGGCGGGAATATTTTGTCCCGGTTGCCAATGATGGCCCTGTCCCAGATGAAAGAGGAACTTCCGTATGCGGTTATTCCCAGTGCCAGTGCGGCCAGTTCTTCGCGGAGTTCTTCCGCCGTACGGGTGGGGGTGTGGGATAGGAATTCTTCCGTTTGTCCGGAAGAGCCGCACATCCTGCGGCGGAAACGCGCTAATTTGTCTTCCGAGAAGTGTTCCAATGTGCCTTTAAAAATCATTTCGGGAATCCCGCATCGGTCGTCTATCGGGAAAGGCGTCCCGTTGACAGCCAATTTCATTTGCCACGGGAAGGAATGCCCCGCGAAGACCCGGCTTGCCACCCATACACCCATCGACCATGCCAGCAGTCTGATTTCAGTGTAACCCTCGATTTGAGTGTAGTCGAAATCCAACGTGCGGTAGTCAAAGCAAAGCAGGTAGTCATAACCTTCTTCCACGGGGTGTCGGAACAGGTTTTCTTCGCTTCCCCATCCGGCAAAAAACAACATGAGCCGGGGATGTCCTTCTTTCTTTATGAATGTTTGTTTCATTTTTGTTCTATCTTTAAAGTGTCGCCAATGCCGTACAGAGACGGTCTGTCTCCTCGTCGGTCAAGGCCGCAGTGAGCGAGATGCGCAGTCGGGAAGTCCCCTCCGGTACGGTGGGCGGACGAACGGGCAGGACGTAAAATCCTTTGCGCTGCATGTCCTCCGCTTTCAGGATGGTGTCGCGGCTTTCTCCTATTACCACAGGAATGATGTGACTCGAAGACGGGCAGGATTTGCCACTCTCTTGTATTGCTTGCCGTACGTGGAGCGAATGTTTGGCGAGCCGGTTGCGGCGCTCGCTCCATGTGTCCAGACGGGATAGCACGAACTTTGTCCACGCGATATTGAAGGGAGGCAGGGCCGTGGTGAAGATCAATGTACGCATGCGGTTGACCAGATACTCCCTTATCGTTTGGCTGCATACCACGAATGCCCCTACTGAGGCCAGTGCTTTGCCGAACGTGCCGCACAGAAAGTCTATGTCCTTCAGGCAGCCTTGTTCTTCGGCTATTCCCAACCCCTTCTGTCCGCGTACTCCGACGGCATGTGCTTCGTCTACGTAAAGCATGACGTTGGGATATGTTTTTTTCAGCTCGGCCAAAAGGGCGAGGGGAGCCACGTCGCCGTCCATGCTGAAAATGCTTTCCGTCACGATGATGATTCTGGAAAAATCATGATGGTGCTTTTCCAACAGGGTTTGCAGTTGCGTGTAGTCCTGATGGCGGTAGCGGATACATTTTGCAGCCGACAGGCGGATGCCGTCTATCAGGCTGGCGTGTACCAATTTGTCGGCAAGTATCAGGGTGTGTGCGTCTGCCACGGCTGGTAAAATGCCTGTATTCAGGTGATAACCGCTGGAGAAGACCAGTGCCCCGTCCCGTCCGAACAAGCAGGCAAGCATCTTTTCCAGTTCGTCGTGGACGGGAAAATTGCCCGTCAGCAAACGCGAGGAGGAAGCCGAGAGCAAGAAATCGCGTTCGGAAAGGCCTTTCATGAATTCATCGCGTAGCGACAAGTCGGAGGCCAGGCCCAGATAATCGTTGGATGACAAGTTTAACATGTCGGTACCGTTTCGTATCATCCATTTGTCCCGGTGCCCGGCTTGTGGCAGGTTTCGCAAGTTGCCTGAACGTTGCAAGGCTTCGAGCGTGTCGGTATATGTTTTGTCCGGTGTTTCCATATTCGGTGTGTGGTTTGTTGCGGTTTATAATGACTGCTTTTGTCCGGCGGGTATTTCTCCTACGATTTTCAAGAGTCCGCTTGTCAGTTTTGCCAGTTCCTCCCTCCGGATGACAAACGGAGGCATCACGTACACCAACCGTCCGAATGGACGTACCCATATACCTTCTTCCACGAACCGGCGTTGCATCCATGCCATGTCCACGGGATGTTTCATTTCTATCACTCCGATGGCACCCAGCACCCGCACGTCGGCCACCTGTGGCAGGGCACGGGCAGGTTCCAGCTCCCGGCGCAGCTGTGCTTCGATGCGTCGTACCCGTCCCTGCCAGTCGTACTCGGGCGAGGTCAGCAGACGCACCGAGGCGCAGGCGCAGGCACAGGCCAGTGGGTTGCCCATGAAGGTAGGCCCGTGCATGAAACAGCCAGGCTCGTGGTTCGAGATGGTGTCTGCCACTTCGTTCGATGCCAGCACCGCCGACAGCGTCATGTATCCTCCCGTCAGTGCCTTGCCGATGCACATGATGTCCGGTTCCACTCCGGCGTGTTCCCAGGCAAAGAGCTTGCCCGTCCGTCCGAAACCGGTCGCAATCTCGTCGAAGATGAGCAGCAGCCCGTGTTCGCGGCACAGGCGTTCTGCCTCGCGCAGGTATTGCGGATGATAGAACCACATGCCGCCGGCTCCCTGCACCACGGGCTCCAGAATCAGGGCCGCCAGTTCGTTGTGATGCTGTTCGATGACCTCCTTCAGCGGTACGATGTCTTCCGGATTCCATTCGCCGTCGAAGCGCGAACGGGGTTGCGGCACAAAGTATCTTACAGGCAGTGCACTGCCGAAGAGCGAATGCATGCCGGTCACAGGGTCGCATACCGACATGGCGTTCCATGTATCGCCGTGATAGCCCGAACGGATGGTGACGAAGTTGTTCTTTTGCTCCTTCCCTTTACCGAACCAGTACTGTACAGCCATCTTCAGCGCAACCTCTACAGCTACCGAACCCGAGTCTGCGTAGAATATCTTCTGCATCGACGGCGGTACCAGTGGCAGCAGCAGACGAGCCAGTTCGATGGCCGGTTCGTGTGTCAGTCCGCCGAACATCACGTGCGACATTTTCTTCAGCTGTTCCTCTACGGCACGGTTCAGTACCGGATTGTTGTAGCCATGTACTTGGCACCACCACGACGACATACCCTCCACCAGCGTCTCGCCCGTCTCTAATGTGATGGTAGCACCCTGCGCACTCTTCACCTTATAGACCGGCAGCGGACGGCTGGTCGATGTGTAGGGATGCCACAGGTGTTCGCGGTCGAACTGCGAGTCACACAGCCGGTACCCCGCTTCCCGAATCAGTTCCTTGTCTTCGGCCACCTTCGATCCGAGGGTAGTGAGCAGGTCGCCCACGATGGCCGAGTTTATTCCTATATACAATGCTTTCTTCACCGCCTCGCGGCTCAGTTGGGAGCGTCCGCCGGCAAAGCGCAAGTAGGCTGTCGGATTGATGAAACGGAACAGGGCAATGGTAGTCAGTATCTCTTCTTCGGACAGGGGGGCCTGGTGTTCCAGCGGTGTCCCCGGGATGGGACTAAGCAGATTAATGGGGATCGACTGAACGCCGAGCCGTTGCAAGGTGAAAGCCAGTTCGATGCGTTGCTCCATCGTCTCGCCCATGCCGATAATGCCTCCACTGCACACATCCATGCCAATGCGACGTGCAGCCTGTAGTGTCTTGATTTTCTCTTCCTGCGTATGGGTCGAGCAGAGGGTGGGGAAGTAGCTGGGAGCCGTCTCCAGGTTGCAGTGATAGCGCGTCACGCCCGCTTCGTACAGTGCCCGCAGTTCGTCTTCATCCGCCAGTCCTAATGAGGCACAAAGCTGGATGGACGAGTGGCGGCGCAGGTAGCGCACCGTGTCGCAAAGCTGTTCAATCTGTTTTTTCGAGGGTTTTCGTCCGCTGGTCACCAGCGAGAAGCGGTTGACGTCCTGCTCTTCGTTGGCACGGGCGTGCCGCAGGCATTCTTCAGCGGGCAGCAGGTCGTAGATGTCGGCCTGAGTGTGGTAGTGGGAAGATTGTGCACACCATTTGCAGTTTTCCGGGCATCGGCCCGACTTGGCATTTACGATGGAGCACATGTCAAATTCGCGTGGAGCGCATGCCACGGTGATTTCGTGGGCAGCGCGATACAGCGCCTCACGGTCGGCCAGTCCGGCCAGCCACGACGCTTCTTCGGGCGACAGGGCCATGCCTGCCAGTACCCGTTGTTTCAGTAAGTCAAGGGTCATGATAGATATTGATGTAGTAGATGTATGCAGAATACTTTTCGTCGTCTTCACCTGCTTGCGCAGCGAACTGTCAGCCACATCCTTGCGCAGGTATCCGATGGTCACAGTCCGCCCTACACTGGCAAAAGCCGCATAACCTTTGCGGCTCCAGCGTCTGAAGCGTATGGCAGTCCTATTGAATCTTTTCTTTTTCACGACGGTTTTCTTCAGTTTTAAATGTTTATTTGCATTTTACTCCCTTTACAGAAAGTTTATAGGTTATTTTAGATGAGCAAAGGTAATGTAAAGCAAGAAAACAACAAAGGAAATGCGGAATTTTACTACTTATATTGTTGCCACAAAGTAGCTCTTTACGATTTTAAAGAGAGACTTTGTGGGTATAAAATCAATAGTTTAATAAGTTAAAGTAGATATTAATTTTTTAATTAATAGCTATTTCTTGTTCTTCCCATACAGCTTATCAATCAGATCCGTGCGGCCGATGCGGCGAAGCTCGTTGAGGATGTTTTTGCGCTCTTCGGGCTTGTACCAGAAGAAGAACAGGCGCTGGGCCAGTTTCTCGCGCTGGGTGCGAGCACTGAACACGGGTTCGAGGGTGTAGGGGTGATAGCCCGTGTACCACGTTTCGGTGGAGACCGTCATGGGGGTGGGCGTGAAGTCCTGCACCTGCTCTAACTGGAAGTTCAGGCGACGGGTGATGACGGCAAGTTCGGCCATGTCCTCTTCCTTGCAGCCGGGGTGGCTGGAGATGAAGTAGGGGATGAGCTGCTGGCGCAGGCCTTCCTGGCGGTTGATGGCATCGAACTGTTTCTTGAAAGTCTCGAACTGGCTGAACGACGGCTTCCGCATGATGCGGAGCACGCGGTCGGACGTATGCTCGGGGGCTACCTTCAGCCGGCCGCTGACGTGGCGGGCGATGAGCTCGTGGGTGTACTGACGGGTGCTGCGGTTGACCTCGGGGTCCTTGCTTTCGTGCAGCAGCAGGTCGTAGCGTACGCCACTGCCGATGAACGACTTCTTGATGCCCGGCAGGGCATCGACGGCATGATAGATGTCGAGCAGGGGGCGATGGTCGGTGTTCAGGTTGGGACAAACCTGCGGATGGATGCACGACGGGCGCTTGCACTTGTGGCAGAGCTCGGGGTTGTTGCCGTGCATGCGGTACATGTTGGCACTGGGACCGCCCAGGTCGCTGAGGTAACCCTTGAAGTCGGGCAGCTGCATGATGGCCTTGACTTCGCGCAGGATGCTTTCCTTGGAGCGGCTGACGATGAACTTGCCCTGATGGGCAGAGATGGTGCAGAAGGCACAGCCGCCGAAACAGCCCCGATGGATGTTGACCGAGAACTTGATCATGTCGTAGGCGGGGATGCGTTTCCCCTTGTACTTGGGATGGGGCAGCCGGGTATAGGGCAGGTCGAATGAGTGGTCGAGCTCGGCCTCGGTAAGCGGCGGATAGGGCGGATTGACCACCACGGTCTGACGGCCTACGGCCTGTAGGATGCGCGAAGCGGCGTACTTGTTGCTCTCTTCCTCGATGTGGCGGAAGTTGGCCGCCTGCTTTTTCTTGTCCTTCAGGCATTCTTCGTGGGAGAAGAGGAGGATGTCGTCTTCGTGCGGAAGGGGATGGGCATCGAGGTAAGCCATCTGGGGAATGTCGGCTATGCACTGCCGGAAGTGGGGACCGACGGTGCACGGGGCGGAGCCGGCAGCGACGAGCCGGCGGACCAGTTCGACAACGGGCTTTTCGCCCATGCCATAGATCAGGGCATCGGCGCCGCTGTCCACGAGGATGCTGGGCAGTACCTTGTCCTGCCAGTAGTCGTAGTGCGTGAGGCGGCGCATGCTGGCCTCGATGCCGCCGAGTACGACGGGAACATCGGGGTAGAGCTGCTTCAGTATCCGGGTATAGACGATGGACGGATACTCGGGACGCATGTCCGGACGGGCATCGGGGGTGTAGGCGTCGTCGCTGCGCAGGCGTTTGTTGGCCGTGTATTTGTTGACCATCGAGTCCATGCAGCCGGCACTGATGCCGAAGAACAGGCGGGGGCGACCCAGCTTCCTGAAATCGCGCAGGTCGTCGCGCCAGTTGGGCTGGGGCACAATGGCTACCCGCAGACCTTCGGCTTCGAGGATGCGGCCGATGACGGCGGCTCCGAATGAAGGATGATCCACGTAGGCATCGCCACTGAAGAGGATGACATCCAGTTCGTCCCATCCATGAAGTTCCACTTCTTTTTTGGTGGTGGGTAACCAGTCGGTCAGACGGTATTCTTTCATGGGCGGGGAGTGGGGGTAAATTGCAGGGTCATCTGTTCGCCGTTGTAGATCTCGCGGAAGCCGATCTGTTGTTCGGAAAGATATTCCTTGAGGTCGTTGAAGGCTGAGGAATCATCCATGATGATTTCCAGCTGTTCGCCCCGTGAAGCTTCGCAAATTGCAATCATGGCGGGGATGAGCGGGCTGTAATGCCGTTGTCCGCAGGTGTTGACCGTTTTCATTCTTCTTCTGAATTCTCCTGTTTGGCAAGCCATTGAAGATACAGCCTGATGAGTTGCTGCAGACCAAAGGCTTTCATATTATTATGGTAGATAACGTCGATGCACAGGTCGAGCAGGTCTTTGCTGTTCTCTTCCTGGGAGGCGATCAGGGAACGGATGTTCAGTTTGAGCTTGTCGAGCACGGTTTCATCGACAATGCCGTTGCTGTCGATCAGGTGACGGAACAATCCGTATCTTTCGATGGTTGAGAGGTTCTCGTCGGAAACCTCGATGCTGCGTGTCCCGCTGGGGTTGGCTTGTATGGTGTACATAATCTGCTGTTATTTTGGTTTCTAATATAAATTTGTTTCTTACTATTCTTTTGGGAGGGAGTAGAACAGAATGAAAGGTGATTGCCTTTTATTTTTTCTTAGGCACGGATTACACGGATTCTCACAGAAGGTTTTCATGATATTTCTCCGTGTCTTTCCGTGTGATCCGTGCCTAAAGAGAACTGTTCTTCGATTGGACCTATCCTCCCAGCATTTCGTTTGTGGCAAAGATAGAAGTTTTTTTTGATTATTCAAAGAATTTCAAAACCGATGCTATAATACCGGCTCTGTCTGCTTCGGAAGGGATGCTTTCGAAGGGGAAGCCCATGACGAAGGTGCGATAGTCGTTCCCTTTGTAAGCAACGGCCGAAGCGGCACGGCTATCGGCGTAAACCATGGCTGCAAATGCGGGCGAGGCCGGCTGTAGGCAATCGGTGGAAGCAAGGGGACAGGTCCGGCTGTTGGGGGAGCAGAGGAGGTTCAGCCGACGTCCCAGGCCCTGGACGGAGATGTAGCTTCCGGCGGGGCGGACTGTGCCGGCACAGCTGTATTTGAGCACCTCTTGGGTGAAGGAGCGTTCGCCTGGCGACCCGTTCATGTCGCTGGCGATGTAGGCACCGCTGACCAACAGGCGACCGCCGGAGCGGCAGTAGGAGGTGAGGAGCCGCTGCATGGGCGAGGTGAAGGTCTTGTAGTAGATGTTGCGGGCAGGGTTGGAGATATGGTCGTCTTTCTCCATGCCCAAGATGTAATCGACCACGGCATAGTCTTCGAGGGTGACACGGCCTTCTTCGACCGCTTCGTCGCTGCACGACACAAAGCTATAGCGGCCGGCAGCCTGAATGGCTTTGCCGTGGATGAAAGGATAGTCGAAGCTGTTGCCGGCGATCCGAAGACCCTCGAGTTCGCTGCCGCTCTCGCCCAACGTGCGGCCGGCATTGCGCCGGTTGAAGTCCTGCTGGTAGCCGCAGAGGGAAATGTCGTAGAGGTAGGGGATACCCACGTCCTGTGTTAGGTCGAAGCCCGCCTGTAGGTCGTTGTCGATGGCGGCAGGGCCGCTGATGCGGTCGAAGCCGTTGACGATGAGCACCTGATGGGCTTCGCGGCGGGCCTTGTAGGCAGACAGGACTTCGGACGGGAAGCTCTCGCCGCCCCGGTTGACGGCCGTCACTTTGAAGGAATAGATGATGCCGGGCTCGATGGGCAGGGTGCAGGAGGGGCCGCTGACGCGGACACCATTGTCGAAGCCACCGCGGCCGATGCGTGTATAGACGATGTATTCGCGCGGGGTGGCGGTAGGTTCGGACGGGTCGTCGGTTGCCTTCCAGGAGAGTTCGACCGTATTCTTTTTCCGGCCAAACCGGATGGCAAAATGGCTGACCGGCAGGGGCTGGACTACGTAGGGCTGGTCGTGCTGGGTGCAGAGGTACTTCAGGATGGCTTTGTAGAGCGAGCGACCGACGGTGAACTTGAAGTTGGGGTCGTGACCCAGCCGCATGTCGGCAAAGTTCTGATGGGACAGCAGTTCGACGATGGCTGAGGGAACGGATGGCAGACGGGTTTCGCTGTAGTTGCGGTTCCACAGGCTGCGGCGTGTCCAGTCAACGTTGAATGTGGAGCGGATGTCGCGCTGCAACTGGGTGAGCAAGAGGTCGGAGAGGTCGCGTGAAGCGTAGCGGTCGGTGCCGGTGGCAAGCAGGCCGTCGTTGAACCGGGTGGTGAAGATGCCCAGCGTGCCGATGATCAGGCCTTCCTTGTCGGCTCCGGCGTCGCTGTGCAGGGCCAGGCTCATCTCGAAGGGGACTCCCTTGCCGGGGGAACCGGGGTTGAAGACGGAGCCGCCGGACAGGTAGTTGAGGGTGCGTGAGCGGGCATTGATGTCGTCGGCATAGTCGTTGTCGGCTTCGGGGCGTCCATAGACCTGAGTCGGCATGCCGGCCCACTGGGTGTAGTAGCGGGCACCCTCGAGGTAGCGGGGAAGGCCGCTGGTGTGACCACCGCGGGCTATGTTGCCCATGCCGCCGCCGAAGCGCACGGCATCGGCACAGACGACACCGCTTTCGCTGCTCTCGTTGCTCAGCACGACCATGCCGTAGTCGTTGACTCCCTTGTCGAACGAGAAGGTGCCTAAATAGACCCAGGTGCCTCCGCCGATTTGCTGGTTTACCTTGAACTCGGTCACTCCGCCGTTGTGGAATACTAAGTACTTGGCATCGCTGACACTCTGGGGGAGGGTCTGGTAGGATACGTAAACGGCATATTCGCCGGTTTCGGGGATGTCGGGGATCCATTCGGCGAAGGCTTTCTCTTTCTTCTTTTCGGTGCGGGCGAAGCGGGCGGTGCCGTCGGTGAAGGGATTCTCCCCGTTCTGATAGACGGTTTTCCGTTGGGCAAATCCGCGTTGGGGGGCATCCTGCCAGCGGGCTTTCCGGCTTTTCTCTTCGAGGTAGATGGACCGTGTGGCGGTGGGGGAGCCGTCGTTATCGACGATGACTTCGTGGAGCTGCGTGTCGCGTTCGCGCGGGGTATAGACACAGGCGCCGGCATGCTCGAGCATGGGAATGAGATAGGGCAGGACGAAGGACTGGGTGAACTGGTCTTCGGTGGTGCAGAACAGCCGGGGACGCTGCCAGCCCCACTGGTCTTTCCGGTTGATGTAGTATTTGCCATGGCTTTGCCAGAGGGCGATGTGGCGGCCGGCAAGTCCGCGCGTAATGTCGTACGGGCGTGACGTGCAGCTGACCCAGGGAGCACCCGAATAATCGAGGTGATGGTAGAGGCGATTCTTGTCTTTCTTTCCTTTGCGGTAGAAGTTGGGAATGAGGTCGTCGATGCTGCGGTCGCCGGCACAGAGGGTGATGTCGAAGTAGCGAACGGGGCCGGGCAGGAGCTGACGGATGCTGCGGTAGATGCCTTCGGTGATCTCGGGACGGAAGGGCTGGTAGGCAAAGCGCTCTCCGGCATAGATCAGTATCTGTTTCCGGGAGTAGTCGATGCGGAAACTGTCGAGCCGGCAGGTGCCAAGCCGGGTGGCCGAGCAGGTGTAGTTGTGAAAAAAATCCTGCAGCCGTTCTTCGACATTGCGTTCGATGTCCTGGGCATACAGGCCAATGGTTGCTAAGCAAAGGAGAAAAGAAAACGCGAATTTCTTCATCGGGAAAATATTTGTAATAAAGTGGCAGGAAAGGAGGGTGTGTCAAAATGGGAAAGTATATTCATTATGTAATGTCATCCTGAACGAAGTGAAGGATCTTGATACATGAATAACTGCTTTCGAGATTCTTCGCTTTGCTCAGAATGACAAAATAACAAAAGGTCAGCCACTTTTGGCTTTGGCACACTCTCCTTTATAAAGGAATGTATTCGACGAAAGCCTCCATGGCTTCGTAGCTGGCCAGGCCCAACTTGTTGTACAGGTTGGCGGTAGCCCGGTTGCGGTCTTCGCTGCGTTGCCAGAACAGGCGTTCGTCGTTGCCGAGGAAGGGGGCACTCTCCATCTGCGATTGATGCTTGAGGATGGAGTTGCGCTTGGCGCGCAGTTCCTCGGGACTGATGGGAACGGCCATCTCGATGTTTTCGATTTCCCACTCGGCCCATGCTCCGCGGTACATCCAGATGCGGCAGTCCTTCAGCCATTCGGCACCTTCTTCCTTCTCGAGGTCGATGGCAGCAAAGACGGCGTCGGTGCAGACACGGTGTGTGCCGTGCGGGTCGGCAAGGTCGCCGGCAACAAAAATCTGGTGGGGCTTCACTTCGCGCATCAGGTTGCGTACGATTTCGACATCGGCTTCGCTGATGGGGTTTTTCTGGATTTTACCTGTCTCGTAGAAGGGCAGGTCGAGGAAGTGGCAGTGGTCGAGGGGAATGTTGTTGTACGTACAGGCTGTACGGGCTTCGCCCCGACGAATCAGTCCCTTGATGGTCAGGATGTCGCGCGTGTCCATGTCGCCATCCTGCTTCTCGCGCAGGTATTTGCGGATTTCGGCGTATTTCTCGTTGATGACCTGGTCTTCGCTGTTGTTGAAGATCTGGTTGAAGCCGTTGATGAAATGCAGGAAGCGGATCACTTCTTCGTCGCCGACGGCAATGTTGCCGGAGGTTTCGTAAGCGATGTGGACATCGTGCTTCTGCTCGACCAGACGGCGGATGGTGCCACCCATGGAGATGACGTCGTCGTCGGGATGGGGAGAGAATACGATGACCCGTTTCGGGTACGGGTTGGCACGCTCGGGACGGTAGGTATCGTCGGCATTGGGTTTGCCGCCGGGCCAGCCGGTGATGGTGTGCTGCAGGTCGTTGAATATCTTGATGTTGACATTGTAGGCAGAGCCGTAGAGTGCCAGCAGTTCGCTCAGGCCGTTTTCGTTGTAGTCCTTGTTGGTCAGCTTCAGGATGGGTTTGCCGGTGAGCTGGCACAGCCAGACAATGGCGCTGCGGATGAGCTTGTCGTTCCATTCGCACGAAGTAACCAGCCACGGGCGCTGAATGCGGGTGAGGTAGGCGGCGGCTGCCAGGTCGATGGCGACGTGGGCGTTGTTGTGGGTCTGCAGGTACGAAGCGGGGATGGTGTCGGTGATGTTGCCTTCGACACATTCCTGAATCATCTGGGCCTTTTCTTCGCCCCATGCCATCAGGTACACCTTCTTGGCACCAAGGATGGTAGATACGCCCATGGTGATGGAGCTGATGGGGGTACTCTCGATGTTTCCGAACATTTTGGAAGCCTCGTTGCGGGAAGCGTTGTCCAGCAGTATCAGTCGGGTGGTGGAGTTGAGACGTGATCCCGGTTCGTTGAAGCCGATGTTGCCCACACGTCCGATGCCCAGCACGGCGACATCGATGCCGCCAAAGCTCTCGATGCGTTGCTCGTAGAGGCGGCAATACTCGAAGATGGTGTCTTTGGCAATGCTTCCGTTGGGGCTGAATATATTTTGCGGGTCGATATCAACATGGTTCAGCAGCATTTCTTTCAGTGAATTGAGGTTGCTGCTAACGGCGTTTTCGGCGAGGGGATAATATTCATAGAGGTTGAATACGATGACGTTGCGGAAGCTAAGCCCTTCTTCGCGGTGCATGCGGACCAGGGCAGAGTAAACATTGCGCGGAGAATTGCCTCCGGCCAGTGCCAACACACAGAAACGTCCGGCCTTTTGCTTGTCGCGGATGATCTGCGCTATATCAAGGGCTATCTGATTGGCGCCTTCCTCGGGGGATTCGTAAATGTCAGTCGGGATCTTTTCCAATCGGGTGAGGACTGACCGTTCGAATGCATTCTCAGGTCTGTAGTACCTGGGAGAAACCCGGTTGAGGGTAATTTGGGAACTAAGATTGGTTTTCATAAAATTGGAATATTATAAATGGTTATCATCTTTTTCAGGGAGTCCTTCAGCTGACCAGTAGCCGATGGTGCAAAAACCAAATCTGCAACACCACCCCACCAACTCAAAAACTCCAAACTTATAAACTTATTTAAGTTTCGCATGTAATACTTTCCTGGAAGTTAAGAAGTTATAGAAGTTATCACTCTGCTTTGCTCTGTTAGAAGTTAAAGCCGATAGTTTCGTAATAGTAAATGCATAGTGGGCGATAACTTCTTCTAACTCCTTTAACTTCTACAAGTTTGACTTCGTCGATTTTCAATTCGCCCTTGCGAAACTTGAGTTAACTCAAAAACTTAAAAACTTAAAACTTAAAACTTAAAAACTCAAAACTTATGAAATCGTATCAGTCTCGGGAATCAGTCGTCCCATCGACCATACGGCTCTGATCTTGAGATCGTCGTCCATGACCATGATGTCGGCGTCTTTGCCTTTCTGCAACGAGCCCTTGCGGTCGTAAACACCCATGATGCGTGCCGGAGTTTCGGAGGCCATGCGAACTGCGTCGGCCAAAGGAATATCGGCTTTCTGCACCATGGTGCGTATCAGGCGATCCATGGTGGCGATGCTACCGGCGAGTGCGGAACGGTCGGCCAGTTTGCATACGCCGTCTTCGATGATGACGCGCGGGTCGAATGCCTCGCGGCTGTCGCTGGCTGCGCAGGCCAGAGCATCGGTAATGAGACAGGTACGTTCGACACCTTTTATCTTATAGACCAACCTAAGGATGGTGGGAGGAACGTGTATGCCGTCGGCAACGACTTCGACCGTCATGTCGTCCAGCAGGTAGATGCTCTCTACGGTGCCTTCGTATTTATATTCGCGGCGCTTGTGGAAGCCCGGCATGGCATTGTAGAAATGGGTGGCATGGGTGTATCCGGCTTCGTAGGCGGTACGTATGTCTTCGAATTCGGCCTGCGTGTGTGCCACGGCGGCAAGGATGCCTTTGGCAGAAATGTATTTGCCAAACTGCATGGCGCCCGGCAGTTCGGGGGCAGCATCCCAACGCTTGATGCAATTCCACCGTTCGACAATGGGGATGTATTCATTGGGATCGGGGTTCTTGATGTTTTCGGGCATCTGTCCACCAGCCATTGCCATGTTCAGGTAATGGCCTTCGAGGTGCAGTCCGAGGATGGGGCTGTTTTTTTCCTGCATCAACCTGGTGCAGGTGTCGGCAGCCTGTTCGATCATGGGAACCGTGGAAGACGACAGGGTGGGAAAAATGCTGGTAGTGCCGTAGCGCATGTGGGTGCTGACGGCTGTGCGGAACGCATCTTCGGTGCACTCCATAAAGTCGCGGCCTCCTCCGCCATGTGCATGGATCTCTACGCCGCCGGGCAAGACATACATGCCCTTGACATCGACCAACTGTGCGCCGATGACGGCTAAGTCGCAATTGGTCACCTCCAGAATCTTGTTGTCCCGTATCAGGACGGAACCGTCTTTCAGCCATCCTTGGGGGGTGAGGATGCGTGCGTTGATTAATTGAGTCAACATAGGATTTAGTGGTTAGTTAGTATGTTAAGTATTGGGCAGGTCGTTGTACGACAACTTGCTTCAAGTTACAAATGTAGGGACTTTTTGCCTATTATGTATTTTTTTGCCTCGGATTTTATTTAAAAAGTCAAAATGGCTAATGATTTGTGGGAGGAGAGAAAGTTTTATATTTCTAAATGTTTGTGAAACGTACCTTAAATATCTAAAAATAATACTTGGCGAATAGGTATTTGGGGAACTGTCTGTGTTATATATTCAAGTGCGAATGTATTGATTTGAAGAGAGCTATCTTTGAACTTGCAGGAGTTAGAGGAGTTAAGAAGTTAAGCCGATACTTTTGTGAAAAGGATACAGGCCATACACTTCATCTATTGGCTTTAACTCCTAACCCACCATAGTGGGCGATAACTTCTTCTAACTCCTTTAACTCCTACAAGTTAGACTTCGTCGATTTTCAATTCGTACTTGCGAAACTTGAATTAAATAAATTTGGAAATAACATGAAAAACTGGAGAATTGAAGCGATTATTATCGCTATTGGTATCATTATGTTAGGTGTAATGATACGGAACGGTATCAATGATTTTAGAGACAAGGATCGGGTGGTGACGGTAAAAGGACTGGCCGAAATGGAAGTGCCTGCAGACAAGGTGGTGTGGCCGCTGATGTATAAGGACATCGGGAATGATCCGGCCGTGCTGTATGCCAATCTGGAGCAGAAGAACGAAGCGATTGTTCAGTTTCTGAAGTCGAACGGAATCGCTAAGGAAGAAATCAGCATCGCACCACCGGAGATTATTGACATGCAGGCAGAGCGTTATGCCGATCGTAACGTGAACTATCGTTACAATGCCACTTCGGTGATTACCGTCACGTCGAAGAATGTGGACAAGGTGCGCAAGCTGATGTCGGAGCAGGCTGAACTGATGAAGCAGGGCATTGCGATAACGGGAGGTGATTACCGCTACAGCGTGGTTTACGAGTTTACGGGACTGAACGATGTAAAGCCCCAGATGATAGAGGAAGCTACCAAGAATGCACGTGCCGCAGCGGAAAAATTCGCCAAGGATTCGGACAGTAAGTTAGGTAAAATAAGGAATGCTTCGCAGGGACAGTTTACGATTTCGGACCGTGATGCGAATACACCTTATATTAAGAGTATCCGTGTAGTGACTACCGTGAATTATTATCTGAAGAAATAGTAAATCTGTCGGCATCCAGCCAGACAGGAAATTTTTCCCTGAACATCTTCAGGTCGTCGAAGGAGAGTGTTGCCGTGGCAATGCCCTCCTTGTCGTCTGGTACGGCGGCTAAGATTTTCCCTTTGGGCGAATACAGGGTGCTGCCACCGTTGTAAGGCAATCCGTTGCCGTCGATGCCAACTCTGTTGATGCCACAAGTGTAGCAGAGGTTTTCGAGGGCACGTGCCTGAAGCAGGACGTCCCACACATGGCGACGGGCCGTGGGCCAGTTGGCTACGTAAATCAGCAGGTCGTATTCGTTGTTTACGTTACGGCTCCATACCGGGAAGCGCAGGTCGTAGCAGATCTGCAAGAGAATGTGCCAGCCTTTGTAGGTGACGATGGGGCGGTCTTGCCCGGCTGTATATTGTTCGCCTTCCATGCCGATGCGGAACAGGTGGCGTTTGTCGTAGAAATGACATTTGCCCTCGGGGGTGATAAAAAAAGCCCGGTTGAAGTAGCGCATGGCTGATGACGAAGAAGGGGCGGACTGGCAGGCTATGAAGCTTCCGGCAAGTGCTATTTGATAGCGTTGTGCCCATTGGAGGAGGGTGGTAATGGTTCTGCCATCGGTGGTTTCGGCTAAAGGACCGGGAGACATGCAGAAGCCGGTAGAGAACATCTCGGGTAGCACGGCGAGGTCTGTCCGGCCGTGAAGCTCCTGTAGTTGCCGGTGGAGCCGACGCAGATTCTCGGTTTTATTTTCCCAGACAATATTGGTTTGCAAAAGGCTGATGCGCAATGGATCCATGGGGCTGATGGGTGTAAGGTTAGACTTCTCCGGTCGAGAAGTTGGCGGGATTCTTCCCGTGGAAAGACTTGAAATAGCGTTTGATTTCGCGCATTTCGTTTTCAAAATCTCCTGTCGGGATGACCACTTTGGTCGCACTGATGGTTTTCGACGGATAATCTATGCCAATGAGTACGATGGGGACATGAGCCTTCAGGGCAATGTAGTAGAATCCCTTTTTCCAGTCGGGATTGGCCTTGCGGGTACCTTCGGGGGTGATGGCCAAGTGGAATTGGTCGTTCTTTGCGAAGCGCTCGGCCATCTGGTCCACCATGGAAGTTCGTTTGTCGCGGTTGACCGGGATGCCTCCCATTGCCTTGAAAAGTATGCCTAATGGGAAGAAAAACCATTCTTTCTTCATCATGAAGCAGGCCTTACGCCCGAGAGCACCATAGAACAGCTTCCCGATGAAAAGATCCCAATTAGAGGTATGGGGAGCCGCGCAGATGACGCACTTGTCGTAGTTGGGCACTGTCAGGCAGGTTTTCCATCCCAGTAGGCGGTGGAAGATAAAGCGATAAAAAGCTTTCTTCATCTGTTTATCCCAATTTACTCAATTCTTCTACAATCTCATTCACCTTTGCCTTGAAATCCAGCTGGAACTTTTTATAGAAACCTTTGACGTTGCCGGGCTCGGTGTGGCTGATGCGGCAGACAAATTCGTCCTGCATGTCCAGAATCTTACCCATCAGATCGTCTGCTTTCTGCTGATCCACGCCGGGTACACATTTGCTGATGACCAGGCATTCGGTGAACAATTCGCCTGCAATATAGTTGACGTTCTTTTTTAATTCTTTTCTGCTTGCCATAATTTTTTTTCTGTTTTTGGGGTTAAACAATTGTTTCCTTGTCTGTTGCCCAAGTCTGAACGGATTGCCTCCCTTCGTAAGTGTGAGTACAGCCGAGTGACAGAGGCCGCATCGGCTTGCGCAACTTGAATACTTATTCTCGGTAAAGATAGTGCTTTTTATCGATGGATGGAAATAATTTGAGATATTTTTAGGGTTGGGCAGGGGAGGGGGCGACGGAGAGAGAACAGAAAGGGACGGAAGTGTGGAAAAAATCTACAGACCGATGTGGATTTTCTACACAAATTGTATAAGCATGTTGACGTATGTTTGGAATTTAATCGGCTTTATTTGTTGAAAACGAGTTATTTGCATATATTTGTATTTGATATGCGGTTTTTGGCATCGGACTTGCTCTTTATATAGAAAAATAACAGGGTTAAATTTAATAAACAAACAAGCATGAAACTATTTTTTACAAAAAAAGAATTGAAGCTGAAAAGAAAAAGGGTGATAGGCATGATTGTATGCATGGTCGTATTGATTGCCGGATATGTTATCTGGACATGGCCCGAGAAAGTTCAACCTCAAGTTCCTATCGTGATGGTGGAACCAGCCGCTACGGAAGACGTGGAAATATATGGTGATTATGTGGGACGTATCAGAGCGCAACAATTTGTGGAAGTACGTGCCCGTGTGGAAGGATTTCTGGAAAGCATGGAGTTCGCCGAAGGTACCTATGTGACTAAAAATCAGGTCTTGTTTGTCATTGACCCCAGACAATACCGTGCCAAAGCGGACAAGGCGCGTGCCCAATTGCGGAAAGACTCGGCATCGGTGCGTAAAACCAAACGTGACCTGGAGCGTATCCGCCCGTTGTTCGAACAGAATGCGGCCAGCCAGCTGGATTTAGACAATGCCATTGCTGCCTATGAAACGGCGGTGGCAAGTATGGGTATGAGTCAGGCCGACCTTGACCAGGCAGAACAGGAATTAGGATATACGTGGGTTCGCTCGCCGATTTCGGGACACATCAGCGAACGCTACGTCGATCTGGGGACGCTGGTAGGTACGTCCGGAAAATCGCTGTTGGCTACGGTGGTTAAGAGTGACACCGTATTGGTGGACTTCAGCATGACGGCACTTGACTATTTGAAAAGTAAGGAGCGTAACGTGACGTTGGGACAGAAGGACTCCACCCGTTCGTGGCAGCCTACGGTGACCATTACATTGCCTGACAACAGTGTTTATCCGTATAAGGGGCTGGTAGATTTTGCCGAGCCGCAGGTAGATCCTAAAACCGGTACATTCTCGGTGCGTGCCGAAATGCCCAATCCCGACCGGGTATTGTTGCCGGGTCAGTTTACGAAAGTGAGATTGCTGCTGGATGTGCGTGAGAATGCTACGGTCATTCCGCAAAAGTCGCTTATCATAGAAAAGGGTGGTGCTTACGTGTTTGTGATGCGTCGCGATTCGACGGTTGAACGCCGTTTCATCGAATTGGGACCGGAGTTTGGCAACAACGTGGTGGTAGAGCGCGGATTGGTACGCGGAGAAATGGTGGTCAGTGAAGGCTATCACAAACTTAGTCCGGGTATCAAAGTACGGGTAGGAGAAGCTGTGCCACAGAAAGAAGAAGAAAATAAATAATCGTAAACACCTAACGCAGTACCAATAGCATGAAAGTAAGTTTTTTCATTGACAGGCCGGTCTTTTCGGCTGTCATATCCATATTGATAGTCATTGTGGGCGTCATCGGTCTGACGATGCTCCCTATCGACCAATATCCCCAGATTACACCGCCGGTGGTGAAAATCAGCGCTTCCTATCCGGGTGCCAGTGCACTGACGGTATCGCAGGCCGTGGCAACTCCTATCGAACAGGAATTGAACGGAACGCCGGGAATGCTTTATATGGAGTCGAACAGCTCCAATTCGGGAGGTTTCTCGGCAACGGTCACATTCGATATCTCTGCAGATCCCGATCTGGCAGCCGTAGAAATTCAGAACCGTATCAAGTTGGCGGAATCGCGTCTGCCGGCCGAAGTGGTGCAGAACGGTATCGAAATAGAAAAGCAGGCAGCCAGCCAGCTGATGACTCTCTGCTTGACTTCGGACGATCCAAAGTTTGATGAAATCTATCTGAGTAATTTTGCAACAATCAATGTGCTCGACCTGTTGCGCCGAATTCCGGGAGTGGGACGTGTGTCCAACATCGGTAGCCGTTATTATGCCATGCAGATATGGGTGGATCCTGCCCGTCTGGCCAACTTTGGTCTGACAGTACAGGATGTGCAGAATGCCTTGAAGGATCAGAACCGGGAATCGGCTGCCGGCGTATTGGGACAGCAACCGGTGACAGGACTCGACATAACGATTCCCATCACGGCTCAGGGACGTTTGTCCAGTGCGGCCCAATTTGAGGAAATCGTGCTTCGTGCCAATGCGGACGGATCGCTGATACGCTTGCGCGACGTGGCACGCGTGTCGCTCGAAGCACAGTCGTATAATACGGAAAGTGGTATCAATGGCGGTAATGCAGCTGTATTGGGTATCTACATGTTGCCGGGCGCCAACGCCATGGAAGTGGCCGAGAGCGTGAAGAAGACGATGGCGGAAATCAGTAAGAACTTCCCTGAAGGATTGTCTTATGAATTTCCGTTTGATATGACGACGTATATTTCTGAATCTATCCACGAGGTTTATAAGACCTTGTTCGAGGCCTTGTTTCTGGTGATTGTGGTTGTGTTCCTGTCATTGCAGAGCTGGCGGGCGACAGTGATTCCTATCGTGGCGGTGCCTATTTCGCTGATCGGTACGTTTGGCTTTATGCTGATCTTCGGGTTCTCTCTCAATATATTGACTTTGTTGGGACTGGTGCTTGCCATCGGTCTGGTGGTGGACGATGCCATCGTGGTGGTAGAGAATGTGGAACGAATTATGGAAGAAGAACACTTGAGCGCTTACGAAGCCACCAAGAAGGCTATGGACGGACTGACCAGTGCCTTGATCGCTACTTCGCTGGTGTTGGCAGCCGTGTTTGTGCCGGTTAGTTTTCTGTCGGGCATCACGGGGCAGCTGTATCGTCAGTTCAGTGTGACAATTGCCGTGTCGGTGCTGCTTTCGACAGTCGTTGCATTGACCCTGAGTCCGGTGATGTGTTCGCTTATTCTGAAGCCGACCGATCCGAATAAACCTAAGAACAGGGTGTTCCGTGCCATTAACCGCTGGCTGGATGTGGGGAATCACCGTTATGTGGCGACCATCAAGCGGGTGATTAAGAATCCGCGTCGTGTGATGGCGGGTTTTGGAATGGTGTTAGTGCTCATCTTTGTATTCTATCGATTGATACCTACCAGCTTCTTGCCGGTGGAAGATCAAGGTTATTTTACAGTAGAATTGGAACTGCCTGAAGGAGCGACTTTGGAACGTACTCGTACGGTGACTAACCGAGCCATTGACTTTTTGATGAATATGCCCGAAGTGGAGTATGTTCAGAACGTGACGGGTACCAGTCCGCGCGTAGGAACAAGCCAGGCACGCAGTCAGCTTACCGTCATTCTGAAAGAGTGGAAGGAGCGCGACGATACGACCATTGATGAGATTATGGACCGCGTGAACCGTGAGTTTAACGAATATCCTGAATGTAAGGTTTATCTTTCAACGCCTCCCGTGATCCCGGGTTTGGGTACTTCGGGTGGATTTGAAATGCAGCTCGAGGCACGTGGTGATGCTACTTACGAGAATCTGGTACAGGCAGCCGACACCCTGATGTTCTATGCTTCGCAGCGGAAGGAATTGAGCAGTTTGTCGTCTTCGTTGCAAGCCGAGATACCACAACTGTATTTCGATGTGGACCGTGATAAAGTGAAAATGGTGGGTGTGCCGATGGCGGATGTCTTTTCAACGGTGAAGGCTTATACAGGTTCGGTCTATGTGAACGACTTCAATATGTTCAACCGTATCTACCGTGTATATCTGCAGGCAGAGGCCTCCTATCGTGAGCACCGCGATAACATCAATCTGTTCTTCGTAAGGGGAAGCAACGGCGCCATGATTCCGCTGACAGCACTGGGTAATACCGAATATACGACAGGACCCGGTAGCATCAAACGTTTCAACATGTTCAATACGGCGGTGATCCGTGGTACAGCAGCCCAGGGATACAGCTCCGGACAGGCCATGGACCTGATGGAGCAGATAGCCCGCGAACATCTGCCCGACAATATCGGTATTGAGTGGAGCGGCCTGTCCTATCAGGAAAAGCAGGCTGGTGGACAAACCGGTATGATTTTGGCATTGGTATTCCTGTTTGTTTTCTTGTTCCTTGCGGCACTTTACGAAAGCTGGAGTATTCCCATTGCCGTGCTGCTTTCGTTGCCGGTTGCTGCTTTAGGTGCCTACATGGGAGTTTCGATTTGCGGACTTGAGAATGATACTTATTTCCAAATCGGTCTGGTAATGCTGGTTGGTTTGGCTGCCAAGAATGCTATCCTGATTGTGGAGTTTGCCAAGGATGAGGCGGATGCCGGAAAGGATGTGGTAGAAGCGGCATTGCACGCTGCCCATTTGCGTTTCCGTCCTATCCTGATGACATCGTTGGCCTTTATTCTGGGTATGTTGCCTATGGTGATTGCCAGCGGACCGGGTTCGGCCAGTCGTCAGGCTATCGGTACAGGTGTATTTTTTGGAATGATCGTAGCCGTTACGGTGGGAATTGTGTTGGTGCCGTTCTTCTTTGTAATGATCTACAAAGCAAAGAACAAGTTGAAAAAGGTGCGTTCGTAAGCCTGTCGGTTTCCTTATTTAAGATAAACAACGAAAATAGATTATGAGACATATTGTATATAACAGATTACCGTTACTTCTTATCGCTCTGCTGTTGCTTTCGGCTTGTCAGTTGGGCAAGCATTATACCCGTCCGCAATTGGATCTGCCCACGTCGCTGCAAGATTCTATTCACGGGAGTGATACGCTATACACGGATACGACCAGTTTTGCCGATTATCCGTGGGAATGGCTCTATGCCGACACGCTGTTGCAGGAGCTGATTCGAAAGACATTGGTTTATAACAAAGACATGCAGATGGCTGCAGCCCGTGTGAAGGAACTGGCTGCCATGAAACGTATTGACGTAGCCAATATGTTCCCTTCGGTCGGACTCCGTGTTTATGCCGAAAAAGAAGCTGATGATTATGGTGGAGATCACTACAATCCGGATAATCAGTTTGACCTGAAAGGTGTCATCTCGTGGGAACTTGATCTTTGGGGAAAGTTGCGTTGGGCGCGCGATGCCAGCCTGGCTGAGTTTGTCAGTTCGATTGAAAGCCGGCGTGCTTTGCAGATGAGTCTTGTGGCACAGGTGGCTCAGGCTTATTTCGAACTGGTGGCATTGGATAATGAGTTGGCTATTGTACAACAAACCGTTGAGGCGCGTCGGGAGAGTCTTCATCTGGTACGCTTGCGTTACGAGGGCGGACTTATTTCCGAAATACCTTTCCGCCAGGCACAGGTGGAATTGGCGAAAACAGTGACGCTGGTTCCGGATCTGGAGCGGAAGATTACGTTGAAGGAAAACGAACTGTCATTCTTGACCGGTGAATACCCGCACAGCATACGTCGTACGCCGATTACTGTAGATATCGTATTGCCCGAAAACCTGCCGGTAGGTTTGCCATCCACGCTACTTGAACGTCGTCCCGACGTGCGTCAGGCCGAGCAGGAACTGATTGCAGCCAATGCGGAAGTAGGGGTTGCTTTTACGAGCCTTTTCCCCAGCATTACGCTGACTGCCAATCTGGGTACCGAGAGTGAAGAGCTGTCTGACATTTTGAAGTCGCCTTATCATTTGTTGAGTGGTACGCTGTTGCAACCAATTTTTGCCATGGGCAAGAACCGTGCACGACTCAAAGCCAAGAAAGCTGCTTGCGAACGTGCCGCCCATGCCTACGAAAAGACTGTACTCAGTGCATTCAAGGATGCCTATAATGCTATTACCGAATTTAATAAGATAAAGGATATCTACGATACACGTCAGCGCCTGGAGCAGTCGGCCAAGTCCACACTTGAATTGGCACAGCTGCAATATGTAAACGGTGCCATCGGTTACATGGATCTGCTTGATGCCCAGCGTACTTATTTCGAAGCCCAGCTTAGTTTGAGTTATGCCATCCGTGACAAGCGTATTACGATGGTCAATCTTTACAAGGCACTTGGCGGGGGATGGGAATAGACTGAAAAGTGTATATTCGTGTCTTGTACTGATATAGGTAGACACATTTTAATAACAAAAATGTGAATCAACAA
>OMCT01000760.1_pt1 | contig 22887 bp, 27 predicted proteins | sample 1674301 | NCBI WGS metagenome assembly OMCT01 (sample SAMEA103958158, study PRJEB25191) | human gut metagenome
TATATACAATAAAAAGCCTATGTCCTTACGAAAAGGTATAGGCTTTTGTCAACAATCTGAAATAGGACAAATCGTCCTATTTCCATAATTTTTCAGGATATACACCATCTTCAATTAACTGTTTAAAGGCATTTTGTACATATTCCTTATCTTCAGCATATGTTACACCAAACCATTTATCATGCGTTTCAAGCACCTTCACATTGATACGATCTTCCCTCAATAATTCAGCCACAATATTTGGAAGCAAATACTCCTTCTTCATCGGATTATCTGAAATATTGGACAAGAACGTACTAAAATCCTTTTCTAAATAGTCTAAGAAATCTGGATAACCAGCCCACATATTCATAGAAACATTACTTTCTGGTTTTGCCCAAGCCTCTACTTCCGGATTATCACATACGATTTTATCCCCTTCAGCCTTGATTCCAGTTGTTTCATAAACTTCTTTTAATAAATTATTATCATCTACTTTACATACACCACGAGTTACAGTTCCATTCTCACTTAAAGTGTTCTTTAAAATGAATCCAGCCATGCCCATGTCAAATTCTTTTCCCATTTTCGCATGTTCAACCAAGAAATCATGTAACTTCACAAATGCTTCTTTTCCATAATAATCATCCGCATTAATAATCACATATGGTGTATCCACAACACTTTTCGCACATAGTACAGCCTGCCCTGTTCCCCAAGGTTTTGTACGACCTTCAGGACAAGTAAATCCTTCTGGTAAATCATTAATATCTTGGAATACATATTCTACATCCATATAATTTTGGATACGATTACCTATTACTTCTTTAAATTCCTCTTCAATATCCTTACGAATAATAAACACGACTTTATCAAAGCCAGCTTCTTTCGCATCATAAATTGAGTAATCCATAATGATTTCTCCATTTGGACCCATTTTAGCTAACTGTTTGATTCCACCACCAAAACGAGAACCAATTCCAGCAGCCATAATAATTAATGTTGTTTTCATATTATCAAAAACTCTCCTTGTCAATCCGTATATCCATTATACTAAAATGTATACACCTTCACAAGTTGACTATAGTTTAGATACGAAACAAACACCAAATGCATTTGGTCCAATATGAACTCCAATTGTTGAACCAATACGAACACGATTCACATCTAAATCCAGTTTTGATTCTAATTTTTCAACATTCTCTAAACCATATGAATACAATGTATAAACTGGATACAATGTATCAACAATATCTGAATGCATCTTTTCACATACAACACTCGTTGCCTTATTTACACCACGTGTCTTACCGGCAACCACAACTTCTCCATGGTCTACACAAATAATTGGTTTAATACTTGCTAAAGTTCCAATAGCTGCTGCTGTCTTAGAAATTCTTCCACCCTTAGCCAAATATTCCAATGTATCTAAACCCGCATAAATATGCACATGCTCTTTTAATTCTTCTAAGCCAGATACAATATTTTCAACACTTCTATTTTCATCAATCCAGTTTATTGCCACTTCACATAGTAAGCGAATTCCAGCAACCGCAGTTAATGTATCTACAATATAGATATTTTCATAATCCACCATGTCTTTTGCCAGACAAGCACTTTGATATGTTCCACTTAGCTTACTCGATAAAGATAAACAAATCAATGTCTCTTGTTTCTTCTTCACTTCTTCAAAGATATCTAAAAATTCTTGTGGTGATGGTTGTGATGTTTTAAAAAATTCTTTTGAATTCATCATCTTCTCATAAAACGTTTCCTTATCAATATCAACACCATCCAAATAATTCTTTCCTTCAATCTGAATTTGTAATGGCACAAAATATAAATTTTTATTTCTAATCTCTTCTAGCGTATAATCACTTGCTGAATCTACTAATAATCGAATCATATTTTTCTCCTTAGTTAACTTAATTAACTGTTCACATTATATACTATTAAAACTTTCTGTCAAATATTTTAAAAAAATACTTGCATTAATTAAAATCATGTAGTAATATAAGTGAGCACTTGTCAAGAAAGACGAGTTTCATATACATGGCGCGTTGGAGAAACGGTTAACTCACATGCCTTTCACGCATGCATTCACGGGTTCGAATCCCGTACGCGTCACCATTGTTAAAATAAAGTCCGTAAGGACTTCTTTTTTTATTCAAAACACATTTTTCAGAAATGTTAAGAAATTCAACATTTATTTTTTCATAAAATTGTGTAAACCCTTTCATAGATGATATAATCTAAATCATTGAGAAAGGGTGTTTATATTATGCACAATAAACATAGTACATTTTCTGGCAAATTAGGATTTGTCTTGTCTGCCGCAGGAGCCAGTGTTGGCCTTGGTAACATTTGGCGATTTCCTAATTTAGCCGCAAAATACGGAGGAGGAATCTTCCTACTTATTTACATTGTTCTGGCCTTAACTTTTGGTTATACAATGATCATAGCCGAAACAACACTAGGTAGAATGAAAAAGAAAAGTCCAGTGGAAGCTTTTTATACTTTCGCAAAGCCAAAGTTTGCATCATTTTCCGGATAGATCAATGCCATTATTCCAATTTTGATCGTACCCCATTATTCTGTAATCGGAGGTTGGGTCATCAAGTACTTATTCGAGTATTTAAAAGGTGATGCAAAATTACTTACCACAGATACATATTTTCAAACTTCATTTCAAACGGAGTATCTACAGAAATATGTTTTATACTCTTTACTTTATTTACACTCGCCATCATTTATGCAGGTGTTCAAAACGGAATTGAAAGAGTATCCAAATTTATGATGCCAGTTTTTGTCGTATTATCTGTAATCATTGCAGGATATTCAATCAGTCGACCTGGCGCATTTGAAGGTGTTAAATGTTTCTTAATTCCTAATTTTGATAATTTTTCATGGATGACCATAGTAAGTGCTATGGGACAAATATTCTATTCCTTATCCATTGCGATGGGTATCTTATCACATTTGGTTCTTATATGAAAAAAGAAGTTTCCATTAAAGGTTCAAAAGAAAACGTAGAAATTTTCGATACAGCCATTTTGATTATGGCAGGATTGATAATTGTTTTAGCTGTATTCTCTTTTTCAGGTGAAGATATGGAAATATTAAAAAAGTATTCGCAAGTATGAGACTAGGTACAGGCATTGGTATCATATTCTTCTTGTTGGTGTTATTTGCAGCTATCACAAGCTTTATTGTGCTAACCGAAAGTGCTGTATCCACATTCCAAGATGAATTACATTGGTATAGAAAAAAATCTACAATCATTTTAGGCATTATTATGATTGGGTTAGGAACACTATCATGTTTAGGTTATGGTCCATTGTCAAACGTAACAATCATCGGAATGCAATTTTTAGACTTCTTTGATTTCTTGAAAAACTCAGTCATGATGCCAATCGCTGCCATTGCGATTTGTATCTTTGTTTCAATAGTTGTTGGATTAGAAAAAGTCGAAGCAGAAATCACAAAAGATGGAAATTCATTCAAACGTAAGAAAATATTCAATTTCATGATTCAATACTTATGTCCAATTTTCGCATTCATTATTTTATTAAGTTCAATTGCGAACGCATTTGGATTTATTTCCATGTAAGCTTAGCTTGTGCTAAGCTTTTTTTGTGCACAATTTTAATGTAAACTAATTGCAGGAGGTAGTTTATGAACATTACAGTATATTTAGGATCGACCTATGGAAATGATCCAGACTTTAAGACAAAAATAATAGAATTAGGAACATGGATTGCCAAAAACAATCATACATTAGTGTTCGGTGGATCTAAAACCGGATTAATGGGAGAACTAGCCAATAGCACATTAAATGCGGGTGGCAAAGTTATTGGTGTAGAAGCACAAATGTTTGTGGATGAAGGTGTCCACATGGATAATCTTACCAAGTTATACATTGAAAAAGATATTGCCGATCGAAGAACAAGAATGATTGAACTTGGTGATGCTTTCATTGCCTTTCCAGGTGCAACTGGAACATTAGAAGAAGTCAGTGAAATCTTATCAAAACTTTCACTGTACCAACTTGAATGCCCATGCATTTTCTATAATGTGAATGGATATTACGATCATTTTAAAGCATTCCTACAGCACATGATTGATTGTGAATTATCCACACCAAAGCAGCAACAAAACATCTATTTCTTAGATTCAATCGATGAAATCGCAAACGTATTAAAGGACGAGTAAATTTTCTCGTCCTTCTTTATTATGATAATTGTTTTAATATCCACTCTTTATCATTCGTTGTCTTCATTTTATTAAGTACGGTCTCATCTTCAAGCGCCAAACATATTTTAGATAACACTTCCATATGTTCTCCACCCTTACCTGCAATACCAATCACAAGCTGTGCTTTTTCATCCCCAAACTGAATTCCATCCGGATATTGAAGCAATACAATACCTGTTTTATGAATCACATCATCACCATGTGTAGTGCCATGAGGAATAGCCAATCCCATACCAATATATGTAGTTACTAATTCTTCACGTTCTAACATAGCCGGTATATAAGCGCCATCCACATAGCCTAATTCTCTTAACAACTTACCAGCCTCTGTAATCGCTTCTTCTTTGGATACAGAAGGAAGGTTTAATTTAATTCCATCCAATTGAATAACATCTTCTTGAACCGGTTTTATTTCGTCCTCTTTCTTAACTGCTTCTGTCATAATCGAATCTCCAGTCGACAACTGGAAGAACAAATTATCTAAAGCTGGATCTGCCAAGAAGTTTGATATTGTAACTACTTTCGCAAAAGGTGCAGATTTTTTTGCACGCTCTACCAAAGTTTCTTGTACGACCGCAACATCACAATCCACTGGAATATTATCCACAGAAGTATTAATTACAGTTAAGTCTGGTCGCACACCTTTTAAACGGTTTCTAAATTTAGTAGCTCCCATTGCACTAGATCCCATACCTGCATCACATGCGAATACGATCTTACGAACCAAAGAAACATCTAATAAAGCTTCGCTTCTTCCTTTACTTTCAGCTTTCATAGACTGCATCTTTTTACTAGCTTCATCCAAATTCTTTTCCCCAGCAAGCTTAACAATTGGGCTTGCCACCAAGAATGATACGCCAGCCGCAATCAAAACACCTAATGCTGTCATGAACACAGAGTCTTTTTCTGCCATAGACAAGAAAGCAATAATTGAACCTGGACTTGATGGACCCTTCAATCCAATATGGAAAATAGAGTAAAAGGCAATTGCACAAATATTCCCTAAAATTGGAGCAACGATCACAACTGGATTCATCAAAATATATGGAAAATAAATTTCATGAATTCCACCTAAGAAATGGATAATAATAGCCCCAGGCGCAGAATCTTTCGTTGCTTTATCTTTCGCAAATAACCAATAAGCTAATAGTACACCTAAACCAGGGCCTGGATTAGCTTCCAACATATACATTATGGATTTGCCTGTTTGTGCAGCTTGTTCAGCTCCAATTGGTGTAAATATTCCATGGTTGATCGCATTGTTTAAGAACAAAACCTTGGCCGGTTCAATAAAGATTGCTACCAAAGGAATTAATCCCTTATTTACAAGTACATCAACTCCATATGTTAACACAGTCAAAACACCTGTCATAAAAGGGCCAATAATATAGTATCCGAATATCGCAATCAACATACCTAAAATACCGACAGAGAAATTATTGATCAACATTTCAAAGCCAGCAGGCATATGTCCATCCATCATTTGATCAAATTTTTTAATTACCCAGCCAGAAAATGGTCCCATAACCATGGCTGCCATCAACATAGGTTGACCTTGGGTTCCACCAACACCGGCAATACATCCAATAATCGTAATCGATCCCATCACAAGTCCACGATCACCGCCAACCATTCTTCCTCCGGTTGCCGCAATTAATACTGGTAATAAATAAGTCAACATATATGGTTGAATCGATGCCAATTGTTCATTTGGTAACCATCCGTCCGCAATAAATAAAGCTGTTATAAATCCCCAAGCGATAAAAGCGCCAATATTAGGCATAACCATCGCAGATAAGCTTTTACCAAGCTTTTGAAGAGTTGTTTTCATAATTGTCCTTTCTTAGGACTTCTTTAATATACAGATAGTCCTCGTTTTTCACATTCTTGTTTAAAACTATCTGAAAGTAACGAATCACTGATCAATACATCCACTTGATCTAAATCACAAATTGTATATGTACCCTTTCTTTCCACTTTGCTAGAATCCATTAACACAATCACTTTTTTAGATCTTTCAATTGCCTTTCGCTTTAACTCACAATCCTCTAAAGATTCGCATGTAAACCCCGTATCTTTCGCATAACGAGTTACACCAATAAACGCAACATCGAAGTTGACCTTCTCTAAGCAGCGAAGTCCATCCATTCCGTTGACGCTAAAACTGCGCATATTTAGATTTCCACCTGTCACAAAAACTTTCGATTTAGAGAGTTTTGCCATCTCTATAGCACACGTTAAGCCACTTGTATAAAAAATATTATTTTGATTATTTAAAACATGTGCCAGCATTGTAGTCGTACTGCCTGAATCCACAAAAATTGTCTTAGCTGGTTCTACAAATGATAATGCCTTTTGCGCTATCTCTTTCTTTTCGTTTACATTCCGTCCGTAACGAAGTTTTAATACATCATCATTTCCAGAAACCACATCCATAGATTTGGCACCCCCATGAATTCGAACAATTCTTTTAGCTTGATCTAAATATTTTAAATCTGTACGCAATGTCATTTCAGACACAGAAGGAAATTTTTCTTTTAATTGTGTAAAAGTTACCGTTTGGTTTTCATTCACAAACGCTACAATTTTGTTTCTTCTTTGATCCATTACTTCCATACAATACCTCCTGTATTTACTGTATTTAGTATACACAAGATTCTCGGTTTAATAAAATCTATTCTTGTTCAAAATGAGCTAATAAATATTCTTCGGCTTCAGGACACCACAATCCCTTATGAGCATCTACAATATCTGCCAACGCAGTATATCGATCATCTTTTTCTCCCATTTCTCTTAAATCTGTTAATGCAATCAATGGCATATTTAAATGCGTATAAATCAACTTCTTTCCGCCTGGAATCTTAGGTAAATTTAATGTTGTTTCTGCCGCTGCATTCAAACCACCAATATGCGTAACCATAACAGCTGGATCAATACGATTTTCTGCTGTTAAGCGTAAAGATTCAATCATATCATCTGTATTTCCACCTGTAGTTCCCATTACATGTGTCGAATTATAGTGAACATCGTAAAAATTCATTCTTGCACTAAACTGTTTGTCCGTAGGTCCCGCAAAGAAATTTAAACATCCATCACGACCTAATACAGCGCTTGACAATTCCACAACCGCTTCAACCGGTGCATAACAGAATACATCGTCAAAACCAGTTCCACCTGTAATTTCTTTTAAGCCGGCTGCAGGATCTTCCATCTTTCCTGTATTCACGAAATGCAATTCAATACCATCAGCTGCCGCTTCTTCAACTGGGAATAAGTGAGCTGCTCGATCTAATCTTTCTTGATTTACGTCCGCAACCACTACCATTTTAGGACGAATATCTCTATGCAACGCATATGTTAATGCGCCAAGTCCCATAGGGCCTGCTCCTGCAAGAATCGCAAGTTTTCCATCTTTCTTAATTCCCATTTCATGTTTATACACACCCATATGTGTATGATAAGCTGCATTAAACGCTCCAATCGAACATGACATTGGTTCAGCTAAACTAGCTTCATAATACGCTTTACCTTTATATTCGAGTAAGCATCCTAGCTCCATTACTTCAGCTGGAATAATGCAGTAAGTGGTATCTCCACCAAAAAATTCATAAGAATAACCAGGTGACCACATCGTTCCTTTATAGTTTAATGCTGGTTGTAAAGTAAACTTCATTCCCGGTTTAAATTTGTCTTGATGCTTAGCACCAACCTTAACAATATCACCCGCCATTTCATGTCCCATAATAGCTGGATGGTCCGCAACATCTTCATGAACACGTTTATGATTCACCCCTAAGATGGCACATTTGTAAGTTGACATACAGACACTGTCTGAGACAACCTTTACTAAAATCTCATCTTCCTTAATTTCTGGTAATTCAAATTCGTCTAATCTTAAATCATTAGCTCCATGTAATCGCACTGCCTTTGCTTTCATTTCAAAAGTCTCCTCTCTTTATAAATTGTTGTTTCAAAAGCTACATCTACATAATAACCGAATTATTTTAATTGTCAACTGTTATTTCAAAAATATTTAACTTGCGAAACAACAATAAAAGGAGTATCCTATAATCAGTTAAAGAAAAGGAGATCATTATGATTTATACAATTACTTTTAACCCATCTTTAGACTATGTAATACAAGTCGATCATTTTAAGCCAGGCATCATTAATAAAACAAAATTCGAAGAAATCCTTCCCGGAGGAAAAGGCATTAATGTTTCAATTGTCCTATCCAATCTTGGACACGAAAGTACAGCCCTAGGTTTTATGGCAGGTTTTACAGGGGAAGAAATTGAACATCGATTAGAGAGTTATGGAGCTAAAACAGATTTCATTCATGTAAAGAAAGGATTATCTAGAATCAACGTAAAAATGAAATCAGATGAAGAAACAGAAATCAATGGTATGGGGCCTGATATTCAGCCAGAAGACATTCAAGAATTATTCAATCAATTAGATGATCTAACAGAAAAAGATATTCTCGTTATTTCAGGAAGTATCCCAAGTACTTTACCAGATACAATGTATGAACAGATCATGGAACGTGTTCAGAAAAAGAAAATAAAAGTTGTTGTCGATGCGACAAACAACCTATTATTAAAAGTATTAAAATATAAGCCTTTCTTGATTAAACCAAACAATCATGAATTAGGTGAAATCTTTAATGTCGAATTAAACACTCGAGATGAAGTCATTCCTTACGCCAAAAACCTACAGGAGATGGGTGCTCAAAACGTATTGATTTCTATGGCAGGACAAGGTGCAGTGCTTGTAAGTGATAATAATGAAGTGATTCAAAGTAAAGCACCAAAAGGGGAAGTAGTGAATTCTGTTGGTGCTGGTGATTCGATGGTTGCAGGTTTCCTTGCAGGATATTTAGAAACAAATGATTACTCAAAAGCTTTTATCAATGGTTTATGTTGCGGTAGTGCAAGTGCCTTCCAAGTTGGTCTAGCGACTAAAGAAGATGTAGAAAACATAAAGAAAACTCTTAGCGAAAACTAAGAGTTTTTTCTTTATTATAGTAATCCAACAGCTGAAGCTGCAATTGACAATCCGATGATTGTATAAAATATAATTATATTCCTATCAAATTCGTATGTATTATTGTCTACAAAATCACTCTGTAACTTTAATAATATCTGCCCATTATATACACAAATCGTTACGACCACTGCCTATTTAAAAGCTTTATAATCACGATGTTAACAAATAATTTCATCTTATTATTTTGACTCATTTAAGAAATGCAAAAAATATTTTTGATTTTTTTATTTTTTTGCTTGCAATTAATATAAACTTATAGTATCATTTACTAGCACTTGTCAAGGAAGACAAGTTTAATATACATGGCGCGTTGGAGAAACGGTTAACTCACATGCCTTTCACGCATGCATTCACGGGTTCGAATCCCGTACGCGTCACCATCTTTCAAACTAAGTCCGAAAGGACTTCTTTTTTTTGCTTTTTAAATGAAAAAGCCTTCCAACAAGAAGGCTAAAGTTCATTGACTATATTATGTACCCATATTCCTTTTTTAACCAATGTGATTCCTAATACTGCCTTAGGAATATCTACACATTGCACCAATAAGTACACATTGAATATAGGTAAATTCGTAAAACGAGTTAAACATAGTGCAACCATAAACGAAAACATGAATGTATATCCACTATCGAAGAAGAAGGTAAGCAATGTTTTTCCTCCTGCACGCATTGTAAAATAGCTACTGTAATACAAAGAAATAATTGGAAGCATACAAGCCGAGACTCTTAATAAAGATGTTGCTAATGACTTTACTTCTATAGACGTATTATAGATTTGAGGAATAAAGGATGAACATCCAAACAATGCCACACCAATACCTAAACACATCATAAAATTCATAAATACCATCTTCAAATCATAGTCTTTGGCATATTCAATTTCACCAGCACCCAGTCTTTGACCTACTATAATTGAAATCGAATTTCCCATTGCATAACAAATAATCATAAAGAAATTGGTTACTGTTGTTGTAATATTGATGGCCGCCACAGCCTCAAGTCCTCTTGTTGAATAACATTGAGAAATAAGCGCAATGGATATCGACCACAATATTTCATTACACAATAGTGGAATTCCTCTTTTAACAACATTCTTAAATATATCACCCGATATCTTATCTAATCGCATCGCATCTCTTAAATATTTGTTATTATAGCCTGCCGCTACATTTATTCCCATCTCTACAACTCTTGAAATAACCGTACCAATGGCTGCACCAATAACGCCAAGTCTAGGGAATCCAAAATTTCCAAAAATTAAAATATAGTTGATACAAAAATTCACGATAACTGCAATCACACTTGCTTTCATCGGTAAAACTGTATTCCCCGTTTCTCTTAATGAAGAAGAATATGCTTGTGTAATCGCAAAAGGAATGAGTCCAATCAGCATAACATCCATATACTGCTTACCAAAGTTCAAAGTTGTCAAACTATCTGTCGGATCATCATTTAGATATAATGAAATCAATGAAGGCCCCAACACTTTAAAAATGCATATGGCCAATATTGAAATTAAAATGCCCAGCAACATTTTAATTCGGAAACAATTGTGTACACCGCCCCTGTTTCCACGTCCATAAAATTGTGCCAGAAATATTCCAGCTCCTGACATTGCGCCAAAGACGCTCACATTAAATACTTGAAATAACTGATTTGAAATAGATACACCACTCATAGATAGTGTTCCTAATTGTCCAATCATAATGTTGTCTAATAAACTGGCAAGATTGGTAAACCCGTTCTGTATCACAATCGGAATACATACAATCAAAACCATTCGATAAAACTTCTTATCTCCAATTAACGATTTCATGTCCTTCCCCCTCTATGTAAGAAATGCCGAGAACGCTTAATGATTCTCGACATTTCTTTTGTAGTAACACAATGCACCTAATAAATTTGCATCATTGTTAAATTTACAAGCTTTGATAACAGGTTTCTCTAATGTTGTAAACCATTGTGTCAATCCTATCATATTTTCTTCGATACACGCAATGAGTTTAGGCTGTGCCGATATACCTCCACCAATCAGAATTGTATCCACATCTAACAGCAACTGAAGATTGTTTAACATCCAAGCCAAATTTTGGCAATATTTGTTAAAACCTGCATATACTTTTTCATCATCTAAATGATCAAAAAGTTCTTTACCCGTTAAACCCGTCACTCTTTCAAGACCATCTTTTCCAAAGCATGCAGCCATGGTATTCTTGAAAGTCTTTTCTGTATCCATATGTGCATCTGAATATTCACCTGCCAATAAATGTGAACCTTCATATACCTTATGATCAATCACTATACCCATCCCAATATATGTACCTAGAACCACAACCAAAGCATTCTTTGAATGTATCAAATTTCCAAATCCAAGTTCAGCCCACGTTGCACAACGGCCATCATTTTCAATTGTCACTTTACAACCTTTAATTTCTTCCAACCGCTCCTTTAAAGGGTAGTTCGACAGAAAAGCCAGTTTACCAGTAATAAACGCCTTTGAATGATCTTCATTCAAGATTCCAGGCATACTGATCGCAATTCCAGTATATTCAAATGGTAAATCACAAATGGATTGAACGATTTTATCTGCCGTATCCAAAGTAGGATATCCCCCTTTTTGTTGGATATTCCCTGATGCATCGCATAATCCATATTTAATATTGGTACCCCCAATGTCGATAGTTAAAATCATAATTTTTGCGACGTTGAAATTGTGTAACTATATAAATCACCACGATAGTAACACATTGTATACTCTATCTTTTTCTTCTTTTTATCATAAGAGATACGCTTACGAGCTAAAACCGGCTGATCCTTACGTATTTTCAGAGCCAAACAGATTTCTTCACTCGGATTAATCGCAGAAAACTCTTCATCTATTCTTGTCGGTGCGCCAATCACTTCATAAATAGACTGTGTTTGTTCTTCCATATTCAAAGGTATATTCAAACTTAAAGGAAAATAAGACACAAAATACACCAATAACACATCATCTGCGGTACGAACTCTTCGAACGCAATACATCATTTCTTCGTCCAAGCCAAACAATTCTCTTGTAGCTTCATCCGGAATTTCTTTTGTGATGTGAAAAGACTTAGTTCCCGGCGTTCTTCCTAAAGCCATCATTTCGTCTGTAAAACTACGGATATGCGACAACTCCTCTTTGATTTTAGGTCTGTATGTCACAAACGTACCCTTGCCACGTCCACGCTTTACCATACCTTCCTGTTCTAATTCAAGAATAGCTTGTCTTGCTGTAATTCTTGAAACATCGTACATCTCTTGAATTTCCATTTCACTGTCAACGCGATCCCCTACAGCCAAGACTCCATCTAGGATATCTTTTTTGTAGAACTCCTTTATTTGCTTATAGTAAGGAAGATGACCCGACGTTGTATCCAACTTATGCATAATTTGATCTCCTTATATATTTGTTATAACAATTATAGGGTATTTCTTCTTCGCTTGTCAATTTCAATCCATTCATCTAATGTCATTGGAACATAATCACTGTACATACAGAAACAATTGATTAACTGACAAGGCACACCCTCTAATTGGCCATCACTGATTCTTGGGTGTTTTTGTTGATGAATATACTCTTGATAAGCATCTAAAAATTGCTGATCTTGCGTCGCATGAATATGCCCATGCAACATAAATGTTTTTGGGTTTCCATCCTCATCTCTTCGATATTGTCCGTTATAGCACGCAATTGGATAATGAGATAAAACTACTTTTCGTTTATTCTCATTTAATTCCGCATAATCTTTGATCCAAACAAATCGCGAAGCATCAAAGTTTTTATCATCCAAGAAACGATCATGATTTCCACGAATCAAATAAATTTTCCCCTTTAATTCATCCAAAATCTCTGTTGTTTGACTTGCGTTCCCCCATGAAAAGTCTCCCAAAACAACAACTTCATCATTCTTTCGAACTTTACTATTCCATTGATCAATCATATATTCATTCATTTGTTCAATGTCTTCGAAACCTCTTTGATCCATCTTTTCATTCAACGAACGATGAAAAAAATGTGTATCTGCAATATAATAACGCATCTTTTAACTCATCCTTTCAAATAGAAAATAGCGGAAGACCCGCTATTTTATCATACACGCAAATCCTTCTTGTTTATAAGCACTTTGCGTCTTTTTCAAACTTACATAATCCGATTGAGCTTCACCCTTATCTAATAAGCCACTTTCAATCATCGTATCTATATTTGCTGTTTTAAAATCCATTTCCAACGTCACTTCAACCTGCTGTTCATTTAATTCAGTAGATACATGAACGCCTTCAATCGAATTATATTTATCATCCAATGAAGAATTGATCTTAAATTGTATCTGTTCAGAATTCATATCTTCTGTTATACCTAAATCTGAAAAGCTCATCGCAAACTTCTGTGTCATCTTTTGAATCTTATCCCCCTTAGCTTCAAAAGTAACTTGTTGCGAAGAATCATTCCTACAATCAATTACCTTTATTTTATTTGCCTTTTTCACTGTAACCGGCGCCTTTTCGATTGACTTACTCTTTTGATGCGTAAGATCACTCACTTTTGTACAGCCACAAAGCAATAAACATGCACACAAGAAATATTGAACTCGCATAAGCATTCCCCCTTACGCAAATCATTTTATCATGAAATCAAATGTTCATCCACAAAGTTCGAAAGTTCATTCAAGCCAGCCTTAAATAACTTACTATATTGCGCTAAGCCTAAACGGAAATAATATTCGTTGTCAAAACAAGATCCCGGCACAAAGAAAACGCCTTTTTCTGCCAATAATAATTTCGCAAACGTCTCACTTTTTAAATCAAAATAATACTTCAAAAAACAAACCGTACCACCACTTGGTAATACACATTCAAACGAAGGATTATCTTTAAGCCATTCATGAACGATATGTTTATTTGTTGAAATAATATTTTTAGCCCTTAAAATCAATTCATCCTTATGCTTAAGGGCAATCCATCCCAATTTGTCCACTAAAGGACCTGTAGAAATCATAGAATAATCTCTTCTTACATTGATTTTATGAATCACATACTCATTAGCTTTGATCCATCCAAGACGTAATCCAGCTAGTGAGAAAATCTTACTTAAACTCGAAGTTGAAATACCATTCTTATATAAATCACTTATAGATACTTCCTCATTTAAACCACGATATACTTCATCACAAAGAATATATGTATTATAGGGTTTACACAATTCAATCAACGCATTTAAAAAACACCTTGAATATTGTGTTCCCGTTGGATTTGAAGGATTATTTAAAACAATCATTTTCGTTGATGAATTTAAAACACCTCTAAACTTTTCCACACTAACCTGCCAATCCACTTCGTCCAATTCAACCAAGTGCACTTTACAACCAATTGATTTTGGAACATCCACAAACTGCTGATACCCAGGAATCACGCTAATGACTTCATCTCCTTTTTCTAATAAAGTATTCATCACCAATTCATTTGCCTGCAAGCAACCTTGTGCTGTTGTGATATTATCAATTGTTCCATGCTCATATAAAGATAGAATTTCCTTTTTTAATTCAATATCCCCAGTGATTTGACCATAATCTAATATTAGATTTGAAAAATCAAAGTCTTCCAAGTCTAACAATTCCTGCAATGTAAGAGATTTAACACATGTATCCGTCATATTGTAGATGGCATCATTTTCATAGTCATTCATCCATTGTTCGACTTTAAAATCTGGCAATCTCATTCGTAGAATACCTTACTCAAGAAATCCTTTGCACGTTCAGACTGAGGATTTTCAAAAAACTTTTCACTCGTATTCTCTTCTACAATTTCACCTTGATCCAAGAAAACAACTCGAGTGCCTACCTTTCTTGCAAAGCTCATTTCATGTGTAACCACAACCATTGTCATACCTTGCATACCTAGATCCTTCATTACTTCAAGCACTTCCTTGATCATTTCTGGATCTAATGCACTCGTAGGTTCATCAAATAACATAATATCTGGATTCATGCATAAGGCTCTGGCAATCGCTACACGCTGTTTTTGTCCACCAGACAAGTTATTAGGATACGCATCCTTCTTTTCTAATAATCCAACTTTATCCAAATACTCTAAAGCTGTTTTTTCAGCTTCTTCATCCGTTTTATTTAAAACTTCTACCTGCGCTAACTTACAATTTTGTAAAACCGACATATTTGGAAACAAATTAAAATGCTGGAATACAAATCCCATACGATTTCTTTGTGCACGAAATTTCTTTTCATCATCCGGATTCATCCATTCATCATCCATATAAATTTTTCCTGAATCCACATGCTCCAAGCCATGAATGCAACGTAATAATGTACTTTTCCCTGAACCACTCGGACCAATCAACGAGATAATATCCCCTTTATTGACTTCTAAGCTTACATTTTTTAGGGCACGTGTTTTATTAAATTGTTTTGAAACATTCTCTACTCTAATCACTTACAGCCAACCTCTTTTCCACTTTATTTCCAATACAAGAAACGATACATGTCAAAATTAAATAGAATATTGCTGCTAACATATATGGCGACATAACATCATAATATTCAGCCCCAATGACTTGTGCTCCCTTTAAAAGTTCCACTGCACCGATACAACTAATCAAAGAACTATCTTTGATCAATGTGATAAACTCACTAATCAATGGTGGTACTACACGCTTAAATGCTTGGGGTAAAATAACAAGTTTCATTGTCTTCCAACTTGATAATCCCAATGTTTCACAAGCTTCCCATTGTCCTTTATCAACCCCATTAATGCCTGAACGCAAAAGTTCAGTCTGATAAGCGCCGGAGTTAATACTTAACGCAATCATACCAATTACGATAGGATTGATTCTTAATACATTGCCTGTAAATGCTGTATAAATCGATGGAATAACAGAGAAAATAATCAAAATCTGTAGAAGCAATGGGGTTCCACGAATGATTGTGACATACACAAACGCTATAGCTCTAGGCACCTTATGTTTACTTCTTCTGCCACTAGCTCCAAGAATTCCAAGGACTAAACCAATTAAAAGGGAAAGCGCTGCAATCGCAACCGACAACAGCGCACCCTTTGCCAAATAGAGTATATTCTCTAATGTAAATACCTGATCAATCGCAACAAACATACACTTTCCTCACTTTTCCTTTACTTTGTTTCTAATGGAGACAAATCGTATTTTTTGCATAACTTAGCATAATCATCACTCGCCAAGAATTTTTTAATACATATATTCATCTTCTCAATCATATCTGTGTTGCCTTTTTTCGCAATGATGTAGTTTTGTTCATCCATTAATGATTCATCTAACATTTTAAACTCGTCACTCTTTACATAGTTTTTCGCTACGCCCAAGTCAACGATAGCCGCATCATATTGATTTGCACTCAATGCATTCATAATGTCTTGCACATTCTTTAATCCAGTTACTTTGGCATCCTTAACTTCTTTTGCGGCAGCCTCACCAGTAGCTCCTGTTTGAGCAACTAGAGATTTACCTTCTAAATCAGCAGTCGATGCGATATCAGAATCTTTTGGGATCACTGCAACCTGGCTTGATCCTAAATATGGATCTGACCATTCTACTTTACGTTTTGAATCATACGTAAACCCTGAAATTCCCACATCAATTTGATCACCTTGAAGCTGTGTAATGATATTATCAAAATCCATCTTCTTCATTTCTAACTTGTAAGTAACACCTTCTTCATCACTTAAATATTCTTCAAAACACTTCATCATATCTGGATCAAATCCGACGATATCTCCCTTTTTATTTTCCGATTCATAAGGAGCATAATCTGGAGAAATCCCCACAGTAATTGTTTTTACATCCTTTGATTCGCTTGAACATCCTGCCATTGTTAATGCGGTTAAAGCTACCATACCTAATTTAATAATTTTTTTCATTTTATATTCCTACCTTTCTTCATGTGTAAATCAAAAATTATTCTATATCGTCGATCACTTTCCATTCACACACACCCTTTCTAATAAAAAAACGCCCAAATATATATTGGACGTTATATACGCGGTACCACCAAAATTCCATCTGCCTATACAGATGACACCTCATTCTTAACGCGAATTCACGATTTAGCCTCAAATCTTCGACTAAATAACTCCAAGACACGTTCCAAAAGTTTTCACAATAACTTACACCTACCGTTATCTCTCTTAAGAAAAATTACTTTTGTACTTCTTCTCTTCTTCGTTTATGTAAACTATTATATCCATTTTCTGAAAACTTGCAAGTTAAAAATGAAATTATTTTACATTTGCTTACAAAAAAAATAGAACCCCTTAAGAGATTCTATTCATTTTCTAAAGCAAATTCATTTAAAGCATCAATCGTTTTAGTATATTGCTCTTTGACTGCACCAAACTGTTGTAAACCTAATTCCAAGTTTCCTGCACGCAAACTCTCTGTAATTTCAAAACTAGGCTTATACAAATGATCAAAACCTAAGTTCATGCATACTCCTTTTAAAGTATGAGCGGCTCTAAAAGCCAATTCCACTTGTTTTTCATTCAAAGCCGTTTCTAATTCTTGAAAACTAGTATCATCTTTAAATTTCAAAGCGAACTTTTCAATCATTTTAGCACTTGGCAAACGCTTAATAACATCTTGATAGTTTGCTCCCATTTTTACATAACATTCTTCGATTGTCATTCCATTTTCCCTCTTTAAAATATAACTGAATATTAAATTAATATTTTAATTAAAGCTTTTTTAAATTATATATATTTTATAATCTAACCAAATAAAATGCAATATAAAAAGGAAGCTCTCTAAATGATTAGTTCTTTAATGCTTGTAATGGTGCAGGAATTCTTCCTCCACGATTGATCATGACATCATTTGAAATCTGAGAAATTGGCATGACAGGACCTGCTCCTAATAAACCACCAAAGTCTAGTTCATCACCAACATCTTTTCCAATCGCAGGAATCACACGTACGGCTGTCGTCTTTGTATTAACCATACCGATTGCAGCTTCATCCGCAATAATTCCTGAAATAACGCTTGCACTTGTTTCTCCTGGAATTACGATCATGTCCAATCCAACACTACATACTGCAGTCATTGCTTCTAATTTTTCTAATTTTAATGCACCTGTTCTAGCCGCATGAATCATACCTGCATCTTCACTTACAGGAATAAAAGCACCGGATAATCCACCAACATTACTTGTTGCCATAACGCCACCTTTTTTAACAGCATCATTCAACATGGCCAAACAAGCCGTTGTTCCATAAGCACCACAAGTTTCCAATCCCATTTCCTCTAGAATATAGGCAACACTATCACCAATAGCTGGAGTTGGAGCTAAAGACAAGTCCACAATCCCAAATGGAACGCCCAATTTTTCACTCGCTACCGTTCCAACCAATTGTCCCATACGCGTAATCTTGAAGGCTGTGCGCTTAATTAGATCTGCAATCTGATCCATACGCAATGATTTATCGGCTTTACTTAATACAGCACGCACAACACCTGGTCCAGATACACCCACATTAATTACACAATCGGCTTCACCTACACCATGGAAGGCACCAGCCATAAATGGATTGTCTTCAGGCGCATTACAGAATACAACAAGTTTAGCAGCTCCTAAACAATTGTCATCCTTTGTATATTCAGCACAACGCTTCACAATACGCCCCATCTGCGCAACGGCATCCATATTGATACCTGCTTTTGTACTACCTACATTGACACTAGCACACACATGCTGCGTCTTTGCCAAGGCTTCAGGAATGGATTCAATCAATTCATTATCCCCTGCTGCATATCCTTTTTGCACTAGTGCAGAATATCCACCAATAAAATCAACCCCTAATTTTTGAGCACAACGCTCTAAAGTTAATGCGTATTCTACTGGATTTCCCCCTGAACAAGCCACTAACATCGCAATTGGAGTTACACTAATTCGTTTATTTACAACGGGAATACCATAAATCTTACTAAAATCGTTTCCAACTTTTACTAAGTCTTTGGCTAAGCGGCAAATCTTTTCTTCTACTTTTTGACATGACACTTGAATGTCTGGATCCATACAATCCAATAAACTAATACCCATTGTAATCGTACGAATATCCAAATATTCTTCGTCAATCATCTTTATTGTTTCTAAAATTTCATTTGTCTGCATAGGAATACCTCATTAAATTTTGTGCATAGAATTGAAAATATCCTGATGCATACAACGAATGACTAGATTCTTTTCTTTTCCTAAGTTTTCCATTTTTTCCGCAAATTCATTTAATGGAATACTCATTTCATCAATTGCAACCATCATAGTCATGGTAAACATAGAATCTACGATTGTTTGAGTTACATCCAATACATTTAGATTGTAGTTTGCGCATTCATTGGCAATCATAGCCAAGATTCCTACTTTGTCTTTTCCAATTACACTAATAACAGCCTTCATCATCTTTCTCCTTAAAATTTGATTTCGCATTTTTCAAAGCGTATAAGCTCATATGGTTCATATGCACTCTGGATTCCTTGCACATTCACATCATATTCACTTGGCATAAAGGATACCTCATTTTGTTGATTTAGACAATCCTTAATACTTTGGCTTTGTTCTTTTGTTAAAGTATGTGACTTCTTGAAACAAATGTCATTTGCCTTGTCAACCAATACAATTTCTACATCTAGACAATCACTTTTAAACAAATGCTCTTTCCAATCACACTCTTGAACATTGAAATAAAAATCACTGGAATCAATATCGCCACCTTCAAGCACAAATACGGCAATATCGTTTGTGTAACAAAAATGAAGATCGATACCACTATTCAACATATCAATTTCCTCCTGTGTCCAATCCTCATCTTTTATTACTAACATAAAACGGTTTTCTACATAGTCCATAATGGCACCAAAATCGATGTCATACGCAAATTTTTCTTTTTTATTCATACATTCATTATAAAGATTATCTTAAAAAAAAGCGAATCAATTTCTCATTCAATTTTGTATAAGGCTGATAACGCATAGGTAAATCAATGATTCTTTTTTTATCCACAATACTCTTTGTATGACTAAACGTATCAAAACCACGCTTTCCATGGTAAGAACCCATACCACTTTCGCCAACACCACCAAAACCCATATGACTAGTAGCTAAATGAATCACAACATCATTGATGCAGCCACCACCAAAGGATACTTCACTCGTTACTTTCTTAGATACCTCTTTATTATTTGTGAAAATATATAAAGCTAGTGGACTAGGCATCGAATTGATTTTATTTATAACAACATCTAAATTTGAATATGTCAATATTGGCATAACCGGACCAAATATCTCTTCCTGCATAATAGGATCTGAAAAATCCACACGATCCAATACCGTTGGTTCAATTTGTAGATTACGATGTTTTCCACCATAGACAACCTTATCCATATCAATCAACCCTAAAATCCTCTTATAGTGCTTTTCATTAATAATATGACCATAATCATCTAAGTTCGCATATTGACGCTTAATTTCGGATATCACGAATTCGATAAATTGGTCTTTTATAGATTCATGTACCAACATATAATCTGGAGCTACACAGGTTTGTCCACAATTCAAATATTTTCCAAACACAATTCTTCGTGCAGCCAATTTAATATCTGCATCTTTATCTACGATACAAGGACTTTTTCCTCCCAATTCTAGAGTGACTGGCGTTAAATATTGACTCGCCTTATTCATCACAATTTTTCCTACACGTCTTGATCCTGTATAGAAAATATAGTCAAATTTTGAATCCAACAATTTAGAACTCACTTCACTATCTCCAAGTACACAAGCCACATATTCTGGATTGAAAGATTCTTCAATCATATCTTTGATTACTTGTGATGTGTATGGACTAAATTCACTAGGTTTTAATACCACCGTATTTCCAGCTGCAAGTGCATCAATCAAGGGGTCAATAGAAAGTAAAAAAGGATAATTCCAAGGACTAATAACTAACACCACGCCATAAGGACTCGGTTTTTCAAAACTACGCGACAAAAATTGAGACAATGGTGTATATACATTCCTTTCTTTAGCGAACTTACGAATGTGTTTTTCCATATAAGTCAATTCACTTAAAGCTAACCCAACTTCGCACATATAAGTTTCAAAATTTGATTTTCCGACATCCATTTTAATAGCTTCATTAATTCTGTATTCGTAAGCTAAAATCGACTTTTTTAAAGTTTTTAAGGCATTTATTCTAAAATTAATATCTAGAGTTTTATGTTGCTTATAAAATTCTCTTTGTTTTAAAACGATTGGATCCATACTTAATCCTCCACTACAAAATCATACACTTTTTCTAACTCTTTTACACCCCATAAAACTAGAACTGGATATAATGGATTGGCTTCATGATCTGCGTAAATAGCCAATTCGTGTATATCCGATTTCTTTAATTCACTAAATGTAGATGAGATGCCAAAATACAGGCCATTTCATAGAGTTTCTTATACACACTTTCTCCATATTGTTTCAATACAACATCAAGAAATGTTGCGTTAGTTAGTCCATGCGCAATATTATATTTTTCACCCAATGAATGAGCAATCGCCTGCACATATCTACATAGGATACTGTAAAAGCATGTCCAGCATAGAAGGCAGCATCGAACATATTACTTCTAGCTTCTAAATCATTTCCGTCTTCATACACCTTATATATATTCTCAAAAATTAGTTTTGTAACCTTTAATGCATATGCACGCGTCTTCTTTGTGGTCGAATTACCAATATAAGCCTCAATCGCATGGCTTAAAGCATCCATACCAGTACATGCCGTAATAAATGGAGGCAAGGATAAAGTGGGTTTGGGATCTAAAACGGCATAATCAGGAATCAAATTAAAATCATTGATCGCATATTTATGACGTGTTTTTGAATCTACAATGACAGCCGCAAGAGTTGTTTCACTTCCTGTTCCAACTGTGGTAGGTACACAAATCAACAATGGTAGTTTCTTCCATATCTTTAAAATTCCTCCATCTTTGATAGTGGTTTCTTAGGACGAGCAAGTCTAGCACCAATGGCCTTAGCACAATCCATGCTAGATTCTCCCCCAAAACCAATTAAAGCCTGACAATTAGAAGATAAATATTAGTTTTTTGCTTCTTCTACATTATCACTTGTAGGAGTTACGACTGTCTTATCATAAATTACATATGAAATAGAATGATGATCCAAGTGTTCACACATACGATTTAATATTGCTAATTGATGCACAGTAAAATCAGTAATCACCATCACTTTAGATATATGATTATCCATGCAAATATGAGAAATTAAAGATGTACTCTTTAATGTTTCAGGAGTTCGATAAAGTAAAATAGGAATCACTAGTTTAAAACAATTCTGAAAAATTCGACAATATATTTTCTTAATGTATTCATAAAGCGCCTCCGTTTAGTTAACTTTATCAACTACAAAAAATATGGACACGTTCATGTCCATACCTTTATGCTTTCATCAATAGTTTTCGGATTGATTCTTCACTTACTGAGAAGATGGATGCGATACTTGAAATACTGAATCCTTTGTCTACCATCGTTCTATACATTTCTT
>OMCT01000771.1_pt1 | contig 22720 bp, 25 predicted proteins | sample 1674301 | NCBI WGS metagenome assembly OMCT01 (sample SAMEA103958158, study PRJEB25191) | human gut metagenome
TTAAGAAACGTAGGGTTAAGACAGGAGTTCTATCACGCATCCCCCTACTCCCTATTGCCAAACTGATATTAGATAAGTACAAAGGTGGAGAAAAATTGCTTCCTATCCAAGACCCAGCAGATATAAACAAATACCTAAAGGATATAGCTATCTTGTGTGACATCAAGAAACGAATCACATTTCATACAAGCCGCCACACATTCGCAAGCACGGTTACTTTAGCCAATAATATCTCGCTGGAAGTCGTTTCTAAGATGCTTGGTCACACCAATACCAGAATGACCAACCATTATGCCAAACTGATAGATAAGTGCATAGGTGAGCAGATGGATAAGCTCATGGAAACATTTACTGGAGATTCCAACTACTAAACCTTACAAACTATAATTATCCCACTTGCAGATATTGTGAGTGGGATTTTCTTTTTTAATTTTGCTCCAAACTAAAACATTATGGAAAAGTTAAAAGAAAATTATATAAACATTGACCCTCGTTTAGAATATATGGAACAGATAGCTACATTATATGTTCCAGATATAGACATAGACCCATCTACAGGTGAAAAATATATTTGTGGTACAGCTGCTTTGCCATTCTTTATAAATAGATATAATCAAAACGGATTATATGGTCACTTCACATACGAAGATTATACAGGCAATGAAAGCATACAAGAAATGCTGAAAGGCTTGGGAATTGACATAGATAAGTTCTGGTTTTTACTTCTATTTATCTTTGATTACACCTGTGGCACGTGTTTGGATGGAATAAAAGCTACAGGAGTTGGGGTAGAACAACTCACTAAGTTTGCTAAAGCCATAGCTGATAACCATAAAGAAGTTAATCGGTTTGGAGTAAGTTTTAAGAAGCCTATTACTATTTCTGTAAAAGTGGAGGGCAAGCATCAGATAATAATTGATAATGCCAATGCAATAGGCTATTTGGCTGCTGTTATTGCTAATAATTTAAAGGAGATAGAGGAACATCCTTGGATGCAAATCCAACAGGTCAGAATGAACACACCCACTGAAGAAAAGGAATCCATTCAAATATGGTTGTTCTATAAAATGTTTAATGATTTCTTCAATTTAAAACCATATAACAAGTTGTTTAATGTTAGACAAAAGAAAGGAAGTACCGTTTCACTTAGTAAGACATTACTAATATCAAAACTTATCTACTTCACCAAACTATCTAAGAACAAGAATTTTTCAGAGGACGAATTTACTTTAAAAGGCTACATCAAGCAATATAAAGACAAAAAGATTGATACTATAAACAGCATATACTTCTAATAATAAACTGATAACCAATACAGTCCTGCTTCATCTCATTAAAAGGGTACATGAAAGCAGGATTTTTTTTCTCTCTTTTAATCTTCTCAAAAGTTCTCACCTTTGCAACGTAATCAATAACGATAAGGCGCCAAGTTACAGATTACATGAATTATTAATACTTTAAACTATAAAAAGATGAATATCCAAATTTTACAACAGAGCATAGCTGAGAACCAAGTCTTAGTAAATAACACTATTGATACAGTATTTGTAACCAGATTCTTAAACGGTATGCTAAGAATTCCAACAGAAATCCGTTTACGATTCAAGACACTCAACAATATGCCTGCCATTACAGTTATATTAACTTACAGAGATAAGAAAGGCAGATTGATAAAAGAGGAACTTACAACCATTGCAAACGGTGAACTTATCAATGCGGTCATTTCAGCAATGGGCAGTAACTTGAAACCAATCCATGCATTCCAAACGGAAGGTAACAACACAATAGAAGAAACCTCGACAAATTTTGAACTGGAAATGTTTGAGAAATTCATGGAATCCTCATATCACTTAAAGATTGAAGATGATTTCATAAGCTCAAACGGTGACAGATTTCTTCATGCTGTTTTCTCTATCGGATTCCATTATGATATACATTTCTACCTTAAAAGGGATGAACACATTGAAGAACTATTGAACAAGGCTCTTACTGCATAATCGAATCAAATTTTGGAGGGAGGGTAAAACCTCTCTCCTTTTATCAATACATAATAGCATGAACATTATACTACCCCCAGCATACGATAATGAATCAGCCCATCATCAAGTAAAACAACTAATGGAACAAAAGAAAAATCTGTCAATCCGAGTTGATGATACTCCTTGTGCTTGGATAAGCAACTCAGATATGTCAAGGTTAAAATACATGCTAAATACAGCATCTTGGAACTGGATTATAAATTATCTGGAAACAGGAAATCCAGATGATTTCAAAGTCTTTCCATTACAGGAAGAATCATTACCCGATTTCCAGACTACATTCCTTAAAGCATTAGTTGACAAGAAACATAAAATCTACAGGATTCCTTTTCTAAGAGAAACCCAACCATACATAAACCTTATAGCTGTTTTCAAATTCGGGAAAATCTATTTCAGAATCAGACTGACAGACCCTATCGTAGGATATCTAAACTCCAACAATATATGAATCACTACATTATCAGTAAAGGACAGAAGCTATCCGATATAATGCCACAAATAGAATCAAACATTAATCTTGCCAAAAAATTTCCTGGCATTGGAGCTACCTATCTGGAAATCCATTCTCCCAGACCTTCTATACTGATAGAGCCTAATGTTCCTGTCATTCAAGGTAAATGTGCAAAATCAGACAAAGACTTTAAACTGTTCGGAGTTTACGAAGGTGTTTCAGTCGATAAAATAACCGATTACCTGCAAGAGCCATACAAATACCATAAACTTATGACTACTCCAGAAAGCTTTCCCAAAATCAAACAGGCTGCAAATAATGTTGGAATAGACCTTTATTCCCATTTCTTTTGCTTGATGGATGAATCCCACCTGTTAGTAAAAGATGTGGATTATAGAGATAACATAGTTCTGCCGATAAATGATTTTTTCCTTTTTAAACAGAAAGCTCTGGTTTCGGCAACACCGATTGCATTTTCAGACCCTCGTTTCAAAGAACAAGGTTTCAGAACTGTCACTATTGATGCTGACTATAACTACAAACAGGATATTACATTAATTCATACCAACAATACACTGCAAAGCATCCAAGATTATCTGGAGCAACATAATGATTCCCCAATATGTTTCTTTATTAATCTGGTTGACTATAGCCATTCATTAATAAAAGAATTGGGAATCCAGAACGAATCCTCCATATTCTGTGCACCTAAAAGTGTACAGAAGCTAAAGAACGAACTTGAATTCAACAATGCCTATGATGAATGGAAATCTGACAGAATGAGAAAGTTCAATTTCTTCACAAGCAGGTTTTATAATGCTTTTGACTTGGAAGTGGATTATACCCCACATGTTGTAATGCTTACTGATATAAAGGCATCACCATATACCATACTTGATATTAATACGGATTGTGTACAGATTGCAGGTCGTTTCCGTAACGGATTATCTACACTTACACACATTTATACAACAGACAATAATCTACCAATAATGACTACGGAAGAAATTAGAATACACCAGTTTGCACAGGAACACGCATACAATACAATCCGAACATTATATAACAGTGCAGCATCCGAAACAGAAAGGAATGCTTTCGGAGAAGCCATGCGTTCACTTCCATTCAACAGGATGCTTTATCCAGATGGAAAGAAAAACTATTTTGCCATTGACAATGATACCAATGACAAGCTGGTAACAGGCAGTTACCATGACAGTGACAGAATCATATCTCTATATTATGCCTGTTACATGTTCCGCCCATCCTGTACAGGATATATCTATCAGTTTAAGGACTTTAGCCAACTATTACTTCAAGGCTCTAAAATGACAGTCAAAGAAAAACGCAAGAAAATGGTAGCCATACTATCCGAACTGAAAGAACCGCTATCTGAATTTGATTTGGACTTTATAAACGAAATGAGAAAAGTTGATTCCTTATTGATAGAAGCATACGAACTTTTAGGCTTGGATTCAATCATGGAAATGGATTATTCCCAAAAACGCATGAACGAAGCTATTATTCTAAAACGGATGCAGGGCAATACAACAGTCAAACTGATAAAGAACAGTTTCAAGACTGGCTACAAATACAAATGCTCACAGATAGTTTCTGAACTGACCCGAATCTTTGAAATGTTGAATATCCATCCTCATAAAAGCATCCGTGGGGAAACCATTAATCATTACTTCGATACAGTTCCATGCAGAATCGGGAAAAAACGGGAACGAGGTTATTTCCTCAGAGCAGAACTATTATAATTACAGGTAGGACAAAAACAAATAAAGTTCTTCTTTTTATACCCCATTACACTTTTGTCCTACCCTTACAGAATTATCTGAAATACCGTTAAACCTATCTTTTATAAGTAGTGAACTTATGATTAGTTCCCCACCTATAAAGTAACTATCTTTATACAACTTCAAACAGATAATTCCACTACCAAGATTCCCTATTTACAAATCATTCAATATTTCTAAAATGCAAGAATTTACTTATGAGCAAATCAGAGAAAAAGCACTAAGACAAGGAGTAAAAGATAACAGGGTTCATATAGGATTATGGGCTAATATTAATAACTATCTAAAAATAAGGAGAAAGAAAAATGGAAAGGTTACTACCTATTATATCTCATTGCAAAAACTGGCTTACTGAAAAGATAAGATTTAAAGTACAGAGATTGATTTTGTCTAATTTATTGGGTGTGCTTATTCCCTTTTTACCGTGTGCTTAATCACCCCCTCTCTACATTCCTACTACTACACTCCTATTAGAGCATGCAATCCTCTTACGAGCATTGCAATGGTAATTTGGATATTGGGGATTTATAAAAAACAATGATATGTGGATTTACAACAAGCATATATATGACAAGCTAAGCGAACTAAGGAAAATCAACAGATTAAGTTCTTCTAAAATGAGATTTCTATTAAAGACCAACCAAATCATTCTTATTAACCATATTGAGCGATTGCCTTATGACGAAACTACCATTCAAAGAATACACCGTAATAAATAATACTCTTATTCAGAAACTTGGTTGTGCAGATGTTTACAGAACCTATGTGTTACTATTAATAGCAGATAAAAGCACACTAACAACTGATACTACCATAGAGGAGCTTGCATCATTTGTTGATGAATCAAAATTCAACTATAAAGGTAACAGGAAAACCAAATCATTCAATGACAAGTTAAGAGATACAGGAGAAGTTACCATACAAGAAAAGAACAGTGGCAAAAAGGACAGAACTTGGACTGATTATATCTTTTCTCCAGTTACTTATGGAAATTACAGAAGAATCAGCAGGGAGTTTTACGATTCATATAATGATACATTGGATTTGAAACTTAGAGGATTCATTCTTAAACTGTTCAGTGCAGCAGAACCACATAGCCATACCATTATTTTACCCATGAGAAAACTGGAAAAACTAATTCACATGGGGCATGATACCATTAATAAATATATAGACCAGCTAATAGAACTGGACTTATTAGACGAAGTTGGTGATTCAACCATATTAAAAGCCAAAGGTCTCATTTTAGACCAACCCAAAGATAAATATGTGGAAGAAGTTAAAGCTCGCTTTGAGCACATGATAGCTTATAATGAAAGCAGAGGGAATCCAATTTCAAGAGAATGCATGATTTATAAGAAGTGCAAAGAGAAACTATTTGAAGGAATCCAAAACATGCACGCTTTTATGAAATCATTGGAAAGTGGATTAGTTGGCACGAAGCAAGATATAAAAGACAATGAAGAACTTCAAGATATTATTTTATAAATCAAACTCAAATCCTGTTTCTATATATAAAGAGTTATATACGAGATACCATACCACTATTTTACTCCCCCTCATGGTAACTTTAAGAAAAAAGAATACTTTAAAAACTTTCTTTGGTGGCTGACTAAAAAAAGAATGCTTATTAATAAGAAAACTGGCACGATGCACTATTACCATTGTTAATGGAATAATTTACTAAGCTCCTCACTTCAAATAAAGTCTCTTTAGGGAAAAGCACAAGAATAGCCTAAGATGCAAACGAAGAAATTCATTTGTGTTTTAGGCTTGTTCTTGTTTAATCAATTCAATCAATAATCATTTAATTCAATTACATTATGGGAAATTTAGTAATTATGCCAGCTATGGCACAGCGTAAAGAATCATTAAACATGGGTGAGTTTGCAGAAGAAGCTATTATTATAGAAGAAGTTACAACACCCAAGAGAGTAAACCATTTCATTGAAGCCAACACACAGGAAGTAACCTTACAGCATCTCACCAAAGACTGCATCATCCCAAGTTTTGCATCAATGGAGGAAACCATAAGTCACCAATCTTTTATAGGTGCAGTAGTGGATGCAGCCAAGGATTATTTTCATGGAGAGCAGTTTGATATACCAGAGATTAGAATCTCACACCCTATCAATGGTAGAATACCAAGTGCATTAGGTAAGAAAGCTTCAGAACTGACAGACGAAGAGAAAACTTTGTTCTATCAGAGAATGTGTTTCTGTTTTGAAATTCCATCTATCGTACATGATGAATACGGTAATCGTTTGGCTTTATCTATTGGTGGAGTGAGAGCATATAACGAGATTAACTTGTACAGTAAGAAATCTGTGGAAAGGTTTAAAATTTTCATAGGATTTCGTAATCGTGTGTGCTCTAATTTAATGCTTACTACTGATGGCTTGCAGGACAAGATAGAAGTCTTAAATGTACAGGAACTATATGCAGCTGCATTGAATCTCTTCCATGCTTACAACCCATCCAAAGACCTGCACCTGTTAAGAACGCTTGGACAGATGTCAATCACCACAAGCGAATTTTGTCAGATAATAGGCAGGATGAGATTATATCAAGCTCTTACACCTAACCAACAAAAACGTTTACCTCGTCTATTGTTGGGGGACAGTCAGATTAATGCAGCTTGCAGGGCATTTGTTTCTGATGCAAACTTTAAAAGTACAGGAGACAGCATTACTGGTTGGCAATTGCTCAATTTGCTTAATGGTAGTGTGAAGTCAAGCTACATAGATAACTTCTTAGAGAGGAATCTTAACTGCACAGAGTTTGTACAGGGCATTCAACGTGCCAAATTAGGAGATAGTGAATACGCTTGGTTTTTGGGCTAAGTGAATTATTGATTGAGAGAGAAAAGGGCAGCTATTAGTTAGTTGTCCTTTTTTTATTTCTACCAATACCTAAAACTTACAATTATGAATATAGATTATAAAGTAGGAGAAGTGAAGCTATCTTATAAACCCAAATTCAAGAATCAGCAAAAAGTAACCTGTTCAGAGGATGCTTATAAATATATGCTTTCCACATATAAGAAAGGAACTATATGCTACAAGGAATATTTCAAAGTCCTGTTCCTAAATCAAGCCAACCAGATTTTAGGATATACTCTTATTTCAGAGGGAGGAATCACAGAAACCTGTGCTGATGTCAGATTAATTATGCAAGCTGCATTACTTACCAATTCTGTAGCTTTAATTCTGGCACACAATCACCCAAGCGGTAATCTGAAACCAAGCAGGCAGGATATGGATATTACTAAACAGGTAAGGGATGCAGCACAGTTTATGCGGATAAAAATCTTAGACCATATCATCCTTTCAGATACAGAATACTACAGTTTTGCAGATGAAGGAATGCTGTAGCATAAACAAGGGCACTCAATATTTTAGTTGAGTGTCCTTACTTTATAATATTCACTTTGATAATTAGTGAATGTTTCCTTATAAATCAAGGAGTTAGTAAATCCAACTCAAAATTAATATCCACTTTTATTCATTTACTTATAAAACAGAACATTATGTCACTTAAATATTCAAGCACAACAGCAGACTATCTTGTTTGGTCAGATGCAATGAATCTTATTAGGAAACTGGCAAAAGATGATAATTATAAAATATCACTTCTTATAGCTTTAGGTTGTTTCACAGGATTAAGAATTTCTGATATTCTGGCTTTAAGATGGAAGCAGATAATAGATACAGACGAATTTACTGTAATTGAGAAAAAGACAGGTAAGGTAAGAACCATAAGACTGAATCCCCAGCTACAGGAACATATCAGAGAATGTTACGAACATATAAAACCAGTTGGAATCAATGCACCCATCTTAGTAAGTCAGAAAGGTACAGTCTTTTCAGTCCAGAGAATAAATATCATTCTTAAAGAAGTGAAGAAGAAATACAAGCTAAAGATTAAGAACTTTTCCTGTCATTCACTTAGAAAGACTTTTGGTAGACAGGTCTATAATATGAACTGTGATAATTCAGAACTTGCTTTAGTAAAGCTGATGGAACTGTTCAATCATAGTTCTGTTGCCATTACTAAAAGATACTTAGGATTAAGACAGGAAGAAATCTTGCAGACTTATGAATCATTGAGTTTCTAAATAACAGGTAGGACAAATAAAGAACAAGGTTAGCTTTATATACCCCAATCAAAGTTTGTCCTACCTAAATTTTAAACTCCAGATATACCTAAAGTCCGATTATTTGTGTTTGGCATTTCAGCCTTATAGTAATAGGTCAAATCCATAAGTTTTTAGACTTTAAAGCCAACTTAACTCTTATAATCCATACTGGAGATAACTGTTTGTAAATAGCCAAAGATATGTTGGGATAAAGACGAATAATGTTTGATAGCAGAAGATTTACTATTTATCCCTACATCGTATAGAATTATTTAAAACCTTTCGCTAACTTTGCAACAATTCCAGTGAGTTATAGTGTTAGCAAGCTGAAAGGACATAATTAACGAAAGGTGTTATTGAAATTATCTTCTACATTCAAACTTCGCAACTTTGAAAACTAGCATGAAGATGGTAGCAATAGCACCCATACTTGATATATACCTACCTTATGTTTATAAGGTTTCTATATACTGCTTGGTGTGGGGCTATTGTTTTATTCATGCTAGAGGTAGTGCGAAGACCTGAATGTAGAATAAAGCAATATAGTGTCCTCACACCTTTTTTATTTATTGCTTATTCAAGGGGACAGGTGAGCGCATAATATTTATTGCAATGAAAGAGCTATTTCAAGTCTTAGATAGAGAGGATAGAATCTCCATCCTTAAACTGCTGTCATTATTAATAAAAGAATCTAATAAGTCCACCTATAACGATAACAGCGATTGGATTTTGGCTTTTAATGAAGCTGGATTTAGAACTGATGACATCAACATTAATGAAATATTGTCTAATATTGATATGGACGTTTATAATAGTCCACTAAAAGATTGGCAAGTTCAATCACTTAACTCAATATGTTTTCTGGAAAATATTTTAATCTTTAGATATGTTCCAGACGATGAAGCCAAGGAAATTATCTATATGGAACGAGAAGCAAAAACCTATCGTAAAATAGATAAAGATAGACCATTTCCTCTTTGTCCCTTACCTTTAATGCCAGAAGAAGTACTTAGAATTATGACAATTCGAGTATTAAAACTATTTCGTAATGACACAAACATTTGGTTTGATGTAGAGAACCTACGCATTACTTTAAGTAAAGGACTGGATAACTCATATTTATATTTCAATGAACAAACTAATGAATTTGATATTTGGTTTGAAGATTCATTCATGAGATATGTTGGAGGGATAGAGTGGAATACTCCTAATAATCCATATACCACAATGTTTGTCAATCAATGGTTTAAGACAGGAACAAAAATCGTACTTGATGAACTATTTGAGGGATTCTCTGCAAATGGTTTAGACATCAGATATAATGCAAATGTTGGGTTAGGCTTACATATCATCATAAAATTGAATTAATGGATATATTTTCAGTTTTTGTCACAGGATTCTTTGTTGGGGGACTTATTATATTTCTTATCATAAATAGTACAAAAGATTAAAACCCAATCTATAATGAAATCAATAATACATATAATAATGATAATCTTGACTTTATGCTCTTATGGATGTAAGAGTGATAAAGACGAGTTTAAAATAACAGATGTACAATTTAAGAATAATATTTTTAAACCATTGTACATGAATTATGATTATGGAACTCCTATTTGCAACAAACAGGACTTAGAAAAATATAGACTAAAAAGATTAGGACAAAAAATAAGAGTTACATATTACGATAAATCTATCAGACTTGAGATTCTTGATGCCAGCAATAACAAAGAGTTCATCCTTGATTATAAAGGGAATGGGAAATATTCTGGTGATGGAATAGATGCCATTATCGATGAAAAAACATTTAATAATAGCATTACAATTAACATCAATGCACAAGTTGAATTAGATGTAGACCTCACTATCTTTAAAAAATATGAGAAAGCTAAATCTGAACCGTCCCAAGGTTGGGAAGGATTAAACGAAAATTACTGGCTGATGACCAATAAAAGCATTATAATTACAGCAAAAAAATAAACACATTTTAAACTAAATCATCTACAATGAAAATATTAAACTTCTTAGCTGCTTTTCTGTTGTTCACACTATGCACTAATGGATATTGTTACAATAATAACAAAACAATATACAAAGAAGAGGCTACAATACCTCAAGACGAAATTAAAATAATCAGCACATTTACTGTAACCGCCAAAGTCGCAAGAATTTCAGGTATCTTTCCTAATCAATATCTTAAATACACAAATCAAGTGACCTTAACAATTGCTATATACAGCAATAGTGTAGCTTCTGTTATAGCCGTTGGAAATAAGCAATTAGGAATCCCATTGCCAATAAGAGTAGCAGCCTTCCAAGATGATTACACTTTCGAATGTTCGGATAAACAAAATGATGTAATCTATTGCTTTAACACCTCTAAGCTACAATAAATATGAAAAGACAGCATCATTAATAAAAGAACAGCATTTGAGACTAAAAACTCTTATGCTGTTTTTCTTTTATAGAGCTACTACATTTTAAGGAAATATCCAGATTATAAACCCCAAGAAATAAAATGTCGTACCAATCATGGAAGTTAAAAAAGGAATAACTATCTTTGTTTTGAACTCATAAACATAAGATTTATGGAATATATAAATGAATTTCACAAAGAATGGATAGAACGCACTCGCCAATCAATAGCATCTTGGAGCAAGCAGCCTATATCGCTAGAAGAAAAAAGGAAACAGCAGGAACGCTTGAACCAACAGAGAGCTATAAGAGAGGGCAAACAAAAGAGCTGATTGACTTCGCCAAATCCAACAATTTATGGATTTCTCTTTCTGAACTAAATGTTGAATTTCTTAGTAAAGGTGGAGAAAACGAAGTCTATACAGGAAATAAAGATAATATCGTTATTAAACTGAATAATTTTGAATACGCAGGTGATGATTTGGAGAATTTCTTCATCCGCATAAATGCACACAACAAATTATTTGGTAACGTACCTTATCAGATGATAGGTTTCGCCTATAATAGCCAACAAGAATTCTGTGCAGTTCTTATACAACCTTACATTTTGGCTGAACGAGAAGCTACAGAAGATGAAATAGCTACCTATATGAAAGCATTAGGCTTTGAAATGGACTATTACGACGAATATCATAATTCAGAATATGAAGTGTTTGATGTAGTTCCTAACAATGTACTTTATGGCATTGACGGTGATTTATACTTTATCGACACTCAAATCAGAACACGGTCTTAATCCAAATATGGATTTCTCTTACAAACGGAATTGCATTGGGAATTTGACCATAATGCAGCCCATTTTTATAATTAGTTCTTTTATTTATTTACACGGAGTTTATCTATTGCCACTATAGATTTGATTTATAGTTAATTAAGCTGGTTACAGGGATGCTCGGTCCTGCTTCTTACGGTATGACAGATACTATGGGTCGTATGCACTCAGATGCGCAATTTGCGGGCTCGTCATCAGTTCCTGCTCACGTAGAAATGATGGGATTCCTGGGTATCGGTAACAACCCGATGGTAGGTTGTACAGTAGCTTGCGCAGTTGACGTTGCTACTGCTTTGAATAAGTAATCTATACTTAATCAAGATAATAAATCCCTGTAACTCTATAAGTTATGGGGATTTTTATTTTGTCCGTACTTCATGGATAGTAGATAATTCCCTATTACTTTTTGCTTACTTTTCTTCTTATAAATAGTTGTAGGTAGATACTGAAATTGAAGCTGAATATCCCCTTATTTGAGCTTATTTTTCTAAGGTTAAGAAGTGACTGATTATCCTTGAAAATAGGCTGAAAAGAGGATGTTTTGCGACCAATTTGCGACCATTTTCCCATTTTTTCAAAAGTGGTCGCAAAAATCGATTCATCTACCTAATATACAGAAAGATATATCATATTTTAAAGGACTTCCCAATGTCTAATTTTAAATGATTAAACTATGGTAAGAAGTTCATTTTCTATTCTCTTTGCCATAAGAGAAAGTAAAGCAAGAAAGAGTGGTAAAGCTCCTATTGAAATTACAATTACAGTAAATGGGGAAAGATGCACTCTATCAACAGGTAAACAAGTTCCTATCGACAAATGGGACAAAGCCAAGCAACAAGTAAAAGGAAAGGATGAAGAAGCTCAAAGTCTCAACAATTATCTAAAAGCAATCAAAGCCAAACTCTATCAAAAAGAAGCAGAATTGTTAGACAGAGGTTTTATCGTCACAGCAGAACTATTACGTGACGCATACTTCGATAAGGTAGAATCACTCAAAGAAAAAACGCTGTTTGAAGTCTTTGAAGAACATAACAGAGAACAGGAAAAGCTGGTTGGGAATGGAGTTTCTAAAGCTACTTATTGGATTTCTGTCTATACAGTAAGATTACTCAAAGAATTTGTTCAGCAGAAATACAAAAGAGAAGATTTATACTTACGTGAACTGAATCTAAGCTTTATCCAGTCGTTTCATACATTCCTAAGAATAGACAAAGGAATGGCACAAAATTCATCTACCAAACATCTAAAGCTACTTAAAAAGATTGTCAACCTTGCAGTAGCTAATTCATATATGACTACCAATCCGTTCATTACTTATAAGGTAGAACGTGAGCCTGTAGAAATTGATTTCTTGGATGAAGAAGAACTGAGAAAGATTATCAACTTTGACACTCCCCTACCAAGACTGGAGAGAACCAAAGATATGTTCCTCTTTGGGTGCTTCACTGGATTGAGCTACATCGACATCAAAACCTTAGCCCCAGAACATTTTGAGAAGGACAATGCAGGTAGGATTTGGATTAAGAAACGTAGGGTTAAGACAGGAGTTCTATCACGCATCCCCCTACTCCCTATTGCCAAACTGATATTAGATAAGTACAAAGGTGGAGAAAAATTGCTTCCTATCCAAGACCCAGCAGATATAAACAAATACCTAAAGGATATAGCTATCTTGTGTGACATCAAGAAACGAATCACATTTCATACAAGCCGCCACACATTCGCAAGCACGGTTACTTTAGCTAATAATATTTCACTGGAAGTCGTTTCTAAGATGCTTGGTCATACCAATACCAGAATGACTAACCATTATGCCAAACTTATTGATAAGTACATAGGTGAACAGATGGACAAGCTCATGGACACATTTACAGGAGATTCCAACTACTAAGCCTTACAAACTATGATTATCCCGCTTACAATTATTGTGAGTGGGATTTTCTTTTTAACTTTACAACCTAACAATCAAAGAACTATGGAACTACCTATAAGATACCTCAATGAAAAAGGACAGCTTGACGATGGAGAATCAAGCCAGTTAAGATACGTTTATGATATTATGTATGGAGAAGGTGAACCTTACCATAATGCAGATTGGTCTGTTGTCATTTATCCAAGTGAAGTGAAATTGGTGGATATTCCGTTAGCAGCAGAGATATTTGCAAAGCGGTATAATAACGATGAGATTCCTTGTCGTTATAAATACACTGATTACATCAAAAACAAAAGGTTGCAAAGGACAATAAATGGATTAGGGCTTGATTCAGATGCTTTTTGGCTGTTGGTGATGTTTTGCTATGATTACACTTGTAGTATTGCCTATGACGGTTTTGTTTTTGCTCCCACTCGTGAAGAAAACATTGAAAACCTTATCAAACTACTACCCGACATGAAAGACTCAAAAGTCAAATTGAATTTAAGAACCAGCAAAGGGAAAGTGGAGATAAAAAGCAACAAGACAATATTGCTTATATTAGAATGGATTAAGCGTGGATATGAACAGGACAAAGATTCAATCGAAATTAATACGATAGATATAAATGATTCGTCCGAACTATTCCAAGAAGAAAAAGAATCAAGCCCTATATTGATATGGCACTTTGCTTCTCTATTACGGTACTTTTTTAAGTTGAATCCTCAATTTAAGGGGAGAACGAAAAAAGGTACTGACTACTCTTTGAATAAGTTGGCCTTAATCTCAAAGATGATTTACTACACAAAACTATCTGTAAATGAAAGTTTTTTGACTGATGATGAGTTCCTAAGAGGTTATTTACAACGATACAAAAAGAAAGAGTTGAAAATACAATCTAACATATATCCTACTTGCTAACAGAGTATTATACATATACAGCCCTGTTTCTTATAATAGAGAAATGGGGCTTTTTCATGTCTTGACATACCAACTTTTAAGGGGTACAAATTCCTATGCCATATTTTGTACTTATTTCGTTTTTTCAACTCCCCCTACCTTTGCATCACAATCCGATACGAAAAGCGAGATGCAGCATAGCTTTGAGTGGGTAGGTTGCAATAAGTAATTAAAAATAGGTTATTATGAAATATGAATTTAAGGGCATTATGCCGCAAGCCGAGCTATCGTCTGATAATACGGCAGCTCACATAGAGTTGAAAGCTATGATGAATCGCAATGAGAGATTGACACTCTACTTTACCATAGACCAATACGGCTATGAAGCAATAAGAGTGGAAAGTAAGACGACCAAGAACTTTGCCTATCAAATCAACCAAGACGCATTTGCATGGGTAATGAGCTATCTGATGAAAGGCGAAACAGAGGACTTCAACGTGAAGCCCGATGCGGTAGTCAAGTCCGAAGAAACGGATGCCAACAAATTCCGCAAGGATATGTTGAAGCTGTTTATTGAGAACGGTATCGGCAACATTCAGTTTACCCCTGAATTTCGGGACAGGGCAGGAAAACTGACTGCAACCGCCAACTTCCGTTACGGGACTATCCTATTTTTCATGAAGCGTGACGAGGAAATTACCGATTATTTGAGAGAGAAAGGATTGATTAGATAGGTGACATTTTTAACCGAGAGTTGGAGAACAATCAAGAGTTCTCCATTCTCTTAAAACACTTAAATTATGGACAAGAAAAACTTACTTATAAATAAAGGACAAAGATTGTCTGATATTTACACGATTGAACCGAATACCATTCTCTGCAAGACACTTACAGGATTGGGAGCCACTTATTCAGAAATCAAGGCTAAACGTCATTCTATTGTTATAGAATTGAACCAACCACCTATTGTCGGCAAATGCAACGACCAGAAACATAAGAAAGACAACCTTTTCGGAGTGATGCAGAAAATTACGGTAGATGATGTGATTGAATATCTCGAAGATACTGTTGCTAATGGTAAGCTCATTAAGATACTATGTACGCCCGAAAGTTTCTACAAAGTCAAGCAAGCCTTTGAATACTTGGAACTGAATATGCACACGATGTGTTTCATGTTATTGGACGAGTGCCACAAACTTGTCAAGGACAACGATTATCGGGAAGATATAACTTTGCCAATAGATGACTTCTTTCATTTTGACGAGAAAGCTATGGTGTCAGCCACCCCGATTATACCCTCTGACCCACGCTTTGAAGAACAAGGTTTCACGCTTGTAGAAGTAAAACCTGAGTACAATTACTCAAAAGCAATGAACATAGTCCATACAAACAACGTGCTTGAAGCGTTGAAAGTGACCATGCCCAAAATTCAACAGGCACAGGAAGAACCAAGGAGTATTTGTTTTTTCATCAACAGCACAGACATGATACACCAACTTATGAATAAGTTGAATATCATTGAGGATAGTGCGGTATTTTGTTCCACAAAGAGCATGGATAAATTGAAACGAAACGGATTCAACCGAGCCTATGATAATTGGAACGATAAGCATAAGAAGCCTTATATGTTCTTTACAAGCCGTTTTTACAGCGCATTGGATATAGAGCTAAACGAGAAGCCCGATATTGTCTTTGTGACAGAACCGTACTTTGCAGAATATACAATAATAGACCCTTGCACAGATGCAGTACAAGCAATCGGACGGTTTAGACGTGGAGTTTCCACAATACACCATATTGTGAATACCAACGAAAGCTATCCAATGAGAACAAAATCCGGCATAGTGGAATATCTCAAGGCAAGCAGGGACGCATATATGACGGTCAAACGGATATATGACTGTGCAACCTCATTGGAATCAAGAAACGCTTTCAAGGCAGCTTTGGATGTACTACCGTTCAACAAAATGCTAAAAAATGGCAGGACTGATTATTTCGCCATTGATAACTATGTGGATGAAGCATTGGTTAGGTCCTCATACAATAACATTGATTTGCTTATGACACTTTATGGAAAAACAAGCCATTTCAAAACGGAAATATCCGATTCTCTATTTTATCCATTCGGCGACAGGGAACGGCTTACATTAGAGAACAAGAACACGTCAATAAAGGAAAGTCGCAAAAAGTTGGTGGAAATTCTTGAATCTTTGAAAAACGACATGGATTCTCCTATTATTCAGACGCATATAAGAGAACTCCGCAGACTTGACCCTTTTATAGTAGAAGCCTATGAAACGATAGGAAAGGAAGTGATAGAGATAAACAATTACTCGCCGAAGAAAATCAAAGAAGCCATGATACTGAAACGCTATCGGGAAAAAACGACAGGTGTAGAGTTTACTCAATTATTAAAGAACTCCTTTCAAACAGGCAGATGCTATACATTAAAATATATAAAGGCTGAATTAGTCAGACTTTATAAGATGCTTGATATATCGCCCAAAGATACAGTTACAGCACAAACTATTCGTGAGTTTTTCCAAGTAGAGAATTGCAAGTACAAAGGGCAAAAGGCGTTACGGCTAATAGAATCTCTTATATAAAAGACAAGGACTTTTTTCATTGACTGTCTATTTTATAAGGAGAATCAAAAAAAGGTACTCTCAACAAAAAATACTTACTTATATTTAATTTTACCCTATTCCTTAAATCCGCAGTTACTCACGATTGCGGATTTTTGAAGTTTATATCACTTACTCGCTTTTTACACTACCGGGACAGTTCATTAGATAGGAGTTGGATTCAATGTTTTTTGCCCTATTAATAAATAGCTGCCAAAATACTGATAAATATAGCAACACACAATTTCATTCTAAACTTAGCCAATTATAAGGAGAAAAAACGTTATCCTCTATTTCTGCCAAACAGGGCAAGCCATAAATAGCCATATCAACGGTTACATGCCTATACATTCCAAATATCCCCTCCGCTTACTTTATTATCCCACTTCAAAAATTGGAGAGAGCCATATACAAGTGAGCAGACTACATAATTTACTCCCCCCACCCATATTTGAATAAAAACAAAGAATAAACTTAATCATTCACCATTAAAAAAATTCAAGTATGGAAAATTTGATTTTATTGCCTACTATGGCACAGAAAAGAAGTAGTAACTTCAATCAGTATGCAGAGGATGCAACAGTAATTTCAGAAGAAACTACAAAAGTGAAAAAAGTAAATCACTTTATAGAAGCTAACACTATGGAGATTGATTTACAGCATTTAAAGAGTGATTGTATCGTTCCTGTATTCAGTAAGGATAACGAACTGACAATTTCGCACAATGCCTTTATTGAAACGGTTTGGGATGCTGCAAACTCATTCTTTACAGGTGAAACGATTGATAAACCGGACATTCGTGTTTCTCACATTGTTAAAGGCAGAATCCCTGAAGCAATTCATAAGCCTGCAAACCAACTTTTAGAAAGTGACAAAACACAATACTTTGAACGTATGATGTTTTGCATTGAGATTCCCACTATCTATGAAACGGTAGAGGGAAACAAACTCACTCTTTCAGTTGGTGGTGTACGTGCTTATAATCAGATGAATCTGTATTCTAAGAAAACCGTTGAAAAATTCAAGGTTTTTGTTGGATTCAAAAATATGGTTTGCTGCAATTTATGTGTTTCAACAGACGGATATTTAAGCAACTTGGAAGTTTCAAGTACAAATGACTTGTTCCGTTCTGTTTTGGAGATGTTCAACCGTTATGACCCTGCAAAGCACATTCACTTGATGCAGACACTTGGAAACAGCTATTTGACAGAACATCAGTTTTGTCAGATACTTGGCAAAATGCGTCTTTATCAATGCTTGCCACAAGGCTATCAGAAAAGTGTACCCCGTTTGCTTATAACGGACACGCAAATAAACAGCGTGGCAAAGGCTTATATTCAAGACATGGATTTTGGCGGTTTTGGTAGTGACCTGTCTATGTGGAAATTTTATAATCTACTGACAGGCGCAAACAAGTCAAGCTATATAGATTCTTTCTTGGATAGAGCCTATAATGCAACAGAGATAGCACAAGGCATTAATGCGGCTTTGCATGGTGACGAACGCTACAAATGGTTTATTGACTGATTTTACACAATGAGGGATATTCAGAAATGGGTATCTCTCATTTTTTTTATGAACATCTAAAATTCTAAGTTATGGATAAAAAAGAGAATCAAGACACAATGACAAAAGCAGGATGCGGATTTGTCATATTTGCAATATTGTTTATTCTGCTTTGTTGCATTAACCCTGTAATAACGGTTGCAGTATTTATGTTAGTGGTCATTCTGATTTCATGCGTTTATTGATTCACTAATAAAGAAAGTGAATGTTCCGTTCATATTCAATCATTTAGCTGACTTGAATACCTACCGGACATTCACTTTTGTTCTTTTACCCTTAAAAGTAAACATTATGAGTTTGAAATACAGTAATACAACGGCTGATTTCCTACAATGGGATGAAGCAATGAATCTAATTAGAAAACTATTCAAGGATGGTAACTATAATATGAGCCTGCTTATAGCTTTGGGATGCTTCTTTGGTTTACGAATAAGCGACATTCTTTCTTTACGTTGGAATCAGATTCTAAATGTAAATGAATTTACCATAATAGAAAGGAAAACAGGAAAGAAAAGGACTATCCGTATAAACCCACAACTACAAAGACACATTTCAGACTGTTACAAGTCTATTAACCCAATAGGACGCAATGCACCTATATTAATCAGTCAGAAAGGTACAATCTATTCAGTACAAAGGATAAACATAATACTGAAAGAACTGAAAAAGAAATACAGGCTGCATATAGGTAACTTTAGCTGTCATTCCCTTAGAAAAACTTTTGGCAGACAGGTTTATAATATGAATAGTGAAAACTCTGAATTGGCTTTAGTCAAACTTATGGAACTTTTCAATCATTCAAGTGTTGCCATTACAAAAAGGTATCTTGGATTAAGACAGGAAGAACTTTTGAATACTTACGAATGTCTTAGCTTTTAAATTCATTACAGGTAGGAAATTCAGAAATATTGCTTTTATATGGGCATGAATGAATTTTCTACCTCTTTGATTTGCTGATAATAAGTAAAGTTCTTGCAACGCTAAACACTTTTATGTAATTTTGTATCAATTTCAGTGACTTAATGCGTTAAGAAACTGAAAGGACATATAAACGAAAAGGGCGTTTAGCTAAATTATCCCTTGTTGGAATCTGGACAATTCTCGTCATGTGGATAATAGGCAGGAACGCCCACACCATAGCTATATACTTACCCCTCATAGGGTAAACTATATACTATCTTGGTGTGGGCTTTGCTTATTATACATGACGGGCAGTCCAGAACTCTTAGCAATAAGAGAGCCTCAACAAGATAATAAGTTAAAGTACCCACACCTTTTTTGTATGTAAATTAAAGACTAATGTAAATTGCTTCTTCTGGGTATTGAGCAGCACTAAATTGTAATAAATAATATGGCACAATTCTCTTTTACTGCTGTGGTCTGTAATAATAAAAAAATATTTAGTTTCGATGTACCAACCAATGAACAAGGAGTCATCACTAACAGATTTTGCCCAAAATCCTTTTTAGTTCCTCAAAATGAACTGTACGGTGTGATTACTCCTATAAATGGTGAAACTGTATTAGAGTTTGAGCAAGATTGCCGCAATCTGGCGAATGCCATAACTAACTCTATATATAAGGATTCTAATAACAAATGGGAAATATACATGGATGCTTTGGCTTGTTTAGTTACAGCACATGTTAATCAACACGGAAGACTGATATTCAACGATTTACTTACTTATATAGATATTTTTAGCTATTTCCTATTTGCAGACGGGATTGACGAAGATAATATAAAAACGAATTATCCACGATTTACTTATCAATTCTTAATTAAGATGCCCAACTATCTGAAAGATTCTGCAACATTACAGCCTCTCACAAATACCAATATGGCTTCTATTATAAAAGAGTTGAATTACAAAGCTGAAATAAAACTTGGAATCAAATAAGAATGAATAGGATAAAAAGATATATATTGCTATTTCTAATATCAATATGTGACATCGGTTTTTCTTTTGCTGACATAAATAATCGTGGTAGATATTCAGATTTTGAAGATGGTGATAATAATTTGGATGATATATTTATTCCAATAATTGCTATTATATTGACTCTTGTCGGATTTATATATGCGTATTATACTATCAAAGAAAAGTATAGTTCAAAAGGACAAAGTAACCCTATTAGAACGACAACTTCATCCTATCATAATAGAATAAAACAAATAGAAGAACAAAATGTTACACAAAGTAAAGAAACTAAAATAGAAGAATTGCTCAAAGACCCTTTTAATTCGAGAATACATAAATTACATAAAGCTATTTACATATACTGTAACAGATTAAATAATAAATTTATTTCTTTCGACGAATATTTCCAAATATGCTTTTACATGCTCAACTTATTAGAATCGCATGGAGAACTAAAAAACAAAGAAGAAAGGTATAAAGCAGCAGAGTTACTATTGTATTTTAATGGACATGAAAATAGTGTTTCGTATGCAAGAATATTGACTAATGCTAAAAAAGTTACAGGTAATCCTTATCATCAATTTTTCACAACCGAAGCATGGAGTATTTATGATATTTACAAAGAATTGCTTGGAGAATTTGCTTGGAAACCCAATATTTCCTCTACTAAACCTTTAAATATAGATACGATTGGTAGAAACATTTTTAAAAATCATACAAATAAATGAAAATACTACAATATGTTTATTTTCAAAAACAATCCATTTTATAGGAAGAGTCTGAAAAAAAGTCCTCTATTTTAATAATCTCACTCAAGTTGAAAACAGATGAAAACGACAATTACATCCATTGCTATATTTTTTATCCTGTCAGTTTGCAGTATGGGACAAGACAAAGCAAAACAGGATTCCATTATTGATACTGCCATGCAAGTAGCAGACACTATTGGCACACGTAAAACGCTCAATGAAATCCGTTTTGATGGTTGGGAAAGAAGCGAATGGTTGGATAATGAATATATCCGTACTTTGCGCAAATACTTGGATAATTACAATAATGGCTTAGTCAGTAACCCTACATTAGACCCTTATAAAGAACAGATAAAAGGTCAGTTTGTTGTTTATGATATTAACCCATACTTGTTAGGTGGTGCGCTTATTAGAATCACATTCCTTGATATGCCTGATAGAGTATTCAGCAGTTGGATATATAGTAACGTAGATGAAAATAAAGAAATTGTAGAAAGCTATGAATTTCGCTCTATCGGCATAGAGGAAGAAACAACAGGTATGACTAAAGAAGATATACTGCAAGCCATAAAGGAAATGGAAGGACTAAAACTTTGGTAAGTGAAATATTTATTCGTCCAATTTTCCTTCCTGCTCCTCTTAAAAAGAGTTGTAGAATATACTGAAAATTAGAAATGGAAAACATGAAGTACCTTTTTTGAAGATATTCAGTTATATAGGGAATATTCAGAAAAAGTACCACCTTATGCACTTTATTATGGTTAAATTAATAGATTTTCTTATCTTTGTGTCACTACTAACAAGTAACATAATACCTACAAATAAGTCATAATTCAGTCCATTGTGACTTATTCACGACCATTTTACAATATAATAACAATAAATATACAGGATAGTTCTTTTAAATATTGATATACACATCAGTAACACAGCTATTTATAAAGAATAGTTTAAGGTTACAGGGATGCTCAGTCGCTGCTTCTTACGGTATGACCGATACGATGGGTCGTATGCACTCTGATGCCCAGTTCGCTGGTTCTTCATCAGTTCCTGCTCACGTAGAAATGATGGGATTCCTCGGAATTGGTAACAACCCGATGGTAGGTTGTACAGTAGCTTGCGCCGTTGACGTAGCCACTGCTTTGAGCAAGTAATCAGTTACTTCATAATACACAAAGCAAACTCCTGTAGCCGAATGTCGGTTACAGGAGTTTTTTTATTCTATTTTTTCCCAGTTAGGAAAAAAAGATTTCCCAGTTAGGGAATAATTTTTTCCTAACTGAGAAAAATCTGACAACCAAAAGGCACAAAAAACCTACTTGTCTTTTCCTGATTTAACTAGACGCTTTTTTATTTTATAAACTATAATAGTAG
>OMCT01000792.1_pt1 | contig 22247 bp, 22 predicted proteins | sample 1674301 | NCBI WGS metagenome assembly OMCT01 (sample SAMEA103958158, study PRJEB25191) | human gut metagenome
TCTGGTCTTCAAAGGAGGTACCGCCCTTATGCTCATACTCGGAAAATCCGCCCATCGCCTGTCAATAGACATTGATGTCATCTGTCCTCCCGGAACCAATATCGAAAATTATCTGAAGTCATTTGCCGATTTCGGCTTTATCGACCTGGAACTTGTAGAACGCAAGCAACGTGACGATGCGGACATTCCCAAGAGCCATTCCAAGTTTTTCTATCAGATTTCCTACCGGAACGATACTGATGCGCAATCTTATATCCTGTTGGATGTGTTGTACGAGGACATCCATTATTTCCATACCCAACAAATAGCCATAGACTGCCCGTTCATACGACTGGAGGGGGAGCCGTTGATGGTAACAGTGCCGTCCGCAGGAGATATTCTTGGCGATAAACTGACAGCTTTCGCACCCAACACGACCGGTATACCTTATTATAAGAACGGCAGAACCTGCTCGATGGAAATCGCCAAGCAGCTTTACGATGTGGGGCGGTTGTTTGAAAATGTTTCAAACCTGCGGATTACCACAGAGGCTTTCCGCAAGATTGCCGTAGTTGAACTTTCGTACCGGTCTTTGGGAACAGATATAGGACAGGTGTTCAACGATATCCGTCAGACGGCACTCTGCATATCCACACGAGGAAAAGCCGGAGAGGGTGATTTTGACTTGATACAAGACGGAATCATCCGTGTCAAATCATTCATGTACAAGCAGCGTTATCTGATAGACCATGCCATTATTGATGCAGCAAGGGCGGCTTATTTAGCCACGTTAATTGAAAAGGGAATCAATGAAATAGAATCTTATTCCAACAACCCTGCCGATATAAAGGATATGGTCATCCGACCTTCGCTGCCCAACAAACTGAATAAGCTGAGAAGCAACCTACCGGAAGCCTACTATTATTGGGCAAAAACGAGTGAGTTATTGGAAGCATGAAGTTTTACGAACATCGAATGGAAAAGATAAAAGCCGTATTCAACTGGAGCGGGGGAAAAGACTCCGCGCATGCCCTTTGGCGAGCTCGTCAATCGGAGCTATACGACATCGTTGCCCTGCTCACCACAATCAATCGTGACTCGCAACGCTCCACCATGCACGGTATCCCACTCCCCTTGCTTCAGGCACAAGCAGACAGTATCGGTATTCCCCTGCATATCGTGAATCTCACACCCCAGGGGAACCTTGAAAATTACGCAGAGGCCATGACTTGCGCAGCCCTACATTTCAAGGAGCAAGGAGTAACCCATTTTATTTTCGGGGATATTTACTTGCACGATGTCCGTGCCTACCGGGAGCGACAACTCGCTCCACTCGGAATAGAGGTTGTGGAGCCGTTATGGGGAGTAGTCTCCTCGGAAATCGTCATGCAGCAATACCTCGCTTCCGGACTGAAGACGGTCATCGTGACCACGCAAGCCGATGGCTTGGGAATGGATGCCATCGGTCGCGAGGTAGATGCCGACTTTATTGCCTCTCTCCCCAAGGAAATGGACCCCAACGGAGAAAACGGAGAATACCACACGTTCTGCTACGACGGACCGATATTCTCTTCACCCGTACTTTTCCGACTGGGAACTCCCTTTAGCCAAAGTTATGACATCCGGCTTGAGGATGGCACGATTCAAACCTATACTTATTGTTTTGCCCATCTTTCCGCCGAACCATAACACGGATTACATTTGCAATCATAAATCAACAATATGGAAAACAAAGGATATATACATGTCTATACTGGCAACGGGAAAGGAAAGACAACGGCCGCATTTGGGCTTGCCATTCGAGTTTTGTGTGCCGGAGGAAGCGTCTTCATCGGACAATTCGTAAAGAACATGAAATATAATGAAACCAAGATCGAACATCTGTTTAACAACGTCCGCATCCAGCAATTCGGTCGGGGGTGCTTTATTGAAAAGAAGCCGGCACAAGAAGATATTGACGCAGCTTATGCGGGATTGGAAAGCTGCAAACAAATTCTCGCTTCGGGAGAGTATAATCTGGTCGTGCTCGATGAACTAACCATTGCCCTGTATTACGAGTTGCTTTCTATTGAGGAGGTATTGACGGCGATTTCTCGACGACATTCCGGGACAGAGTTGGTAATCACGGGACGGTACGCTCCGGCAGAATTGATCGACATAGCCGACTTGGTCACGGAGATGCGAGAAGTCAAACATTATTACACGGAAGGCGTCCTCTCCCGCAACGGGATAGACCGTTAGAGTCCGATCTCCCTACTCGGTCTTGGTTTCACAATCATTCAAATAAAAAATTACGATAAGTTCCAAAATGAAAAGTCCCCTGTTTTAATCGAAAACCACATCACCTAATGACACTCTTTTCGATTAGCGTTTGGCGACATAAACACTCTTACAACAGTCTGCTCAAAGCTGAAATGCACTCCTGCTGTGTAGTCCTGATGTAATCGAAAACGACCGACGGATCGACACTCTTGCCATTTAGCTTGCAGGTTATGTGCAGGTGTTCGCCTGTACTTCGTCCAGTCGAGCCGGTTATACCGACGGCATCACGGGGACGGACTACCGTACCCCTGGCGGCCAGCACCCGTGAAAGGTGGCAATAGCTGACGGTGTAATTTCCGTGCCGCAGGGTCACATACTTGCCGGAAGTCTTGTCCTGTCCCACTTTGATGACCACCCCCTCCATCATGGCCAATACCTGCTCGCCCCGTGCGTGCAGGTCGATACCGCCGTGAAACTTCCTCTTCCCGGTAAACGGGTCTTTCCGGTAGCCGTATGGCGATGTAATTCTGATGCGCTGCAATGGATAAGACACGCTGAGATAACGGTCAATCCACAACTTCTTACTTTCATCGGCAGGTTTTGTCGAAGTCTCCTGTGCAGGAGCCATGCTTTCGGGTGTCGGCTCCTGCTTTTTCATACCCTCCTGCAAGGCTTCTACCTTGTATCTTTCTGGTGTCTTGGCAATCGTGTTGAACTGCGCCTGAACGGGCATCGTGCAGAATGAAATACCCGATATTGCTATCAGTAAAATTTTTCTCATTCGGCAAAGTTATAACGGGAGTTTTCATGTCGGAAACAAACAGCCGTCATTTCTTGTATTGGTTTGATATTTTGCGTCTATTAGTACGATTTTGATTAGATAATTGTACTAATGAAGATAAAAACAGCATATTACAACCGTTTATATAGCTGTATTTTTGTTCGTCACAATAAGATGTCTCTATCTTTGTATAGTACAATTTTATAATATAAATATAGTATGAAAAAAGTTCAGATTGAATTTGATGAATTACCCTTCCCGGCACTGGAACGATTCGGTCTCACACGGGAGATGATCGAGGATTTGCCGATGCGTGTGTTGGACGACATCTGCAATGGTCGGCATTCTCCCGTGCTTCCCGTGCGTGTTACGGACGAGCATGGCGGGCAAATAGAGAGCCGTAGCCGCTTTGCCTTTATCCGCATGGACAACGGTCAGGTGGATGTGGTCTTCTATCCGGCACTGAAATCCTCTCCGTTGGAACGGTATGACGAAGCGCAGCAGAAACAGTTGCTCGACGGCAAGGCGATTGTCGCCGACGTGGAAATGGCGGACGGCCGGAACAGCAAGGCTTTCGTGCAGATTGACACCGAGACGAAACAGGTGATGTATGTCCCCACGCCCATCATCGCACGCAACCTGAAAGTGCTGGCCGAGGTCATGCGCCTCGGTGCAGTGGAGGTAAACGGGATGCAGCACGGCGAGCCGCTGACGGTCGTCGTGGACGGCGAGCCTGCCACAGTGGGCATAGACCTTCATGCCAAGACCGGCATCCGCATCTGTTCGGGCGACGCGCAGCAATGGCGCAACCAACCCAAGCGAGAGTGGGACAAATACACCTTCGGGTGCTACGGTTGCTGGGTCATGGACGATGACGGCAACCTTGACTACGTTTCGGAAGAGGACTACACCGAGGAGTTGTGGAACGAACAGAAGAAGAGCGGCGAGCGCAACCGTGCGGCAGCCCTTCACAAGTAAAAACAATCAATCCGTAGATTATGGCACAAAACGAATATTATCCCGAAGAGGTGCTTGTCGGGAAGATGCAGAGCGGCGAATACGGCTGGCTCGATTACGTCAATCATTTCTCCGCCGACTGGCAGGAGGAATACGCCCGTTACTGCGAGGAAAAGGGGCTTGCTGTCGGCAACGAATCCGCTGCCGAGTTTGTCCGCTTCAAGGACGAACAGTTGGAGGCGGCAATGGAACGCGGCGACGCATAACGAAAACAATCCGACTATGGCGATACGAACGAATACCAATCCCCGGCAGATGGACTTGCAGCCCGAAATGCGCAATATGCTGATGCGTAACGGCCTGCAAGCCCATGTTGCGCTTGATGGTTCAGGGTATCGGCTGATTGTGCAGGGGCATGATTCTCCGCTGCTGGTCTATCCGATAAGCGAACGTCAGATGTTGGCACTCACGGACTGGGGAACCAATACGGCCAACAAGAAAGCCTACAACGTGCTCACGAGCATCGTGGGCAAAGACTTCTACATGCCCAAGAACTTCGTCCATGCCCGCAATGCCAACGGGCGTGTGGCTATGGGGCTGCACGGCTACCGCATCGGCATCGGCGAGTACGGTCGCATGGGACGGATGGGAATGCCCCCGCCGTTCCTCGGCTGGACGCCACGCAACCAGTGGGGCTTCCACCTGCGCAGGGTCGGCGGCCAACTGTTCTTTCCGGGGCCGTCCATCGTACCCGAACGTCCCGACGGGCGCATGAAGCCCGGCGAGTTGCAATCGGGCGGTTACGGATTCTATTACAAGGGGCATCAACAAGCGCAACCCGTACAGCAACGGGACGTTCTGCAGGACTTGCAGGCGGTCATCACGCCGATGGTCAGCCGTCCGCGCAGCGGAGAACCGGCACGGCCGTACAAGGAGCTTATAGCCTCTCCGGTCTATTTTTCCAACGAGAAATGGGCGGAGTGCCTTGCCTCGCACGGTCTTGTCGTGGATGCGGAAAGGCGGACGCTAACCGTGCAGTCGGAAAGCGTCCAAGCCGATATGGTCTATGACCTGACGGAAGAGGAAGTGAGGACACTGGTTGCCACACCCATCGAGGAACAACCCGTAGAAAAACGTCTGGAACTGCTGAACGGCATTATCGGGGCTGACTTTTCCGACAAAGTGACGATGGAGGCTCTCAACAGCGATCAACGCATCGCTATCGGTCTGCATCCCGAAGTACAGCAGGATTTGGAACAACGCCAACGGCAGGAGCAGGAGGCTTTCATGCCGGTGGAAACCTCGCTGCAACAGCAAGAGGAATCCATACAGGGAGAGATCGGTGCGTCAGTGGACGGGCGTGACCTCCAGTTTCTGAATGAAAACAAGGGATGGTATCGGGAAGAGAAGCACGGACGGGAAGTCGAAGTGAGCCAGATAGCCGTTCAACCGGCACAGACCGAGGGGAAATACAGGATGACCGCCGTTATCGACGGTCAGGCTATCAGCCACGAAATCACTCAACGGGACTACGACAAGTTCCTTGCTGTGGATGATTATCACCGGATGAAGCTCTTTTCCAAGATTTTCAGCGAAGTGGACATGAAAACACGCCCGGAAGCACAACGGGCGCTCGGTACGAAAATCTTTGCCGCCCTCACCGCAGGTACGGTAGTCGCGGCGGGTGTCGCGCACGGCATCCACCATCACTGCCATGCCCCGGAGTTCTACGGCGAGCGTTTCGGCGGTCCGCCACGCCCGTACTTCAAGCCGGGTGTCGATACGCCGAGGGATGTGGCCATCCGTTGTTTCGAGGCAGAGATGAACCGTGAAATCAATGATATGAGAATGGGGAGGTAAACCATGAGAGAGGGCGAACTGACTTATGACGATTTTCTGCGCAGGCTGAACATTCAGGACGTGCTTATCGACGCGGGCTATCACCTGAACCGGCGCGACGGCCTGCGCTATCCCTCGTATGTCCGGTTGGACAGCGAGGGGCGGCGCATCCGCAACGACAAGTTCATTGTCACGCAGCAAGGGAAATGCTGTTTCAAACCGCAACAGCAGAAGTCGTATAACATCATTTCCTTTATCAAGGAGCATCCGCATTTTTTTGCGGAATACCGTGCAGGCGTGTCTTCCGACCGACTGGTAAACCTTGTCTGCAACCGGTTGCTGAACCAACCCGTCGCTGACCGGGATACCCGGATTATCCAGCCTAAACGGGAGGTGAAGCCGTTTGATATGGCGGATTACGACATTCACCAGTTCAATCCGCAGGATCGGGCGACACAAAAGAAGTTCTATCCGTTTTTCAAGCATCGTGGAATCGACCTTTACACGCAATACGCCTTCCACCGGAATTTCTGTCTGGCGACAAAGCATCGTGAGGACGGCATGAAATACACCAACCTCGCCTTTCCGCTGACCGTTCCGAAAGGTACGGGACAGGTTGTCGGTCTGGAAGAGCGGGGACGGCCTCGCATGGATGGCAGCGGCAGTTATAAAGGAAAGGCGGAAGGGAGCAATTCGAGTCAAGGGCTATGGATTGCCAGCCCAGCCAAAACTACGCTTACCGAAGCCAAGCATATCTACTGGTTCGAGAGTGCCTACGACGCGATGGCCTATTACCAGCTTCATCAGGCAAACGACAAGGATTTGCGGAAAGCGGTCTTCATATCTACGGGCGGCAACCCGACGGTGGAACAGATGCGGGGTGTCCTCAAGCTCACGCTTCCTGCCCGGCAGCATATCTGTTTCGATACCGACCTTGCGGGAATCGAGTTTGCCAAGAACCTGCAACAGGAAATGTACCGGGCTGTCCGTTCCACCATCGAAGAGACACCGGAGCGGAAGTCTTATCTGGATTCCGTCGCTGACGGCAAGAACCTCGATGAAGGTGACATAGACCTGCTGCCCGACGCTTTGCGGTCGAGCTACGGGAAATATGAATCCGCGTGGGAAGAAGCCATGTCGATGCGGTCGAGCGGTTTGTGCCACCCGGACGACATACGGGAACAGACGGAGATTATGAACGGTCATTACCGGGAATTTCGGGAAGGGCTGCGAGAGTTCCTCGGCTTGGACAGGGAAAACGATACCTCTTTTGTCCGTGAACAGCCGACCTATCCCAGCAAGGACTGGAACGAGGAACTGTTGGCCGAGCTGAAACGGGAAAAGACGGCCGATGAGACACAGGAGAGAGAACAGTCACCGGAAGAGGAACAACAAACACACTTTCGCCGATGATGACCACTCGGCCCACAGGAAATTTCCAGTGTATTGAGCTGCGACCGCACGCCGGACAGTTCTTTATCGACGAGCTGCCTGCAATCATGCTGTGCTGTGCGGCATGGGTGTACGGAGGTATGGAGGGGCTGCCTCTGACGGCTCTCGCCGTACCAGTCGCCGCATTGCTTTCTCTGGCATTGCTGTACCGTTTCATCTATCTGCGCCGGACACGCTACCATATCGGTTGCGAGCAACTTATCAGCCAGCATGGGGTGTTGTCCCGGAAGACGGACTACATGGAGCAATACCGCATCGTGGACTTTGTGGAACACCAAAGCCTCATGCAGCAGCTTTGCGGATTGAAGACGGTACGCATCTTCTCGACGGACAGGAATACACCCCGGCTTGATTTGGTAGGTATTGAATACGACTTCGATGTGGTAACGCTTATCCGGGAACGGGTCGAGTATAACAAACGAAAAAAGGGAATATATGAAATCACGAATCATTAGCCTGTTCATGCTGGCCGCCTGTCTGCTGCCACAATGGACGGAAGCCCAAATCACGGCATCCAACCCGTTGGAATGGATGGCGTTGGCCGAGGGCAACGAGGTCATCAATGACCAGATAGAGAAACAGATAAACGGTCAGACGAAGACAGCGATGTTGCAGAACAGCATCGCCGCCGAGTTCAACCGCATCCACAAATGGGAGAAGCAATATAACAGTTATCTCAAGACGGCAAGCGGTTACGCTTCATCACTGAAAGCCTGCACCCACCTCTATAACGACGGGGTGAGAATCTTCCTCACATTGGGAAAATTGGGCAAGGCCATCAAGAACAATCCGCAAGGCATCGTCGCCTCCATGAGCATGAACAACCTGTATATCGAAACGGCAACGGAACTGGTATCGGTCTTCACGCTCCTGAATGACGCGGTGGCCAAAGGCGGCCATGAGAATATGCTCACGGGAGCGGAACGCAGCAAGACCCTGTGGGCATTGAACGACAAACTTTCGGCTTTCAGCCGGAAGCTGCACCTGCTCTACCTGAGCATACGGTACTATACCCTCAATGATGTGTGGAACAACGTGACGGCCGGGATGCTCGACCGCAACAACGGGGAGGCGGCACGGATGGCCATGTCACGTTGGCGCAGGGCTGCCGTCCTTGCACGATAAAATCAGGTGAACGATGAAACGGACGATTTGGATAGGAATCTTTTTGCTGTGCGTAGGCATCGGCAAGGTACGGGCGCAGAACGACCCCGTGCTTGCCGGAATGATCCTGCTCTATACCGACAAGGCGGAAAAGGAGCTGAAGAATCAGGAGAAGGTCATGCTGCTGCAGACCACCGGACACCTGTGGACGAAAGAGGAAGTGAAAGCCACGACCGACTTGCAACGGGAGTTCAACAACTATCTGGACTCTTTCCGGTCGATAGTCTGCTACGCGGCGCAGATATACGGTTTCTACCACGAAATATCGAAACTGACGGACAACATGGGAGACTTTACCAGACAGGTAAGCCGTAACAGTCCCAATGCGCTGGCCGTAGCCCTTTCCACACAACGGAATCGGATTTACCGGGAACTGATCATGAATAGCGTGGAGGTTGTGAACGACATCCGCATGGCGTGCCTGTCGGACAACAAGATGACGGAAAAGGAGCGCATGGAAATCGTCTTCGGCATCCGTCCGAAGCTCAAGCTGATGAACAAGAAGCTGCAACGGCTGACCAAGGCGGTGAAGTACACGACGATGGGCGACATCTGGCGTGAAATCGACGAAGGGGCACGTCCGGCAGCCGACAAGCGGGACATCGTGGAAGCTGCCAAACGACGCTGGCGGCAGATAGGAAGAAATGTCAGACCTTAAAAAACAGATAACGTATGGGAGTTTGGGATTCAATATTGAAATATGGCGGCAAGGCCATGAAAGGTGTCGGGACGGCTACAGCGGCTACCGGCAAGAAAATGGGCAATGCGGCTTTACACCCCTCGCAAACCTTGCGTGGTGCGGGTCAGGCCGTCAAGACGGCGACTGTTGGCGGCGCGGTCGGTTATGTGGGCTGGGAGAAGCTGACCACCGATAAAAGCGTGGTGCGCATCGTGAGCGATGCGGTCATCGGAGAACCGGCGACGAATACCCTCGCAGGGACGGCTGACGGTGTGCGTGAACTGACGGGCAAGGCCGGGGAAGCCATCGGCTCGGTCAGCGGTGCGGTGACCGGTATCGACAACAAGCTGAATGGCGTGTCGAACTTTCTGCGGCAGGCCTCCGGTGGCGGTGTCATGGATATGTTCGGCAACTTTTTCCGCAACCTCGGCAGCGGCAACGTGTCGGGGTTGAGCATCGTCGGACTGGTCGCGGCGGCGTTCCTCATATTCGGACGCTTCGGCTGGCTGGGAAAAATCGCGGGGGCGTTCCTCGGCATGATGCTTATCGGTAACAACGCGGGGGTCCTCCGAACGCAGGAAACGGGAAACGTGCAGCGTAGCCGGACACCTGACCTTCCGACCGAGGAACAGACGCACTGCGGAGGGATGAGAAGATAGGAATACGAATCAAAATGGAAACAGCATGAAATATACAGAAGAAATGATCCTGCAATCCGAGAGCGGCTATTGTATGCCTTTCGAGGAACAGCAGGGCAAGGACGTGGAGCTGTCGCTCGGCTACGGCGAACAGACCGACCCGGCGACGGGCGAGAAATTCTTTCATCACGGCATCGACTTCAACGTGCGGTGCTATACGCTTTCCGCCCTTGCCAGCGGCATCGTGTCGGGCGTGGGCAATGATAGCGGACACGGCATCTGCCAAACCATCCGCTACGGGGAGTATGAGGTGACCTACGGAAACCTGTCCAATGTTTTCGCCCAATTCGGCCAGCGTGTCAAAGCCGGGCAGGCAGTAGCCCTGAGCGGTGACAAGCTGCATATCGCCGTCCGCTTCAAGGGCGAGGAACTGAACCCGCTGGAGTTCCTGACGATGCTGTACGGGAATATTCAGGCGATGCGTCAGGCAGGCGGACACGAAACCGACTATTTCTCCGGTCTGGAACTGAAAACCGATTATGACCGGGACAAGAGGGAGATAGAGGAACTGATGCTGCGCTTCCTGCCGCACTACATGGAGGATTTGCGGCATGGGACATACACCTTGCCCCGAAATACGGAGCAGTCGCTACGCCACATCTTCACGGTGGGCGCGATGAAGGAGTATTTCTACGAGAACATACCGAGCATGGCCAATCCGCTCGGACTGGGACACAAAGCCCTGCCGCTGGCCTGCAAGGTACAGAACCTCCTGATTGCGGATTTCCTGCATTACCTCGCCCTGCGGCATGACGTTTACCTCTCCACAGCGGACGGCGACGTAAAAAAAAACTCCATGACGAAGCCCTGACCTATAACGGTATCATAGACCCGTTAGCGGAACTGGACATCGACATCCAGAGCTTCGACATACCGAGGCTTGTCACGGTCTATCCCGACCGGGCCGGTGTACGCTGGTGGACGAAGGCATGGTTCAACAACCGGGAAGAGGGCGAGACATCCGTCGAAATCGAACGGGAGCAGGCGATACGGTTCATGCAGGACAACATCGAGAAGGACGCATGGCTGGAAGAGTTCTTTCCCCGGCAGATGGAGGTTTACCACAACGCCATCGAGCAGACGAAAGAACAGTTATTGAAACAGATAAATATATAGTACACAATATGGATGGAATCAGACATAGCCGGCAATTCGCGGAAATAGAACGTCTCGTGAGCGATTATTTCCATTGCCATCTCGCTCCCGTCATGTCGAAAACGCAGGCTTTCCTCACGAAGAAGCAGGGCGAGGAAATGAGGGAGTATTCCACCTCTTTGGGCGGCATACTCAGCGCGATGGCGTCTGCGGCACAGCCGATGGGCGACCCGTACCAGGTACTCAAGGTTACGGGCGAATGGAACTCGAAGACGACGGAGGACTACATCGGAATGTGCAAGGCGGAGATTACCGGCTCCAAGGAGATACAGCAAGACCTCGCATACATTTCCGGACAGTGGCGCGATACCGTCGTGCGGGAAATCGGGCGTGAACGGTACGACGAACTGTCGGAACAATTGGGCGGTGACCTTGCCTATGCCTATATGGACTATCGGGTGGAGGAACTGATGATCGACCGGTTGGTCAAGGAGCGAATGCCGAAATCGTCAGCCGACTACATCATCCGCAAAGCCGCAGAATCAAGCCTGCTCGGACTTTCGCAGACCTTGAACCGCTCGCCGCTTGCTGAGGAAATCGAGGCACGGGGCGAAGCCGCCTACCGTCCGAAAGGATGGGAAAAAGGCGCGGGTCGGGTATTGGGCGCAACGGCGGATACCGTCATGATGGGCGGTGTGGGGTCGTGGGCGACACTGGCGAAGTTTGTCGGGGCGGACGTGGCTATCTCGGCCGTCGCCTCACGCTTCGAGCCTGAAAAGTCGCCCAAGCTCTCTGTGGAGCAATGTATCAGTAAAGGAGTGTTCGGTAGCGAACGGAACGTGTTTACGGACTTCCGCAAGGAGGCTGCAACAGTACAGACGGGTGATAGTGCGCTTATTGTGGCGGCCAACGAGCAGTTGAAGAAAAAAACACCTGTGATGAACTTTAATATTTTGGAGTGGATGCAGGCACCAAAGTTTACCCCTTTCCAAATGTCCGAAATGCCCGGACACCATGAAAAGAAAAATGAACGTGCCGAACGGTACAAGGATGTGCCGCTGGTCGTCGCTCCCGGACAGGAAGAAGCCTATTTGAAGCATTTGGAGAAATATAAGAATGCAACGACTGTAAAATCCACAAAGGAATCAACACAGCCGGAAATGGAACAGAGGGAAGAAGTGGAGAAAGAAGAACGGCAAACGGTTATACCCCATGAAGAAAAAACGCAGGAAGAACCGCCCGTACAGACCAACACGAACGGATGGAGCGGATTGCTCGGTACATTGGGATTAGAGGGATTGGGCGATATCACGGGCAACCTCGGATATGTCATGGCCATGCTGCCCGACATCCTGTTGGGGGCTTTTACCGGCAAGACACAATCGTTGCGCTTGGGAGATAATCTGCTGCCGATAGCGAGTATCGTGGCCGGTCTGTTCGTGCGTAACCCGCTGCTGAAGATGCTCCTTGTCGGTCTGGGCGGTGCGAACCTGCTTAACAAGGCTGGACACGAGGCTCTGGGGCGACCCATGCCGTCCGCTGCCGAACAGACGGAGAAACAGTACCGCTGTTATCCCGACGAGCCGCTCAATCCCCGTATCGTGAACCCGGTACTGCAAGGCAGCACGCTCATCGCCACGATAGACCGTGTTCCCTGTACTATCCAGCTCACGCCGACTGTCGGGGAGGCTTACCGTGCAGGGGCATTGCCGCTGAACACGCTGGCGAACGCCGTGCTTGCCAAAAGCGACCAGTTGCGCCATATCGCCTCGCAGAATTACGACGACGGACAGCGGGAAGCGGTCGTGCGCACACGGGGTATCCAATAATTCATGAACAATAAAAGCACAATGATATGAAAGAAAAGTCGCAAATCGAAAAAAAAGCCGAAGAAAAGCAGGCAGACCTATTGTCTGCCGCACTGGGTAGGGCGTCGAACGCCGGCGGCCATTGGCTCAACGTATCGGGCAAGGGATTTCCCCGGCTCTATCCACAAGGGGTCTCGGCCAGCCCGTTCAATGCCCTTTTTATGGCCCTGCATTCGGACAATAACGGATGCAAGACCAACCTGTTCACGCTTTACAGTGAAACCAAGGCACGGGGTGCTGCGGTGCGGGAGCATGAGCAGGGCGTACCGTTCCTATACTACAACTGGAACAAGTATGTCAACCGGAACAACCCGAATGAAACCATCGACCGCACCGCCTATCTCCAATTGGACGAAGAGCAGAAGGCACAGTTCAAGGGTGTCCACAACCGGGAGATCCGCACGCTTTTCAATATCGACCAGACAACGTTGCCCTACGTTGACAAGCCGGCTTACGAGGATGCGGTAAAGCAGGACGGCAGTGTTCAGGAAAGAGGATATGCCGAGGCGGACAACCGCAGGTTGCGCACCCGGTTCAACGATTTCCTGCTGAAGATGCGGGACAACCTCGTTCCCGTGCGCTCGGACGGTAGCGGAGTTCCTCATTACGAGACGGACAAAGATGCGGTCTATATGCCGCGTCAAAAGGATTTTGAGCATTACCACGACTATGTGCAGGAAGCCTTGCGGCAGATCGTGAGTGCTACAGGACACCAACAGCGGCTTGCCCGTGAAGGCATGGTCATGAAGAATGGCGTGGCCCCGTCGGAGGATGCGGTAAAATATGAAAGGTTGGTCGTGGAACTGGCTTCGGGAATCAAGATGCTGGAACTGGGACTGCCCGCCCGTCTGTCCGATGAAAGCCTGAAGACGGTGGATTACTGGTGTCGGGAGTTCAAGGAGAATCCTTGCATAATGGATGCCCTCGAAAGCGATGTGAACAATGCGCTTGAGGTCATTCGTAAGGCAGAACGGGGCGAGAAAATCGAGTATGCTACCCTGCGCAACAGGCGGCAGACCACGACCATGCAGGAGCAGATGCCCAAACATTACTTTGTGGCGAATGAAATCCGCCAGCACCCGGACAAGGCGGCGAAAAGCATCGTCCTCGTCATAGACCGGGAGGCAAAATCGGCAGATGTCATTTTGCCGGCAGGAGCTTCGACCGAGGCGAACAACGAGATTCCCGGCATGAACAAGGGGCGTATCGAACGGGCATTGCAGAAAGAGGGTATCGAGCAGGTGCGTTTCTATAATACTGACGGTGCATTGGGCTACAGACCTGATGACAGCTATTTCAATGAAAAAATGGTGACACTGGCCCGGTTAAGGAACTACACGTTGGAAAAGATCTCCACGCTGGACGTGTCGGAGGCGGTCAGACGGGCGAATGAGGTCGGGTTCGATGCCGTGCAGATGATTCAGGACGACAAGAACCGTTGGGCACTCTATATCAAGCCGGAAAACAAGGAGGGGTACAGCGTTTATCCCGACAAGGAGGATGTGAACCGTTTTTTCTCCACGCTCAAGCAGGCGATGGACAACATCGACAAGGTACGGATGGAGCTGGCGCACAAGTATTATGCACTGGCGGAGGTCAAGCCCGACCTGAAAGTGGATTTGTTCGGCAGCGATACGCCGGAGATTGACCTGAACCGTATTCAGCGTGTTGCCATCTTCAAGACCAGGCAGGATGGAATCCAGTGTGTGGCAACCATCGACGGACAAAAGCTGCAGCCCCGCAGCGTCACTCCACAGCAGTGGCAACGGATGTGGGTGGCGGAAGACCGGGACGGCTACAAGCGGCATTTGGCGGCCACGCTGTTTGCCGATGTGCTGCAAAAGGGACAATCCGTCGGGGAACAGAAAGCGGAAGAGCAGGTACGGCAACAGAACGAGGTGGTGGCGGAAAATCGGTCGGAAGAGACGAATGATGAAAATATGTCTCCGAAACGGCAGTTTTGGGACAACCTCAAGGAAAAGCATCCCGACGCCCTGTATCTGATTCGTGCAGGAGAAGTGTACCGGCTTTATAATGAGGATGCGGCAAAGGGAGCTGATATATTGGGGATTACGATGAAGAAATATCCGGAACGTGGATTTTCGACTTTCGCAGAGTTCCCAAGGACGCAACTGGACAGCTATCTGCCCAAACTTGTCCGTGCCGGTGAGCGTGTCGCCATCAGTGAGATAGAGCTACAGGATAAACGGCAGGACGAGCAGGAAACACATAGGGGTATTCATAGATAAGGAGTGACGATTATGATCAAGAATCAAGAATATGCACAACAGTACGCGGAGTATGCGATGGAACAGATGCGAAGGTATGGCATCCCGGCTTCCGTCACATTGGCGCAAGGCATACTGGAAAGCAGCAACGGACAGAGCCGTCTGGCGAGGAACGAGAACAACCATTTCGGCATCAAGGCGACACCCTCGTGGATTGCCGGAGGCGGCAAATACGGAATCTACACCGATGATAAGCCGAATGAAAAGTTCTGCAGCTATGACAGCGTGGGTGATTCATACGAGCATCATTCCCGTTTTTTGAAGGAGAACAGCCGCTATGCCGGTTGCTTCAAACTCTCCCCGGACGATTACAAGGGCTGGGCACAAAGCATTGAGAAAGCCGGTTACGCCACAGGCGGCAAGTATGCCGAGAGCCTGCAGAAAATCATTGAGCAGAACGGCTTGCAGCAGTATGACAGGCAGGTGATGCAGGAGATGGCGGCACAAGGCAGGCAGTTCGGGGTGGAACACAATCCGCTCCAGACTTCCGAGAGTGCGGAACATGGAATGGGGTATTCGTTCCCGGTGGAACGGGAGGAATTTCTGTTCATCACCTCTCCGTTCGGGACACGGCAAGACCCGTTGGACGGCACAAAGCAACAGATGCACAAGGGGGTGGATATCCGTTGCAAAGGCGATGCGGTACTGGCTACGGAAAACGGCGGCAAGGTCGTGGCGGTAAACCGGAACAGGAACACGCCCGGCGGCAAGTCGCTGACGGTGGAATATGCCCGGACGGACGGCAGCAAGGTACAATGTACCTATATGCACCTCAAGGAGATTTCCGTCAAGGTCGGCGATACGGTGCAGGCCGGCGGACGACTCGGCACATCGGGCAATACGGGGACACGGACGACCGGGGAGCATCTGCATTTCGGTGTGAAGAATATCTATGCCGACGGGACGATGCGGGACATAGACCCTGCGGCGTATCTGGCTGAAGTAGCACAGAAAGGACATATAAAACTGCAAATGCTGCACAACGGTAATGACCTGCTAGCCAAATACAAGGTGGCGGAAGAGACCGTGCCTGAAAAGAACCTTTCGCCTGACGGATGGATGAAAAAGCTCCTTTCGTCGGAGGACAGCGGTGTGGGAATGTCGGGATGCAACGACCCGATTGTAGAGATGGCGATGACCGCTTTCGCCTCCCTGATGCTGCTGGCCACACAGATTGACAACCGGAACGAAGAGGAACAGAAGGCGGCCATATCCGCTGCGATGGATCTTCGTACCATTGACCTGAAGCCGTTGTTGCCGAATATGAAGAACTGCGACCTGACTATCGGCGAGAACGGCAAGGCTGTCTTGAATGCGGACAACGGCGAACTGCGTGTTTCACGGGAGCTGACCGCTTCCGAGCTGAGCCGGTTGTCTGCCACGTTGAACAACGGCACACTCACGGAAGAGGCCAAGCGGATGCGTGTAACTGGTATGCTGAATACGGTTATCCTGTCGGAAGCGGCCTCTCAGAATTTCGAGCAAGGAATGTCCCGGCAACAGGGACAGACGGAAAACCTGCGAAGATAAAAGCATGGCGATATGATAAAATGCGTGATGATACAGCTATGCAAATGTCTGGCGGGAGCTTCCCTCCTTGCTTTGCACGTCCGGTTCTGCTACCTGCTGTTGGGGTGGATCGGGACGCTCGTTGTCGTGGGCGTGCAATTAGCCATCGCCGGATGGATTGTCTGGGCGATGATACGCGCACCTGACTGACCGTACCCTCCAACAGTTCAACATCAATCAACCCATGTATCACTTGTCGGATGATCCATGTATCATTAAAGACAGAAAAACAAATGATTAAATGTAATGTTACGGTATGCGGCGTTATCGGCCGCGATGCGTCGGTTCGCAAGAACAAAGAAGACAAAGAGTTTCTGGCATTTCCGCTCCGGGTACAGATTCCGGCGACGGGTGGCGGGCACACTATAGAGGTGGATGTCCGCAAGGAGGGCTGTCAGGAGGAAGCCGCCGGTTATCGGAACGGCTCCCGTGTGAAAGTGAGGGGTACGATGTATCTCAAACGCCGGGGTGACAAGCTCTATTTCAACCTGTTCGCCGATGAAATCTGCAATGCCGCTAAGGATGATGCGGATTCCGTCAAGGGCGAACTGGTGTTTCGTGGCAAGACCGGCCAGAACATCGAAGAAAAAAGGGATAAGAAAGACCAGCCGTACACGGTATTCTCAGCGTTCAGCGCGGAGAAGGTCGATGACGGCTTCGAGTACCAGTGGGTGCGCTTCTTCTGTTTCGGCAAGGAGCGCGATGCGTGGCTGCAGCCGGGTGTGAAGGTGGATGCCAAAGGTGAAATGAACCTGTCGGCGCACAACGGGAAAGTCAACCTCTCCTGCAAGGTGGAGGAACTGGCGCAATATGTGGCGGATTCGTCTAACTATAATCATCAGTAAAGGGTATGGCCGGTTACAGAAAAAGGAATGCCGACGGGCCGAATAGCGAGGACAAGGCACTCGACCTGTTCGCCGAAATGATGATCGAGAAAATCGAGGGCATTCACAAGGACTGGAAAAAGCCTTGGTTTACGGAGGGTGCGTTGCAGTGGCCCCGCAATCTTCACGGGCGCGAGTACAATGGGATGAATGCCTTTATGTTGCTCCTTCACTGTGAGAAAGAGGGGTACAAGATTCCCCGTTTCTGTACGTTCGACTGTGTGCAACGGCTCAACAAGCCCGGCAAGGATGGGGAGGAACTGCCCCGTGTCTCCGTGCTTCGTGGCGAGAAGTCTTTTCCGGTCATGCTCACCACGTTCACTTGCATCCACAAGGAGACCAAGGAAAAAATCAAGTATGACGATTACAAGAAATTGTCCGATGAAGAAAAGAATCAGTACAATGTCTATCCGAAGATGCAGGTGTTCCGTGTCTTCAATGTCGCGCAGACCAATTTGCAGGAAGCGAGGCCGGAATTGTGGGAAAAGCTGGAGCGGGAAAGCTCGCGTCCGGCCATCGAGAACGGCAAGCATTTCAGTTTCGCACCTGTCGATACGATGATACGGGACAACCTTTGGATTTGCCCGATTAAACCGCAATATCAGGATAAAGCCTACTATTCAATCTCGAACAATGAAATCATCGTACCGGAAAAGGAGCAGTTCAAATCGGGAGAGTCGTTCTACGGGACGCTGTTCCATGAAATGACACACTCCACCGGTGCGGAGGGTGTTCTCGATCGGTTCAAGCCGACTGCCTTCGGTTCCCCGGAGTATGCTCGTGAGGAACTGGTGGCGGAATTGGGCAGCGCGTTGGTCGCACAGCGTTACGGCATGACCAAACATATCAAGGAGGACAGTTGTGCATACCTCAAAGGGTGGCTCGATGAGCTGAAGGAATCGCCGCAGTTCATCAAGACAACGCTTCTGGATGTAAAGAAAGCGACTTCAATGATTACCCAAAAGGTGGATAAAATCGCGCAGGAGTTGGAACAGAATGTCGGTGAGCAGCAGAAAAATGGAGTAGCGGCAAAGGAGAAGACATTTTATTCCTCTGTCGCATATCTCCAATTTTCGGATGACACGAGGCAGCTTGACGAACTCAGGGAGAAAGGCAACTACGAAGGATTGCTGACGCTTGCCAAGGAGTATTACGACGGCAACGGCATCAACGAACAACATACTTATTTATCGGCCACGAACAACAAGGGTGACAGCCTGATTGCCGAGGATGAGAATTTCGCTGTCGTGTACAACGGGAGTGTCGGGGGAACCTACGAGGTGATGTTGAAATTCACGGAGCAGGAAGTCCGCGACCATATCCGGTGTTACGGTGTCGATAATGCCGGAGAGACGATAAAAGAGGTTGCCAGGGAGATGGCGGCGGAACAGTTCTCTGCTTTGGCACATCAAAAGATTCCGGCCTTCGAGATGCCGAACGGTGAAGTGCTATATGTCGAATATAACAAGGAATCCGATACGCTTGATGTCGGGCAACCCACCAATGCCGGGCTGGTCGCGCAGCATCGTTTCCCTTACGACCACAATGTCGGGCTGGATGCCAATCTGCAAACCGTGAACGAGAAGCTGAACGAACTGGAAAAGTATCGGGCAGAGCTACAAGAGGCTGAATACAGCGGCGGTATGCGCCGGTAAGGATGGAAAGAAAAAGATGCGGAACTGGTTGGCTCCGCATCTTTTTTGCAGTTTATTTCCCCAACAAACCGTCTATCATAGACTGTAAATTTGCTATGTCGCAATACTGGTTACATCCTCCTCGGTAGTCCTTTCCATTTTGAGCTGTCCGTATCAGAAACGAATCGAGTTCAATTCTTACGCCGCTGCCCATTCGTGACAGACCGGAAGAGTGGCTGATGTAAACGAACTTGCCGTTGCGCTCAATGAAGCAGGAGGTGTCATAATGCCCTTTTGAATTGGAAGCCACCTTTGCACCAACGGCTGCGGCATATTTGGAAATCTCACGCACCAATGCTGTTTGGAAACTGCGATACTCTTTTGAAACATAGCCTCCTGCATCTGCAAGGATAGCGTTCTGCCATTTGGTATAAAAATTCTGTGCCATATTGATATTTATTATTATTCGTTCCGCAAATAACTTTTCCACTTCTCGCCGTCAATGGTCAGTTTGCCCATTTCCCAATCGTATTCCACTTCCGGCATATTGGTATAAGGGAAATGAACGGTATAACCTATCTGTCCGTAAGAGCAATGCAGAGGGGTAACGCAAATTTCCCAACCGAAGTAAGATTGCGGTCTACAGTATTTCCGCCAGTTGAAACGACCTGCGGCAATATTGCCGCAAAGTCGTTTGAGTATGTCGTTTGTTGTCATTCTGTACCTCCTTTGCTTAGAATGGTAAGCTGTTCGGGACGGTCTGGAAACCAATAGGCATCACTGTCGATATATACGCATCTACCGCCATTCCAAGGCTTTCTGAAAGCTAATACTTCTTTGGGACCGAATACCACCCCATAGTCGTTTGTAAACGCCACCATATCGCCTACAGCCAAATCATTGTCTGTTTCCATGACTTCGGAAAGACGGTTGAAAAACTCCATACTCTCGGCCTCACGCTCTTTTTTCCAGCGCAAAAATTCCTCTTTGTGGCTTCTCGATGAGCCAATAGGTGATAGTTCCGATGCCAAAACTTCAATCTCTGAAGAACCTGTTGCGATTAAGATGATGCTGTCACTATCCACTTTTTCGGGAGTTGAGATAATTCTGCATTCTACATCATTATCGGCAGTGTGCCAAAAAAGGAGGTTGCCTTGCTTGATAAAATCGTACTTGCTCATTGTCTGTTGATTTATTGTTTTTTTATTTCCCTTTTCTTGAAGCCTTTTGACTTCGCCCAAAGGGGTTGTTTTCATGTGCGTCACAAACGGGGGATGCAAGAACGATGAGCAAGGAACCTGCAATGAAATTTTATGAAATACCGTTATCTCCGATTACGGAAAGTTGTTGTCAAATTTCATTTCAGGTAGCTATAGCGGTACTTGGGCAATGTTCATCCACCGTACCTTTGCACACGAAAACAAACCTGCGGCGTATGTCGGGGCAGTGAAGGGATTATACCCTTAAAACAGGAATATACCGGCAGGGAAGCCGATGGCGGAAACTCGGCAGAGTATGTTATAAAAGTAATCGGGGAGCCTGTGCAAAAAAGAGAGCAACCACCCGCTTTTGAGGCGGGTGGTTGCCAATGTTTCGGACAAACATCAGAAGTGGTAATCAACAACTCCTCCGATGTAGAGTATCGTTCCCACTTCAAGCCTACAAACAAACTCCATAAACGCAAAGGACTGTTCGGCAAAAGACTGGCAGCCGTCGCCATCCAAATAGAAATGGTAAGCCGTGTCCAAAGGGTTTTTTATGGCTTGCTTGAGGTAATAAGTCGAACACCATTCCAACATATTATCTACGGTAAGAGCATCCGCTCTCTTTTTGATATTGGCGACATACTCCTCTTTCCATTGCTCTATTCCACCATTATAGCGCATGGTGTCATCGGATATAAGTTCGAACATTCCTTTGGGTAAGGCATGATTGACCAAATTGGCAATATCCTCTTTACGGTTTTCCTCGTCTATTTCTGAACAATAGTCATAGAAGCTCCCGTCTCCTTGCTGAAGTGTGTCCTCATTCAGATAGTTTTCTTTGTCTATCGGCTCCGTTGAAATTTGAAAAATCCTGCTGTGCATAATTGTAAATTTTAGGTTGTCAAACATTTTCTTGTTTTCCCTTTTCTTGAAGCTCTTTTGGCTTCTCGTCGGGAAATGATTTTTATGCAGGATTGACAGCGGGAAAAAGGACGGATAAGGCAAGTAAACAGTGTACGGAATCAAACGGAATACCCAACCACCGAATGTAAGAGCACAGTCAGGCTCGTTCGACTATGCCCTGAAATGAGGTGGGGAGTGAAAGTCAATCTTTGATTTGCGGAAGGCTGCCGTGAAGAATATCCGGAAACCGTTAGCGAAGCGGTACTTGACGACCGGACACATGCTGTACCTTTGCATAGAAAATCTCTCCGAAGAGAATTGCTGACGAGAGATGAGAAGAGGCCATAATTGAGAAACGCTATTATTCATAAGGGAAAAGGATTATTCGCGGCTGTTATAAATGCTTGATTAACATGAAAATACAATTCGCTCCATAAAATAATCCTTTCTTGAAATAAAAATCAGGGAAAAAGAAACGAGATTAAAAAATAACCATTAACTTTGCACCAGTCAAGTTTCCAATCGAAGCGTCGAACGGAATTAAAAGGGAATCCCGGTGAAAATCCGGAGCTGTACTCGCAGCTGTAAGTCCTATTAAAGTTTATCGCACTCTTTGCCACTGGTGAAAGCTGGGAAGGCGCGATAAGCGGGATGAGCCAGAAGACCTGCTTGATGAGATAGATTTAGTGACCACGGGATAATTGGCATTAGATTAAAATGAACAGAGGCTCGTCCAAAGACACCTATATTCTTTTTGATAACCGATTTCTCATTCGTTGCAAATTTGTCGCAATAAAAACGAATGTGTGTTTAAACTTTTTGTTTAACTTTTAATAATTAAGTTATGAAAAAGAATTTTAGATTCTTGGCAATGGCTGTTGTAGCAATGGCCGCCGCAGTGTTCACAGGATGTTCGTCCGATGATGACTTCCTTGCTCCGTATGAGGAGAGTGCGATTCAAACCCGCGCGATAAGTTCTACCAATGCGCT
>OMCT01000794.1_pt1 | contig 22240 bp, 18 predicted proteins | sample 1674301 | NCBI WGS metagenome assembly OMCT01 (sample SAMEA103958158, study PRJEB25191) | human gut metagenome
TTCATTGTCTTCAAGCTGTTAGGGTTCTATACGCAAGCGGAGTATCACACTGCCAATGGACGCATCGACATGGTAGTGAAGACAGACAAATACATTTATGTCATGGAGTTCAAGTTGGACGGTACCGCCGAAGAAGCGTTGCGGCAGATTAACGACAAACAGTATGCCCTGCCCTTTGCTTCCGACTCACGGAAACTGTTTAAGGTAGGCGTGAACTTCAGCAAAGAGAAACGGGGCATAGAGGATTGGATAGTAGAAGATTAACTTGCACCTTTCCACGTGCTTTCGTATTCATTTCACTTTCTGCTTTTACCTGTTAGACCACTGACAACTCCAAAAACTATAGGCCGGCAACAACTTTTTTTCGATTTTCTTTTTGCCGAAAGCTACGCATCGGTTTTCGGGCCATAAAATTCAGCATTTCTCCGGTCTTTTCCACTACCCGACGGAGTAAATTCCGGTTATTCACGGCTCAAAAAATAACGTTTCACAGCAACCTGCTTATTATGAGCGGTTTGCTGTGAAACGTGAACCTTAAAAATTCCTCGCCTACATCCTTCGTGAACGACACTTGCAATTCATTTGTGGGACACTTGTACGGCTCGCGAGCCGTGCAAGTGTTGCTCGCGAGCCGTACAAGTGTGGTAGAAAAGCAATACTTGCATGGAAGTAAAACGCCTTTCTGCCCCTGTTTCCGACATTAACCTAACCTTAACGTAACCTTAACCGAAATCCCCTATCCTCTCCCCTACCTTTGCAACATCGAAACAAGAAACAAAGAACAGTTTAACTTATAAAACATAGAAACGAATATGATTACCAATCTCATCATGGCCGCTCTGATTTCGGCCGCAGGCGTTGCTTCAAGTTTAGTATATAATGTGAAAATGGAAGGCAACCGAATGACCAACAAAGAAGTTTACACCCTGAACGATGGCAAGTATCTGAAACGTCTTTTCAAAATGGACTTCACCTACAACGCACAGGGACAGGTGACCGACAAGAAAACCTACGTGTGGAACGAAAACCGACAGGAATACATACTGCGGCAAGTAGAAAATTTCAAACCGGTTCCTGAGGCTCCGTCCAACTGACAAACTGCTGAAGTTTAACTTTACCACTTAAAAAGGAATTTCTGCCCGATGCCGGTTCTTCCCCAAAAGCCTATGCCGTAAGGAAGGAACAAAACCGGTATCAGGCAGAAATTGCTTTGTCCGCAACTCACTTCTTCCCGGCCAGATAGACTCCACACAGCACACACGCCGCACCCAGTAAAGCAACAGGAGTCAACGGTTCGCCCAGGAAAAGCAGCGAACCTGCCGAAGTGAAAAGAGGATTGAGATAAATGTAATTGGAAGCACAGACGGTTCCCAATCGTTTCAATACTACATTCCAGACAGAAAAACAGACCAGCGAAGCCAGCACACTGAGAAACAGAAGATTCATCCACACCTCAGGAAGTGCAAACGACGACAGGGGAAACTGCCAAGGATGTATCAGAAAAGCCGGAAGAACCGTAAGCAGGCCATAGAAAAACACCTTGCGCGTGATGAACACCGTAGAATAACGGTCGCCCACACGACGCATAATCAGACTGTAGAACGCCCAACACAAAGCCGCCGACAACGAAAGCACATCGCCCAGCGGCGAAAGCTTCAACACAAAATTACCGTTGAAAATCACCAAGCCGACTCCTGCCAAAGCCAACAAAGAACCTGCCGCCAATTTCCATGTAGCCTTATCCGAACGATAGAAAAGCCGCGAAAGCAGCAACGTCAGCAACGGCGTACTGCACACAATGAAAGCCACATTCGTAGTCAGCGTCACTTCGAGTGCCGTGTTTTCGGTCAGGAAATAGATAGACCCACCCGTCATGCCGGCCAGCAACATCCAGCCCTCGTCGCGCCAGTTGTTGCAAAACAGCTTGCGCGGTGAGATGAACCAGATGCCTATATAAGCTATCAGAAACCGAAGCAGAAATATCTCCTGGGGAGTAAGTCCGCTCTCTATCAGCACACGGGTCGAAATAAACGTCAGTCCCCAAATGCCGACAACTACAACGGCTATCAGATGCCAGATATAATCCTTGCTTTTTTCCATTATTCAGGCCTATACTTATTTTACTTCAGCCTGACTTTTACCTTCTTTCTCGGCCTCATAAGCTACCATCTCGGCACGGCTGCGACTCGAAGTAACCAACCACACACCACCGAAAATCATCACGACAGAAAGCACCTTCGTCAGATTGAAACTGTCCATTCCCCAACAGATAGCCACAATGGTAGCCACCAACGGTTGGATGTAGTTGTACATACCTGCCACGGTAGGACGCAGGTTCTTCTGTCCTACAATAATCAGAATATAACTGAGGAAAGTAGCTCCAACTACCACAAAGGCAATAGATGCGATTCGTGCCCCGTCAAGAGCCAGCCAATCGGTAGCCAGCAAACTGTCGTACGAGAAAGGCAACAGGCAGATGAAAGCATAGGTAAACATCCACTTCATCACCGTAATGGCCGAGTATTTTGCCACAAAGTTTTTGAAAAGCACGATGTAGAAAGCATAACTGCACTGAGCAAGCAACACAAACAAATCGCCCAAAATCGGATTTTCTCCTTTCGCAGCTGTCGAAGCCGATGCTTGTGAACTGCCCATGATGAGCAACAATGCACCCGTAGCACCCACAGCAATACCCAGAATCTTCTTACCCGTAATAGGTTCTTTCAGGAAAATAGCCGCCAATACCATAGCAATCAGCGGCATACTGGTTGTAATGATGGAAGCATCAACCGGCGAAGTCATTCCCACACCGAAGATGTAACTGCCCTGATTGAACACAATCGCCAGCAACGAAGCACCGAAAAGTTTCATCAGATCCTTATGCCCCACATGTTCGGGTTTCTGGAAAAAAGAAAAGATCCAGAAAAGAATCATTGCGCCAAATACACGCAGGTCAGTCATCACCAACGAACTGACCGCACCACCTATCATCACAAACTTTGCCAACGGGGCCATCAGTCCCCACATGCTGTTGGCAGCCAACATCGAAATGTGGCCTTTCATTTTTGATACATCCATAATCAATATCAGTCTTTTCGAGGTGCAAAATTACGAGAAAAGTAGCCAGGCTATCCTCTCAAACCAATGTTTTTTATGCACTTGATAAGCAAATCTGAAAATAAACCTGTAAATTTGCAACGGTTTATTAACACACATATAAACCGAAACAAGAAGTTTATAAACACGTTTTCAACAAATTATTAATATCTATCAGTATGGAATACAATTTCAGGGAGATTGAAAAGAAATGGCAAAAACGATGGGTAGAGAACAAAACCTATCAAGTAACGGAAGACGATACGAAACAGAAATTCTATGTACTGAACATGTTCCCCTACCCCAGCGGCGCCGGTCTGCACGTAGGACACCCGTTAGGCTACATCGCTTCGGACATCTACGCCCGCTACAAACGCCTGCAAGGTTTCAACGTACTGAATCCCATGGGATATGACGCTTACGGACTCCCTGCCGAACAGTATGCCATACAGACCGGACAACACCCGGCCATCACCACCGTCAACAACATCAACCGCTATCGCGAACAGTTGGACAAGATAGGCTTCTCGTTCGACTGGAGTCGCGAAATACGCACTTGCGACTCCGAATACTACCACTGGACACAATGGGCTTTCCAGCAGATGTTCCAGAGCTACTACGACAATGCCCTGCAAAAAGCGCAACCCATCAGTACCTTGATCAAGTCTTTCGAGACTAAAGGTACCGAAGGACTCGACGTGGCTTGCAGCGAAGAACTCAGCTTCACCGCCGAACAGTGGAAAGCCATGAGCGAAAAACAGCAACAGGAAACGCTGATGAACTACCGCATCGCCTACTTAGGCGAAACCATGGTGAACTGGTGTCCGCAACTGGGTACCGTACTGGCCAACGACGAAGTAGTAGATGGTGTATCGGAACGTGGTGGTTATCCCGTCGTTCAGAAAAAGATGCGCCAATGGTGTCTGCGCGTGTCGGCCTACGCCCAACGTCTGCTCGACGGACTGGAAACCATCGACTGGACCGACTCGCTGAAAGAAACACAGCGCAACTGGATTGGCCGCTCGGAAGGTACCGAAGTACAATTCAAGGTGAAAGACAGCGATTTGGAATTCACCATCTTCACCACCCGTGCCGATACCATGTTCGGTGTTACCTTTATGGTATTAGCTCCCGAAAGCGAACTGGTTCCACAAGTTACCACCGAAGCCCAGAAAGCCGACGTAGAAGCCTATTTGGATCGCACCAAGAAACGCACCGAACGCGAACGCATCAGCGACCGCAGCGTAAGCGGTGTCTTTTCGGGTTCGTATGCCATCAATCCTTTCACAGGCGAGGCAGTACCCATCTGGATCAGCGACTACGTATTGGCCGGATACGGTACAGGTGCCATCATGGCCGTACCTGCACACGATTCACGCGACTACGCCTTTGCCAAGCACTTCGGCCTGGAAATCCGTCCGCTGGTCGAAGGTTGCGACGTGAGCGAAGAAAGCTTTGATGCCAAGGAAGGTATTGTCTGCAACTCTCCGAAAGCCGATGCTGTTCCCTATTGTGACCTTTCTCTGAACGGACTCACCATCAAGGAAGCCATCGCCGCTACCAAGAAATACGTCAAGGAACATCACTTGGGTCGTGTCAAGGTGAACTACCGTTTGCGCGACGCCATTTTCAGCCGCCAGCGTTACTGGGGCGAACCGTTCCCTGTTTACTATAAGGACAACATGCCCTACATGATTCCCGAAAGCTGCCTGCCGTTGGAATTGCCCGAAGTAGCCAAGTTCCTGCCTACCGAAACAGGCGAACCGCCGTTGGGTCATGCCACCAAATGGGCTTGGGACACGGTGAACAACTGTGTAGTAGAAAACAGCAAGATTGACAACCAAACTGTCTTCCCGCTCGAACTGAATACCATGCCGGGCTTTGCAGGCTCCAGCGCCTACTATCTGCGCTACATGGATCCGCGCAATCACACGGCACTGGTTTCGAAAGAAGCCGACGAATACTGGCGCAATGTTGACCTCTACGTAGGCGGTACGGAACATGCCACCGGCCACCTCATCTACTCGCGCTTCTGGAACAAGTTCCTGCACGATCTGAGTATCTCCGTTGTCGAAGAACCCTTCCAGAAACTGGTAAACCAGGGTATGATTCAGGGACGAAGCAACTTTGTATATCGTATCAAGGATACCAATACTTTTGTATCACTGGGCCTGAAAGACCAGTACGACACTACCCCACTCCACGTGGATGTGAATATCGTATCGAACGACATCCTCGATGTGGAAGCCTTCAAGGCATGGCGTCCGGAATATAACAACGCTGAATTTATCCTTGAAGACGGCAAATACATCTGCGGATGGGCAGTAGAGAAAATGTCGAAGTCAATGTTCAACGTTGTAAACCCCGACATGATTGTCGAGAAATACGGTGCCGACACACTGCGCATGTACGAAATGTTCCTCGGCCCTGTAGAGCAATCCAAACCATGGGATACAAACGGTATCGATGGCGTGCACCGCTTCCTAAAGAAGTTCTGGGCACTGTTCTACGACCGTTCAGGCAATTATCAGGTTACAGACGAAGCAGCCAACAAAGACGAACTGAAGTCCCTGCACAAGCTTATCAAAAAGGTAACGGGCGACATCGAAACCTTCTCGTACAACACCAGCATCAGTGCGTTCATGATCTGCGTCAACGAACTGGCAGCACTGAAGTGCTACAAGAAAGAAATTCTGAACCAACTGATTGTAACACTCGCACCTTTTGCTCCCCACGTCTGCGAAGAATTGTGGGAGACACTGGGCAATACAGGTTCGGTATGCGATGCCCACTGGCCGGCCTACAACGAAGAATATTTAGTGGAAAGCAGCGTGAACTACACCATCTCCTTCAACGGAAAAGCCCGTTTCAACATGGAATTTCCTACAGATGCAACTTCTGAAATCATTCAGGCTGCTGTATTGGCCGATGAACGTTCGGCCAAGTGGATGGAAGGCAAGTCGGTAGTGAAAGTCATTGTGGTGCCGAAGAAGATTGTGAACGTTGTAGTGAAATAATTCAATAAGCCTATGCATATCAGTAAACCAAGCAAATCAGAATTGATGAGGGAATTGAGGGACTATATCATGATTACCCTCGGACTTATCAGTTATTCTCTGGCATGGGCAGCTTTCCTGCTGCCTTACCAGATTACGACCGGAGGAACCACGGGTATCGGAGCCATCATCTACTATGCCACGGGATTTCCCATCCAGTATTCGTACTTCCTCATCAATGCTGTACTGATGACTTTTGCCATCAAAATATTAGGTCCCAAGTTCAGCATAAAGACCACTTATGCCATCTTTATGCTGACCATACTGTTGGAGTTCTTCCAATGGTTGGTGAAGAATCCCGACGGTACCTTCCCGCAAATTTTGGGACCGGGACAGGACTTTATGGCCTGTCTTATTGGCGCTACCATGTGTGGCGTAGGATTGGGAGTGGTATTCAACTGTAACGGAAGTACCGGTGGAACGGATATCATCGCAGCCATTATCAACAAGTATCGCGACGTGACGTTGGGACGTATGATTATGGCTTGTGATGTCATTATCATCGGATCCTGTTATTTCATCTTCCACGACTGGCGCCGTGTCATATTCGGATTCGTCACACTGTTCGTCATCGGCTTTGTACTCGATTATATCGTAAACAGTGCCCGTCAGTCAGTACAGTTCCTCATCTTTTCGAAAGAATACGAAAAGATTGCCGACCGCATAACCAAAGATACCCATCGTGGTGTAACGGTACTCGACGGAACCGGATGGTACAGTAAGGGAAACGTAAAAGTACTGGTCGTACTGGCCTATAAACGTCAATCCGTCGAAATATTCCGCTTGGTAAAAGACATCGATCCCAACGCCTTCATCTCACAAAGTTCAGTCATTGGTGTGTATGGAGAAGGATTCGACAAACTGAAAGGGAAATAAATAGGGAAACCGCCTAAACTATAATGGTATGAAGAAATTCGTCTTTGCAACTAACAATGCCCACAAGTTGGAAGAAGTCAAAGAAATCTTGGGCGACAAGATAGAACTTCTCAGCATGAAGGACATCAATTGCCACGCAGACATTCCCGAAACAGCCGATACACTGGCCGGAAATGCACTGATAAAGGCAAGATACATCTATGAGAACTATCACATGGATTGCTTTGCCGACGATACGGGACTCGAAGTGGAAGCACTGAACGGCGCTCCCGGAGTGTATTCGGCACGCTATGCCGGCGACGCCCACAACTCGGAAGCCAATATGAAGAAACTGCTTCACGAACTGGAAGGCGTAGAAAACCGGAAAGCACAATTCCGAACTGTCTTCGCACTGATTCTCGATGGCAAAGAACACCTTTTCGAAGGCATTGTAAAAGGTGAAATCGTAAAGGCACGAAAAGGAACATCCGGATTCGGCTACGACCCAATCTTTGTACCCGAAGGATACAGCCAGACGTTTGCCGAAATGGGAAATGCCGAAAAGAACAAGATAAGCCATCGTGCCAAGGCAACCCAAAAGCTCTGCAAATTTCTGAAGTCTATCTAAAGGCATTATCACAGATTCCCCGAATGATCACAGATTAAAAAGAATTGTTCCGAAACATCAATCGTTCAATCGGATACATTTCAATCTGTGATGATCCGGGGAATGTTGTGATCATCCCATCCTGATTTCCACTATTCACATTTCAGGCAATAAAACCGATACGACGACGAGGTATCAATATGGGAGATGTCTGCCTGCGGAATCGGGTTGCCGCATAAGCTACATCTTCTTTCCGTATGCACTGCAAACAAACGGCATCCGTCTGCAACCGTTTTTCCGTCATCACACGCATAGCCATTGCCGGAAATACACCCGAAGTGAAGAACTTCTTTATCCAACGCGCATTGTCGAAATAGCGGTCCTTCCCGTCCAATGCCTCCCTGATCACTTCGGCCAGTAAAGTTTCCGCATCCGCTTCGAGCGAATATCCCCTACCCGACAGAAAATGCCCGGCTATCTGCATCAGTTCGTCTGCGCTATAGTCATCAAAATGAAAACGGTAAGGAAAACGTCCCTGCAATCCCTGGTTCATTTGCATCAGCCGTTCCATTTCGTTTTCGTAACCGGCCAGTATGACAAGCATGTCCGGATGTGGTTGCGACAAGACGGTCAGCAAACTTTCGACAACATGGTTACCAAAGTCTTTCCGGTCGTCCAATGTATCGCACAACGTATAGGCTTCGTCGATAAACAGTACATTTCCACGAGCCGATTCCAGCACATCCTGCATGTTCTTTTCCGTCTCGCCAATGTAACGGCCTACCAGTTTGCTGCGCTCCGTCATTACAACTTCGCCTTTCGACAGTAAGCCCACGGCATGGAATACTTTCCCAATGCACTGCGCAACGGTGGTTTTGCCTGTCCCCGGATTGCCGGTAAAAATCATGTGATACGTTCCTTCGTCATCGGACGGAAGATGCAGCAACTTACGCTGACGATTGAAACAGACCTGATAGAAAACAGCCTCCAGTTCCTGCTTCAGCGAATGAAGCCCTACCATATTATATATAGGTAACATGCTTTCTTCGAAGCGTTCGCGTAAGTTATCAACAGAGGTTTCAACATCTGTTTCAACCGAAGCCGACTGCATATGAAAATACTCACTCAGCCGTATGTCGCACGGCTGTACGACCGTAAATTCGTCGGCAATCAGCGTACCCGATTCACAATAAGCATCCTGCAGGCGTTTCTGCACAGCAGGAATCAGCGAACCGGATAAAAACGCGTCTGCATCCTGGTGCGTCCACGAAGCAAACACATTGCATTCCCACAACCGGCGTACCTGCGACACCAACTCGTGCTCGGCTTGTGGCGAAAGATGAAGTGATGTCTCTCCTATCGCACTGCAAAGCGAATAAACCACTTCCTGCCACGAGAAAGGACGGATAACGAAACTCCCCTCTTCGGTGAAGCGGACAAACAGTTCGGGAGCAAAACGGCACAACTCCTCTACTTCGGAGGAAGTGCCACAAAGAATAAACACTGAAAATACGGTACGGTTGGCCAATGCTTCTTTCAGTTTCCTGAGCAATTCACTACCCTCGTCGGTTGTCAAAGCATTGATATGATAAAAAACAAGAAGACTCTCTTCCCTGTTTTTGAGTGCTTCATCCACCGCATTGACTTCCCACTTCTCTGTTTTGGCACAGTCTATCTGCACACGGCCGTAAACATTCAAGTCGAGAAACTTCGGCAAGAGAAAGGCCAGCCGACGGCATTCGAACAACGAAGGTGCCGTTATCAGCATACACGAATTCAGCTGAAGTTCGCTGACGCCGTGCATCTTGCACAGGGAATTAAAACCATTCATGCGGGAAAGTCTCACCAACCTTGGCACAACTTCAGACAGTCCGTTAAACTCACGGATGTATTCCCATTTGTTTTCTTCGTCCCGCTCCAGTTGCTTCACAATCCAATGCTCGTCTTCGGTTGCAGCCAGCGGACGACATTCGCAAACGGTTTCCGACATGCCTTCGTAACGGAAACGCAACAGAACACAGGGTTCCCGATTGTACGACACCACGGCCCAATAGTCTCCTGCAAGCCATATCTTATCCGGATTCAGACGGAACGATACCTGCTTGAAATTCGTACGCGAAGCCGGAACAAGGCGTTCGGTTACCGCCATCAGTTTCCATTCGGAAGTGTAGCAATGCACTTCGAAGCAACTGTCAGGAACGATGGTTTCGGAAAAACGGAGCTTCAGTTTCATCACTTCCGAAGCAAACAAGGGTTCTGTTTCCGCATGAGAAACGCGGGTGAGCACAGCTTTGGTCGGTACAGGGAAACCGACATTATACATATTATGTCCATAGTATGGACAGTTTTTCTGTTCATGAATCATAGCTATAAAGTTTTAAAGTGAATAAAAAAGAGAAAGAAATAAAAAATGCACCAACATCGTAGGTGCACATCGTTTTTCCGACCTCATGCTTTATGCCTATACCAAGTACATAAATCGCCGGAGAGTGTCCAACCATTCAAAGAACAAAACGCAAACGACAAGCAGGCAAAAGGATTCAGATCCTCCTGCGGTGCGTCATTACATTCACGTTCTTTGAACTTCGGATATCGCTATGATTCGTCATAATGAAAAAAATTCCCTCCTTTTCACTTTCGCAAAAATAGAGGGAATTTTAGAACTTACCAATAATTTGACCGAAAAAGTGGATCAAAGTCCCAATTTAGCCGAAATTTCAAGCATCCGTTGGATGGGTTTCACGGCCTTTTGTGCGATTTCGGGATCGACCGTTATTTCGGGAGTTTCGTCTTTCAGGCAGTTGTAGAGTTTCTCCAGCGTATTCAGACGCATGAAGTTGCACTCGTTGCAGGCACAAGTACTGTCGGCCGGCGGTGCAGGTATGAAGGTAGTCTGCGGACACTTCTTACGCATCTCATGCAGAATGCCCGATTCGGTAGCTACGATATACTCTTTTTCGGGATGAGCTACGGCATACTTCAACAGAGCAGCGGTCGAACCTACAACATCGGCCATCTTCAGCACAGTGCCCTTGCATTCGGGATGAGCCAGTATCACGGCATCAGGATGCTCGCGTTTTATTTCAACCATCTTTTCAACCGAGAATTGTTCGTGTACATGGCAAGCTCCGTCCCATAATAACATATTCCGACCGGTAACAGAGTTGATATAATTTCCGAGGTTTCTGTCCGGACCAAAGATTATTTTCTCATCTTTGGGGAAGCTTTCCACAATCTGACGGGCGTTGGTCGAGGTTACAACAACATCGGTCACAGCCTTAACAGCTGCTGTCGTGTTAACGTAGGAAATGACCGTATAGCCGGGATGCTCTTTGACAAACTGACCAAACTCTTCGGCCGGACAGCTGTCGGCCAGCGAACAGCCTGCTGCCATGTCGGGCACCAGCACCTTTTTGTCGGGACAGAGCACCTTGGCTGTTTCGCCCATGAAGTGCACACCACACATCACAATGATGTCCGCCTCTGTCTTGGCAGCCCATTGTGCCAGGGCCAGACTGTCGCCTACATAGTCGGCTATGTCCTGTATTTCTCCTTTCTGGTAGTAGTGGCCCAGAATGACTGCGTTTTTCTCTTTCTTGAGTTGCTCAATAGCTTTAATCAGATTATCCATAATTATATTTTTTAATTTCTCTTTTTAAAAGAAGAATTCTTTGATGCTGATAATAGCCTGTTAATAGTGTGGACAAATAAATGGGATTTTTCTTGCCCATGAAGTTATTAGTCCAAAGGGTTGTTTTGCGGCAATGGTTTTAAACAGGCATTATCGGCTTATGTTTTTTGATAATAAGCTTCTTATATCGATAGGCTGTCGGTACTTAACAGCTTGTTGATAATATGCAAAGTTAATAACTTTAGGCTTACGAACCACTGAATTTCTATTGAAAAATGTGTTTAAACAAGCTTTGAAAATACCTCTTAACTTTTTTGCAATGTTCGTAGGCTTGTTGCTATATACGTTGATTTGAATAATGCAAGAGATATTTTTGAAAATGTTTCCCATCGGTATTGACACCTTTTCAACGGTTATTAACCACGATGTGAACGGAAAAAAGTATCTTTGCAGACGCATATGCGAAACATTTCAAACTGATACATCATGGAGCATCGAAAACTGAAGATTACCGAACTGAACCGCATTAGTACTGAGGAGTTTAAGAAGGCCGAAAAGCTGCCGCTGGTAGTGGTACTGGACAATATACGCAGCTTGCACAACATTGGTTCGGTATTCCGCACGTCGGATGCTTTCCGGGTAGAATGTATTTATCTGTGCGGCATTACGGCCGTTCCTCCCCATCCCGAAATGCACAAGACAGCATTGGGAGCCGAATTCACTGTCGACTGGAAGTATGTTAATAACGCAGTTGAAGCGGTTGATAACCTGAAGAAAGACGGATATACAGTCTATTCGGTGGAACAGGCCGAAGGGAGCATCATGCTGGAAAACATTAAGTTAGATCCGAACCGGAAGTATGCCGTTGTTTTGGGAAACGAGGTGAAAGGTGTACAGCAGGAAGTAATTGACCATTCGGACGGGTGCATCGAGATTCCGCAATACGGCACCAAACACTCGCTGAATGTATCGGTTACGGCAGGTATTGTCATCTGGGACTTGTTCAAGCAGCTGAAGCCATAAGAGGGTAGGGAGGCAATCGCAGCCTTTTTCAACAGGTTTTCAACTTATCTGTTCTTAATGCTGAAAAGTGTGTTGATACACTTTCCGGCAGGCATTTTTGTGTCTTGTTACGGCATAAATGCAGGGCTGAATGAACATCTTGTTTATATGGTTATCAACAGATGTATTTCGTTGAAATAGAGTATGATTCTTATTCTTCTTCCAAATTAGTAACACGGTTCTCAACAAGTTGTTAACGACGCGTAGACTGCTGCTTAGTCTGTCTGTATAAGGCTGTCGGCATTCTTTTCGGAGATATGAACGGGGTAGGGTGTTAATTTCCGGTTGAAAACCGCAACAAACGTGCCGATAATTTTGTTGATTCCTTTATAAGCAGGTATTTATCTTTTTTGTATATTTGGTGCATATATATATAAAATGTAAGAAACCGTATGTGTGGAAAAGCCATATTTGAGGGAATTGTAACAGGCGTTTGTATGGCCCACGAGAGACACTTGCATGGCTCGCGAGCAACACTTGTACGGCTCGCGAGCGACACTTGCACGGCTCACGAGCAACACTTGCACGGCTCAACCGGATATTTTTATGTATGTAAACCGTTGAAATTCAGTATAGGAAAAAACAGAATATGAAACTTTAATAAGAAGATAAATATGAAAAAGGCAATTATTTCGTGGGCTGGCATTTTTATTGGCTGCATTATTCTGGCAGCAGGTTTTGTTTATTTTATCAATCCTTATAATCTTGTTCCCGGTGGGGTGTACGGAGCCAGTATCGTTCTTCACAATATATTTCCTTCTATTCAGGTAGGTACATTCGGCTATATGTTCGATATTCCGTTGCTGATTCTTTCGGTTATTCTGCTCGGAGCCAAGCTGGGGGCGCGTACTATTGTGGCAGCACTTTTCACACCGCTGGTCATGAACGTGCTTTCCATTCTTTCTTATCCGTCGGAAGAGGCACTTCATGCGCTCGATCCTACCCAGTTGTTGGGAGGTTGTATGGACATGACCGACCATCTGATGCTGACTTCCGTCATCGGTGCGGCTGTCATTGGTATCGGATGCGGCATCGTGGTACGCAGTCAGGCTACTACGGGGGGTACTGATATCGTAGCCATGATTTTGCAGAAGTACTGCCATATCCGTTTTTCGCGTGCTATTTTGCTGGTTGATGGTTTGGTGGTTACTTTTGGTTTGGTAGTTATCGGCTTTGGCATCGGCAATCCGGATGATGTTAATCAGCCGTCGTGGCATCTGTCGTTCTATTCGCTGATTGCGATATTTGTTACTTCGCGTGTAGTGGCTTACGTCATCAATGGCGAGAAGAACGATAAACTGCTGTTCGTTATTAGCGACATGAAGATGACAGCTCTTCACGATTACATTATCAAGGATCTGGACCGTACGGCCACTTGCATAAAGAGTAGCGGACTCTATACGAAGTCGGACAAGGAAATGCTGTTTCTGGTTGTCAGCTACAAGGAAGTGAACGGAATCAAGCAGAAGATAAAAGAAGTCGATCCGCGTGCCTTTGTAGTTGTAACCGATGCTTACGATGCTTTTGGCGAAGGTTGGAAACAACTGCCCAGTGCAGGCGAGTTGCAGCCGGAATAATGTTAGTTGACGAGAAACAAGTTAACAAGACCACAAGGATGGAAGTTATTCATCCTTGTCAACTCGTCTCTCGTCAACTTGTCAACTTATTAACTATAATTGTCCGCTTTCTACCAGCAATATCACCCGTTCGGTCAGTGCGTCGTCGCCCGTGGGGTCGTATTGTTTCTTAAGGCTTGCGCCGAACAGTGCGGCAAAAGCCTGGTAGAAACCCGCCTTAAAGGGACCCATAAAGGCTTTTACAAGTTCGTAACCGGTCGAACTGGTTTGGCGGTCGACAAGTTTAATCAACAGTTTACCCTGCGCAAAGGTCAGTTTCTTCATGCGTGGGGTATATTGTTCTTTCAGGCTTTTCTCTACGGCTTTCATGTGTTTTTGGCGTGCTTTCTCGTCGGGCAGGGTCATCATGTATTCGTAAGTCTCTATGATGGCCCGGTTGATTTCTTTCGAGATGGGAAGCACCTTCTTGACGTCGCGCACTAATTTGTTGTAACGGTTGGCTTGTCGTTTGTTTTTGAATTTCAACGGTTTGAAGATGTAAACCGTGTGCAGTCGAACGTATGGTATAGTGTCGCCTTCGTACACGCACATGGGTGTCAGATAGATTTTCTTACCTGTGCTTACCGGCTGTTTGGGTTTCTGTGCGTAACACCAGCTTCCGGCCAGCAGAAAAAGAATGAGTAATACTATGTTAAGTCGTACGTTCATGCCGCAAAATTAATTCATTCTCTTTGTATTCGATAGGAATATTTTGTTTTTTCGTTGCTTTCTTAACTTATTTAAGGTAACTTCGCTGTTCATTCATTAATCTGTTAACCGACAATACATGAAAACATTCAGATGGGGAATGGCGGTTGGCTTGCTGCTGATTGTTTCTGCCCTGAACGCACAACACTTGGACAAGTCGCAGGAAATAAATCTGCTGCTTTGGGAAGAAAATCTGGAGGAGCTTGCCGTTGACGAAGATTACGATTGGGAAGCCGAATTGGAGGAACTTTCCCATCGCCTGCAGGAACCCGTCAACCTGAATACGGCCACACGCGAACAGCTGGAGCAGTTTCCGTTTCTGTCCGACCTGCAGGTCGAAAATCTGCTGGCTTATGTTTATATTCACGGACAGATGCAGACCGTTTACGAACTGCAGTTGGTTGAAGAGATGGACAAACGGACCATCGAGCTGCTGTTGCCCTTCGTCTGTGTTCGGCAGACGGAGGAAAAAAAACGTTATCCCCCGTTGAAGAACATACTGAAGTATGGGCGACACGAGGTACTGACCCGTTTGGACGTTCCCTTCTATACCCGCAAAGGCTACGAGAAGAATTATCTGGGCACCCCTTCTTATCATTCGCTTCGTTACAGCTTTCGTTACAGCGATTATCTGCAGTTGGGGCTGTCGGCCGAAAAAGATGCGGGCGAACCGATGTTTGGTTTGCACAATGGCAAGGGGTACGATTTCTATTCTTTCTATTTCCTGTTGAAGAACTTGGGCCGCCTGAAAGCTCTGGCGCTGGGGAATTATCGTCTGAGTTTCGGGCAGGGTTTGGTGCTGAGTACCGACTTCCGGTTGGGAAAATCGTTTTCGCTGTCCACGTCCGATTACAGAAGTGGGGGAGTGAAGAAACACAGTTCTACCGACGAATACAATTATTTCCGTGGGGCGGCAGTCACAGTGGGCGTACTGCCTTCGCTCGATGTGTCGGCTTTCTACTCCCACCGTTCGCTCGATGCAACGGTCGAAGAGGGGGAAATCGTTTCCATCGCCAAGACCGGCCTGCACCGTACACAGAAAGAAGCCGACAAGCGCAATGCCTGCACCTTGCAGTTGGCCGGCGGGAACGTGACTTATGAAAAAAATGCGTTCAAGGCAGGACTGACAGGCATTTACTATTTCTTCGACCGGCCCTACGAACCCGTCTTGCGCGAATATGCCCGCTATAACCTGCGCGGCACCCGTTTCTATAACTTAGGTATGGACTACCGTTTGCGTCTTGGCCGACTTTTATGGACGGGTGAGGCGGCTACCGGTACAAAAGGATATGCCTTGTTGAACCGCTTGCGTTACGACTTCTCGCAGGATTATCATGCCGTGCTTGTTCATCGTTTCTATTCCTATGACTATTGGGCATGGTTTGCCCGTTCGTTTGGCGAAGGCAGTACTCCGCAAAACGAAAACGGTTGGTATCTGGCTGTTGAAGCTACGCCTTTTGCCCGCTGGAAGCTGTTTTCTTCGGTGGACTTCTTTTCCTTTCCCTGGTGGAAGTACCGCATCAGCAAGCCTTCGCAGGGTATCGACTTTATGTTTCAAGCCACTTACACTCCGCAAAAGAACTTTTCCATGTACCTCAATTACCGTTACAAGCGCAAGGAACGGGACGTAACGGGAACGAGCGGCGAAGTGACTCTTCCCATCTATCACCACCGGCTGCGCTACCGCCTGACTTACATGCCCGGTAATTTCGTGCTGCGCACCACGGCCGATTACAATCATTTCCGTCAGCAGGATGGGGGAGGCTACCATTTCGATCGCCGGCAGGGCTATCAGTTTACTCAATTGTGCACATACGTCTTCCCCCGTTTCCCCTTGTCGGCATCCTTGCAAGGGACTTATTTTCATACCGACGACTACGATTCGCGCGTCTATGCCTCCGAGCGTGGCTTGCTCTATACCTTCTATACGCCTTCGTTTTCCGGTCGCGGTTTTCGCTGGTCGGCCTATCTGCGTTACGATTTTCACGACTGGCTGATGCTGATAGCCAAATTCGGTCAGACTGTTTATCAGGACCGCGACGAAATAAGTTCGGGTAACGACCTGATACGTAGCAATCGGAAAACAGACCTGCAGATGCAGCTTCGTCTGAAGTTCTGATGCCGAGACGGTTTATCGTTACTAATCTTTCAGCTTATCTGGCCAAACATAAAAAACACATAAACTTGTGCAGCTTTGATAAAAGGATTATATTTGTGTGTTCTTGCGCTGAGAAATGTAGTAGAGACGCAAAATCTTGCGTCTCTACAGCGTGCAGGTATGTATGCGATGCACTTCTCTTGCTTAGATGAATTAATGTGAATAAATACAGATAGCGATGACAGTTATTTATCCTTCTCCCATCTTTGGTCCTATACATTCCCGCCGTTTGGGAGTATCTTTGGGAATCAATCTGATGCCGGCCGACGGTAAATTGTGTACCTTCAACTGCATTTATTGTGAATGCGGTTTCAACGAAGACTTCCGTCCCAAGCTTCCCCGTCCCACCCGTGAAGAAGTACGCCAAGCGTTGGAAGCCCGTTTGCAGGATATGCAGGCCAATGGTCCGGCTCCCGATGTGCTGACCTTTGCAGGCAACGGCGAACCGACAGCTCATCCGCACTTTGCTGAAATCATCGACGATACACTGGTCTTGCGCGACCGTTATTTTCCGAACGCCAAAGTCAGCGTGCTGAGTAATTCCACGTTCATTCACAAGCCTGCCGTGTTTGCAGCTTTGAACAAAATAGATAACAACATTCTGAAACTCGATACTGTGGACGAAGCCTATATTCACGACCTCGACCGTCCGACAGGTCGGTATTCGGTGGACGACATTATCGAAGGCATGAAGGCCTTCAAGGGTCGTTGCATCATTCAGACCATGTTCCTGAAAGGCGGTTACAAAGGCAAGGACATGGACAATACGTCGGACAAGTATGTGCTTCCCTGGTTGGAGAAAGTAAAGGAGATTGCCCCGCGACAGGTGATGATTTATACCATCGACCGCGAAACACCCGACCACGACTTGGTGAAAGCCACTCACGAAGAACTCGATCGCATAGGGGCTTTGGTCAGAGAAGCGGGAATTGCCGTCAGTGTCTCTTATTGATGTCCGTTCGGTTGTATAAGCTTAGAATAGTAATGATTTTTGCCCAGTTAGGAAAAAATAGTTTCCTAACTGGGCAATATTTTTTTCCTAACTGGAAAAAATCTGTTAGATTCCTGGCGGTTATTTGTTTTTCTTCTTGAACCAGCGTTTGTACCAGGGTTGAGCTACGTTATATACTTTCATTTCAGGAGCAGGAACTACTACTTTCAGAGCTTCGAGATCCTTATCGGAAGCTTTTCGGAAGTCTTTGAACGAAGCCGGATAACCGGTAATGGTCAGTGTGCGTATTCCGAAAGGCTTTTTGGTATAGACAACCTGGGGTTCGAGCAGTACGTCGGCATTGTTTTCCTTGATGATGTCGGCTTTCAGGTTCTGTTTCCGGTTCTCCAAAGAAGGTTGTCCGATGTTGAATGGGATAAAATCCCAAACAATCTGTTTTTCTACTTTCTCTTTCACGTCAAGGTCGGCCACGGTGGGATATTGATATACCCCTGATTCGACAACCATCGAAGTAGAAGTACTCTCTTTTACGGTAGAGCATGAAGTGGCCATCAGAGCCATGCAGGCTGCTAATAAGATGATATTACGTTTCATGATGATGTTATTTTCCGGATTCTACATTGAAGTTCTTATAGGTGGCAGGGTATCCTGTTACGGTAATCGATTTGATTTTGTTCTTCCGGATCAGACGTTTTTTGGCTATTACTTCGTATTGACGTTCTACAAGTACGTCCGCATTTCCGTTTTCTTTCAGAGCTGCCGAGGTGGCATTGTTCAGGATGTGTTTGAATCCGGCTTTCCGGTCGGCTTTTTTAGGATAGTACGTGTAGGAGATCTTTTCGTTGGATACCTGAAGTTCGGCCGACGTGGCACTGAAGAGTGCGGAGTTCACCTCCATCGTAGAGGCTGTGGACGACTTGAACATGGAACACGAGCTTAACAATGCAGTAAGCAGCATCAGTGACAATAGTTTTTTCATATACAGTTGCATTTTGTGAATGTCCCACATAATATAGATTATGCTGTCTGTCTGCCTGCAGGGGACTTATACAGACAGGTTGGCAGGAATATCTTAAATATTCATTGCTCAAAATTAGTTGATATGTATTGAGGATACAAATAAGGATTTCTTCATATTGTTACTGTTTATGCGTTTAGTGTTGTTATTCCGTTCGAAATATATACTAAGAAGTCTTATTTTTTTAGCTGAACAGAAAGTGTACAATAGAATCCTTGGCGTGTGATCCCAAATGTTATTTTGTTTGAAGAATCGTTTTCAGATCAATTTTATTCCGTTTTGGATAATTCTTCTTGGGGAGCTTTTGCGATATTTGCATGCTGAATACAAATATTTAAAGAAGAATATATGGAGCAAAAGAAACAAGACCAACAACCCAAGCGAATGAATCCCTATGTAGGGATGCTGATGGGTATTTTGATCATACTCTTCCTTAACGGACTGATTGTACCGACTCTTACAGGCAGACAGATTAAGCCGGCCGATTACGGTTCGTTCATTGCCAAGGTAGATAGCGGATTGGTAGAAGAAGTCGTTATCGAAAAAGGGCAGATTTATTTCACTGTCCAAGAAGGGAATAAGGTGACAGCTTATCAGACAGGCGCCATTAACGATCCGGAGCTGGTGGACAGACTTCTGCAGGCAAAGAGTCCCAATAAGGATGGAAAGATAGCTTTCAATCAGGTTATTCCACAGGAAAATTCTCCGTTGCTCAACTTTGTGCTGACGTGGGTATTGCCGGGACTGATATTTTACTTCATCTGGCGGCAAACCAGTAAAGTCATTCAGTCGCGTATGGGAGGTGGCGGCAACTTCATGTCGTTCGGGAAGAGCGGTGCCAAGATTTATGCCGACTCGGATGTGAAGACTACCTTTGCCGACGTGGCCGGACAGGACGAAGCCAAAGAGGCACTGAACGAAATTGTCGATTTCCTGCACAATCCCAACAAATATACCGATATCGGTGCTTCCCTGCCCAAAGGTGCTTTGCTGGTAGGTCCTCCGGGAACGGGAAAAACCTTGATTGCACGTGCTGTTGCAGGTGAGGCCAAAGTGCCTTTCTTTGCCATCTCGGGTTCGGAGTTCGTGCAGATGTTTGTAGGTATGGGAGCGGCCAAAGTGCGCGACCTCTTTCAGCAGGCCAACGAAAAGGCACCCTGCATCATCTTTATCGACGAGATAGATGCCATCGGCAAACGGCGCGATACAGGTTTGGGCGGTAACGACGAACGCGAACAGACCCTTAACCAGTTGCTGACCGAAATGGACGGATTTGACGGCCGTAAGGGAGTCGTGATATTGGCAGCCACCAACCGTCCCGAAAGCCTTGACAAAGCCCTGCTTCGTCCCGGTCGTTTCGACCGTCGTATTCAGATGGAATTGCCCGACCTGGAAGGACGAAAAGCCATCCTTGTCGTACACTTGAAGAAGGTGAAATGCGAAAAGATAGATATGGACGTGGTAGCACGGGCTACAGCCGGGTCTTCGGGTGCCGAACTGGCCAACATCGTCAACGAAGCTGCCCTGCGTGCCGTACGCATGGGTCGTAACAAAGTAACCACTGCTGACCTGGAAGAGAGTGTGGAAACGGTAATTGCGGGCGCACAGAAGAAAGGCAAAGTCATTTCGGCTGACGAGAAAAAGACCGTTTCTTACCACGAAATAGGACATGCCTTGGTGGCTGCCCTGCAAAGCCATTCGGCACCTGTGCACAAGATTACCATTGTGCCGCGTACATCGGGCGCGTTGGGTTACACCATGCAGGTGGAAAAGGACGAGCAGGTGCTGATGAGCCGCGAAGATCTCTTCAACCGCATTGCTACCCTGACCGGCGGACGGGCTGCCGAAGAAGTGGTGCTGGGCAGTGTCAGTACGGGAGCTTCGAACGACATCGAGCAGGCCACTCGTCTGGCACGGGCCATGGTTACCCGATACGGTATGAGCGAAAAATACGACATGATGGGGCTGGAAACGGTAAACAATGCCTATTTAGGCGGTGACACTTCGCTGACCTGTTCGTCGGAGACGGCGGCAGACATCGACCGCGAAGTGCTGAAAATGATTACCGAAGCTCATCAGAAAGCCCGCAAGCTTATTTCCGATCATTTAGACATCATGCACGAGGCAGCCAACTACTTATTGGATAAGGAAACCATCACCGGCGAGGAGTTCATGGCCATCGTACGCAAGCATCAGTCTTAATTCCACTGTTTTAGGTCGTATTCCGCCTCTACTTTCTTTTCTATGTCGTCGGGCAGGGCGGGGAAGAAGTCGATGCCTGTGATGCGCTCTACCTGATCCACTGAATTGACGTAGCTGTCTAGCGGACGATTGCCGGAGGTATTCTTATAGATGAAGCCGATGGCGCGTGGCTGTCGGCTGCCGGTGCAGAGAATGACTTTGAAGAAAGCGTCGGGGACGGCTATTTTATGCTTGCTTCCGATGGTGCGTGGCTGGCGGTTGTAGAAGATAGGGCCGCAGACAATGTAGATGGGTCCTTCCTGTTCGGCCCAGCGGCGGCAGGCTTCTTCCAGTTCTTTCCAGTCGCCGCGGTTCAGGTTGTGGTTCTGTGGGCAGATGTTGGTCATGTAGAACGACTGATTGATGGCGCTCTGCTTCCACTTCATGTCGCCGGCGGGGGCCATGTGCCCACGGTCGTATCCCGAATGTGTGTAGTCGGAGGGGTAGGGGCATCCGGGCACATTGGGGTTGGCGGAGAATCCTGCGGCTTTGTCGCGCGAGATTTCGCCCTCGGTCTCTTCGCGAGTCAATTCCCATGCCACCCAGTTGGGCTGATGTGTCTCGCGGTTGAACGAAACGGTCATCGGCTGGTAGCGGATGATGTAGTCGGGTACGCTTTTGGGCATCTTCACCTCTTCGAGGTCGCCCCAGGAGGCCACTTCGGTGGAAGGGATGGTGGTCTCTGGCGCCTTGGCTTTCCACGATATTACGGCGATGATGGCGGCCATCAGAACGAAGCCGAGTATCTTTTTATTCATTTCGTATCATTAGATACTCGGCAGCAGGGCTATGGAGGGCGCTGCTGCCGAGTGAATTGGTGTTAATAGTGTCTCTGCCTCAAAGCCGCCTGAGTGGCGCTGGCAGGATGATGTCGGTGATCAGAGGATCGCCGAGAGGTTGAAGTTCTGGAACTCGAGATCCTTGGCGGCCTTAGCGGCGAGCGAGCGGTCGAGCTTCACGGCCTGACGGAGGTTGTTGTTGACCATGGTGTCATTGTTGGTGCGTGCACCGAGGATGGCGGTAAGGTAGTAGGTCATTGCGTTGGGCGAAGTGATGCCTGCCAGAGTGCTCTTAGCCTTGCTGTAATCCTTGGCGAGGATCTGCGAGAGGGCAGCATTGTTGGTCTTTGCGTTGCCGAAAGCTTTTACAGCGGCGTTGGCGTCGCCGGTCATCAGGTAGTAGGTGCCCATAGCGTCGTTGAGCTCGCCGAGACCAGCGGCGGCACCGAATTTCTGGTTAG